>OLOQ01001770.1_pt1 | contig 19525 bp, 11 predicted proteins | sample 1673101 | NCBI WGS metagenome assembly OLOQ01 (sample SAMEA3136754, study PRJEB25190) | human gut metagenome | biome: human gut; feature: human-associated habitat; material: faeces | place: Austria | collected 2013 | reverse complement strand
GTACCACCATTTCAACCGGCTGGACATCGAGGTGTACACCGATTACAAAGACCCGGATATGGAAGCAAATATTGAAGAAGTCCTGACTGCACATGAACTCTACTACGAGAAAAGTGAAGTCTGGATCGAAACCGAAAAGATGTATGAAGTCCTGTATGAGCTGACCGTGTGATGCTCATGCAGGATATTTTTATGGGAGGAACACTATGTCGAAGAAAAGCAATAAGGTCAAATTTGGCCTGAAAAACTGCCATTATGCAAAGGCGACCTTTGACGAAGATGGCAGTGTCACCTATGCGAAGCCGGTCCGCATCCCCGGTGCAGTCAGTCTTTCTATGGATGCTAACGGTGAGATCGAGCCGTTCTATGCGGACAATATCGCCTATTATGTCGTGAATAACAACTCCGGCTACGAGGGTGATCTGGAAATCGCACTGATCCCGGAGAGCTTCCTCACGGACATCATGCACGAGGAGCTGGATGGCAACGGCGTGCTTGCTGAGAACGCCAATGTGGAACTGGAGCATTTCGCCTTCCTGTTTGAGTTCGATGGCGACCAGCGCCACATCCGTCATGTGCTGTACAACTGTGTGGCAAGCCGTCCGTCCATCGAGGGTGAGACCAATGAGGACAGTAAGGAAGTCAAGACGGACACTCTGAACCTGCAGGCAACCCCTCTGGCAAACGGTTATGTCAAGGCAAAGACCGGTACTAACACCACCGATGATGTCTATAACAAATGGTACGATGCGGTCTACGAGCCGCAGGCAGAAGCTGTGGACACCGAAGACACCAGTCACACCGAGGAGCCGCAGGGCTAAGTGACCGACACACACTGCAGGGCTTCGGCTCTGCTTACATTATTATAAAGAGGTATACGATTATGAAGAAGATTTTTCCTTTGTTCGCAGTGATCATCGTTCTGGTGCTGGCTGTCTGCTCGTTCCACATCATCCCCACCGGTTACACGGGCGTGAAGACCAGCTTCGGTCAGATCCAGGAAACCACCATCCAGAGCGGCAAGCTCAACTTCTGCATTCCCTTTGTGCAGAGCATCCACAAGGTCAACAACAAGCAGCAGGATAAGCACATCGAAGCGCAGGTCTGGGGCGAAGCCTCCGACAAGACCCCTGTGTATGCCGCTGATGTGATCGTGACCTATCAGGTGCTTCCTGAGAAGAGTGCATGGCTGTATGCGAATGTGTCCGACATCAAGAATCTGGTTGGTGATGAGCTGGTGGCATCTGCCATCAAGTCTGCGATGGCTGAACTTGGCCCCAATGAGGTGACAAACCGCACCAAGATTGAGCCTCTGGCACAACAGAAGCTGGCAGAATCCCTTGTGCAGAAATATGGTGAGGACGTTGTGTTTGTGAACAAGGTCGTCATCAACGACATGAATTTCGAGGATGCTTATAACGAAGCCATCCAGCAGAAGTCCATTGCCCAGCAGAACGCTGACCGCCAGAAGATTGAGAACGCCGCCGCCATTGCCAAGGCAGAAGCCGACAAGCAGGTGGCTATCACCAATGCAGAGGCGGAAGCACAGAAGACCGCCATCAAGGCGGAGGCGCAGGCAGAAGCCAATAAGAAGATCGCGGAAAGCCTGTCTGATACCCTGATCGAGTACCAGAAGATCCAGAAGTGGGACGGCAAGCTGCCCACGGTGACTGGCAGTTCCGCACTGGTCGGCATCGACGCTGCGGAGTAACGACAAAACGACAAAGGGGCGGGGAAACCTGCCCCTCTACATTTTAGGAGGAAAACGACTATGGCAGTTACGAAGAAAATCGAGATCGATGGTCAGGAAGTGGAGTTCCGCGCAAGCGCAGCGGTTCCCCGCATGTACCGCATCAAGTTCGGCCGTGACATTTACAAAGACCTCCGTCAGCTGGAGACCAGCGTGGGGGAGAACGATGAGGATGCTTCCGGTCTTGACCTGTTCAGCCTTGAGATGTTCGAGAATATCGCGTTCATCATGGCCAAGCATGCCAGCCCGGACACGGTCCCTTCCGAGCCGGACGAGTGGCTGGAGCAGTTCAACACCTTCTCCATCTACCAGATCCTTCCTCAGCTGATCGAGCTGTGGGGTCTGAACGTGCAGACGCAGGTGGATGCAAGAAAAAACCTCGCCGTAGTGAGCGGGAAATGACAACGCCGCTGTTCATGCTCCGGTGTGTCCAGCTGGGCATCAGTATCCGCGACCTTGATTTGCTCACGATCGGTTTGGTCAACGATATGTTCACCGAGAGTGCGAACGACGATTATCCGTACAAGCAGCTTGCAAGTCAGGCTGATATGGACAAATTCTGACCTGAAAACAGAAAAATCCACACCTTTTTCAGAAGAAAACGGCGTGATTGCGCGGCTTTTCTGCAAAGGTGCGGATATGCTTTCTGGTTGTGATATTTGTGACACATTTTGAATTTTGCCCGTCCATCGTGGGGTGGATGGGCTTTTTACATGCCACAAAGGAGGTGGTCAGAGCATGGCATCCAGAATCCAGGGAATCACGGTAGAGATCGGCGGCGATACCACAAAACTGTCGTCCGCGCTGTCCGGGGTCAACAAGGAGATCAAGAATACCCAGACACAGCTGAAGGACGTGGAGAAGCTGCTGAAGCTGGACCCGTCCAATACGGAACTGGTGACCCAGAAGCAGAAGCTCCTGAAGGATGCCATTGCCCAGACGAAGGAAAAGCTGGAAACGCTGAAGACCGCAGCGGTGCAGGCCAATGAGCAGCTCCAGAGGGGTGAGATCACCCAGCAGCAGTACGATGCGCTCCAGCGTGAGATCCAGGAGACCGAGCAGACGCTGAAATCGCTGGAGGCACAGGCGGCTTCCACCAATACCACCCTTGCAAAGATCGAAGAAGTCGGCGGCAAGATGGAAAAGGTGGGCAACTCCATTGCCGGTGTCGGCAAGAAGATGTCGGTGGTATCTGCGGCCATTGCCGGTGTGGGCGCGGCTGCGGTGAAGACCACGGCAGAGTTCGACAGCCAGATGTCCACGGTGAAATCCATCTCCGGGGCGACCGGTGAGGAATTTGACGCACTCCGGGAAAAGGCGCTGGAAATGGGCTCCAAGACCAGCTTCTCCGCGAGCGAGGCTGGACAGGCAATGGAGTACATGGCACTGGCCGGCTGGAAGACCGAGGACATGGTGGACGGCATTGCCGGTATCATGGACGCGGCGGCTGCCTCCGGTGAGAACCTTGCAACCACCTCCGACATCATCACGGACGGTCTGACTGCCTTTGGCCTGTCCGCCAAGGACTCCGCACACTTTGCGGATGTTCTGGTCAAGACCGGCAACAGCGCCAACACCACCGTGTCCATGATGGGCGAGACCTTCAAGTATGCCGGTGCTGTGTGCGGCTCCCTCGGTATTTCCATTGAGGACGCCGCCATCGCTACCGGTCTTATGGGCAATGCGGGCATCAAGGCCAGCAACGCGGGTACCGCCCTGCGCACCGGCCTTACCAACCTTGTCAAGCCCACCGACCAGATGGCAACCGCGATGGAAAAGTACGGTGTGGCGGTGCAGACCAACGCAGACGGCAATGTGGACCTCATGGCCACGATGGAGAACTGCCGCACGGCACTTGGCGGTCTGGAAAAGACCGAGCAGGCGGCGGCTATTGCTGCCATCTTCGGCAAGAACGCCATGTCCGGCTGGTCGGCTATCGTCAACGCTTCGGAGGAGGACTTCTACAAGCTGACCGATGCCATCTACAGCGCAGACGGTGCGGCGCAGGAGGCCGCAGCCATCAAGCTGGACAACCTGCAGGGACAGATCACCATCCTGAAATCCACGCTGGAGGGCATTGCCATCCAGATCGGCGACATCCTCATGCCCACGGTGCGTGCCATTGTGGCGAAGATTCAGGAATGGGCGACCGCCTTTTCCAACCTCGACAGGGGAACCAAGGAGACCATCGTCAAGATCGCTGCGGTGGTCGCCGCCATCGGTCCGCTGCTGCTGATACTGGGCACAGTCATCTCCAAAACCGGTACGGCGCTCAAGGGCTTTACTTCTCTGGCAAAGGGTGTGGCCAGCCTCGCCTCAAAGGTGGGCAGTGCATCCGGGATGTTCGGGAAGTTGGGCGCGGCGCTGGGCGGTATCTCCGCACCCGTCATGGCAGTAGTAGCGGTCATCGGTACGCTGGTGGCTGCGTTTATGACCCTCTGGAATACCAATGAGGAGTTCCGCACGGCTATTACCGCCATCTGGGAGGGCATCAAGACGACTTTTGCCACCTTTGCCCAGGAAATCACGGCGAAACTGAACAGCCTCGGCTTTGACTTCCAGTCCATCACCGACGTGCTTAAGGCGGTGTGGAATGGCTTCTGCGCTGTGCTGGCCCCTGTGTTCGAGGGTGCGTTTCAGCTGATTTCCAGCATCCTGTCTGTGGTGCTGAACACGCTCTCCGGCCTGCTGTCGGTCTTTATCGGTGTGTTTACCGGCGACTGGCAGGGCGCTTGGGACGGCGTGAAGCAGATCTTCTCCGGGGTGTGGGAGTTCATCAAGAGTACCTTCTCCACGGTGCTGAACACCCTCAAGGGCGTGGCGGATGCCTTCCTTGGCCTGTTCGGAACGGACTGGAATACCGTCTGGACCTCCGTCAAGACCTTCTTCGAGGGCATCTGGAACGGTATCTCTTCCTTCTTCTCCGGGGCGCTCACCGGTATCCAGACCACGGCCACGACCGTCTGGAATGCCATCTCCGGCTTCTTTACCGGAATCTGGAACGGCATCAAGAGCCTCTTTGAGACGGTCTGGAACGGAATTACTTCCTTCTTCGGCGGCAAGGCCGGAGAGATGGAGGGAACCACAAATAATGTGTTCGGCGGGATCTCGACCTTCCTTGGCGGCGTCCTCTCCGGCATACAGACAGCATTCACGACCGTGTGGAACGCCATCTCCGGTGTGGTCAGCGGCGTGATGAACGTGATTAAGGGCATCATCAGCTCGGTTATGAGCCTCATCTCCGGTAACTGGTCCGGCGCATGGGAGGGCATCAAGGGTGTTGCATCTACCGTGTGGAGCGGCATCACCGGGGTAATCTCCGGTGCGTGGAACGGCATCAAGGGTCTCATTTCCGGCGCCGTATCTGTGGTGGGCAGTACGCTCTCTACGGCATGGTCCGGGATCAAGACTGTAGCCACTACTGCCTGGAATGGCATCAAGACCGGTATCTCGACTGCCTGGACGGGGATCAAAACCGGGGCGACAACGGCACTGTCTGCGCTGAAGACCGGGATGTCCACGGCATGGACGAGTATCAAGACTACCGCTTCTACGGCATGGGCAGGGCTGAAAACCACCATCTCCACCGCATGGACAGGGATCAAAACCGGCGCGACAACAGCACTGTCTGTGCTGAAGACCGGGATGTCCACGGCATGGACGAGTATCAAGACCACGGCATCTACAGCGTGGGAGGGTGTCAAGACCGGAATCTCCACCGCATGGACGGGCATTTCCACCACGGTGACCACGGCGGCATCTACGCTTTCCACCAACCTGTCCACGGCATGGGAAGGGATGAAGAGCGCCGCCAGCATCGCATGGGAGAGCATTTCGTCGGCTGCCAAGTCTGCGTGGGACGGCATCTCCGGCTTCTTCGGCGGAATCTGGGATGCCATTACCGGTAAGACGGATTCCTCCACCCAGCAGGTCAACACCAGCATGGACAGCGCATGGAGCAGCGCCGCTGCGGATGTGCAGAGTTCCTGGAACGGGATGTCCTCGACGATTTCCAGCTCCTGGGCGAGCATCCAGTCTACGGTGACCTCCGGCATTGCAGCCCTTCAGTCTGCAATGGCATCCGCATGGACCTCTGTACAGACCGGGGCGCAGACCGCATGGGATGGCGTTAAGACCAGTGTGAATACCGCATGGACCGGGATTCAGACTGCTGTGTCCGCTGGAATACGCGCTGTCCAGACCGGAGTAACAACTGGCTGGAATGCTGTCAAGTCGGCAACGACCAGCACATGGAATGCGGTAAAGTCCGGGCTGACCAGCACATGGAACAGCATCAAGAGCAGCACGACCTCCGCTCTGAATGCGGTGAAATCCTCTGTTACGTCCGGGTGGAACGCCATCAAGTCCACGACTACCAGCACATGGAACGCAGTCAAGTCTGGGCTGACCAGCACGTGGAACAGCATCAAGAGCAGCACGACCGCTGCTCTGAATGCGGTGAAATCCTCTGTTACGTCTGGCTGGAATGCCATCAAGTCCACGACTACCAGCACGTGGAATGCGGTAAAGTCGGGATTGACCAGTACGTGGAACAGCATCAAGAGCAGTACGACCTCTGCGGTCAATTCTCTGAAATCTACGGTCACTGCTGGCTGGAATGCAATCAAATCCACGACCACGAGTGCGTGGAATACGGTGAAATCCTGCCTGACCAGTGCATGGAATGCTATCAAGAGCAACACGACCTCCGCAGTTAACGCGGTAAAGACTTCTGTCACCACCGGCTGGAATGCGATCAAATCCACGACCACAAGTGCGTGGAACGCCATCAAATCTGGATTGACCAGTGCATGGAACGCCATCAAGAGCAACACGACCGCTGCGGTCAATGCGGTGAAGTCCTCCGTTACCTCTGGCTGGAACGCCATCAAGTCCACGACCACCAGCACATGGAACGCGGTGAAGTCCGGGCTGACCAGTGCATGGAATGCCATCAAGAGTACCACAACATCCTCGGTAAACAGCATCAAATCCACGGTCACATCGGGGTGGAATGCGGTCAATAGCAGTACCACCAGTATTTTCAATCAGGTCAAGTCCACGGTATCCTCCGCGATGGCCAGCTTGAAGTCCACGGTGTCTTCGGCAGTGTCGAGCATCAAGAGCAGCTTCAGCTCCCTCAGCAGTATTGCATCGTCTGCATACAGCTGGGGTCGTGACATCTGTTCCCAGATGGCTGCCGGTGTCCGTGCGGCGGCGGGTTCTGTTATTTCGGCTGCACAGAGTGTGGCAAGCCGTGTCAGAAGCCTGCTGCACTTCTCGGTGCCGGATGAAGGCCCCCTGTCCGATGCGGATGAGTATATGCCGGACTTCATGGAGCTGCTGGCAAACGGCATCAAGAAGAACGCAAAGCTGGTGATTTCCGCTGTGACAGCTCTGACCTCCGCCATGAGCGAAGGGATGACGGATTCTGTGGATGATATGGGAGACGAGCTGGGGGATGCAGTCGAGGGGCTTGCATCCGATATTTCCCAAAGTACCGGCTCTCTTTCTTCCTCGGCGGGGAATGCAGGCAGGGGAATCCAGTCCGGCCTCGTCAGCGGCATGACGGGGATGCAGTCAAAGTTCCGGGAGATCTGGAACGAGATCAAGTCCACAACCAGCGATTCTCTATCCTCCATGACCGAGGATGTCCGAAACAGCATGGCAGAAATGTCCGGGCTGGTCGGTCAGCTCGGTTCCCAGATCAATTCCCTCGGCGGGTATGTCAGCGGACTGGGCCAGACTATTGGTTCTGATTTCGTGACGAAACTGGGCAACGGAATCAGCAAGGTCGGCAGCTTGGTGAACAACGTCGGCGGCATCATCGACAAGGTGATGTCCATCGGCGATACGTTCTCCAAGCTGACCAGCAGTTTGCAGAATCTCACCGGATCTCTCTCGGACGGAAGTCTGCTCTCCAAGCTCGGCGATCTTGGCTCCGGTATCCAGAAGCTGGTTTCCAACTCCGGTTCCGGCATCTCCAGTCTGCTGTCCAATGTGTCCTCTGGGTTTTCCGGGGTGCTGTCCAAAATCGGATCCGGCATCACGAATCTGGTGTCGAACGCGGGCTCCGGCCTGTCCGGGCTGTTCTCCAGCGTCGGCTCCGGTTTCAGCGGCATTGTGTCGAAGATTGGCTCCGGTATCTCCGGTCTGGTGGGCAGTGTGGGTTCTGGCCTCGGCAGTGTGGTATCCGGCATCGGGTCTACACTGGGCGGCATCGCTTCCTCGGCTGGCAGCGCGATCACAGGGCTTCTCGGCTCTGCGGGTACGGCGGCATCCGGCCTTGCAGCGACCGCAGGCACGGCACTTTCCGGTGTGGCAGCCTCCGCAGGAACAGCACTCTCCGGTATCGCAGCATCGGCGGGAGGTTTCCTCTCCACGGCTGGCACGGCGCTGGCGGGTCTTGCGGGGCCGGCCGGTATCGCTGTTGCGGCTGTGGGTGCCGTGGGCGTGGGTGTCAAGGCCCTGTGGGATAACAACGAGGACTTCCGCAACGGCATGACCAACATCTGGAATGGCATCACCTCTACCGTATCGAATGCGGTAAACGGGATCAAGAACGCCATCTCCAATACGGTATCCTTCGTGTCCAACTGTGTATCGTCGGTATGGAACGGCGTCAAGAGCGTTGCCTCCACAGCCGTCAGCTGGGGCAAGGATATCTGTTCCGGCATTGCCAATGGCGTCAAGTCTGCGGCAAGCGGTGTGTTCAACGCAGTCAAGAGCGTGGCCAGCGGCATTGCCAGCTTCCTGCACTTCTCGGTGCCGGATGAAGGCCCGCTTGCCGATGCCGACACCTATATGCCGGACTTCATGAAGCTGCTGGAAGGCGGCATTCGGAAGGATTCCAGTTCGGTCATCGACCGCATCAAGGCACTGACAGCACAGATCCGGGAGAAGATGTCGGAGATGGGCGATCAGGAGAATGACCTGTTCGGTCTTGGGGCGCTGAAGAACCTGAGACTCCCGAAGATCGACCTGCCCATGCTCCGGTTCCCGGAGCCGTCCTTTGCAGGCATGACCGGCGGGGGCACCAATCACAACAAGACCACCAATCTGGGCGGCGTACACATCACGGTCAATGGCTACAACGCCAGAAACGATGATGAGCTTGCCCGTGTCGTGGCAGACAAGATCAACGGCATGATCTCTGAGGACGACGCCGTATTCAAGTAAGGAGGGGTGAAGGATGGCAATCTCACCTTTTGAGACGAGAGGGCGGTTCCGCCGGAATTACCTCTCTTTTGCGGGCAGGAACAGCAAGGAGTTCCTGCTCTACCTGTCCGGCCCCGGTGTATATGATTCGCCGGAGGTGGATGTGACGGCGACCTCTGTTCCCGGTAAGAACGGCGATATCCTGACGGAGAACGCCAGAAGCGGGCAGAGGCGCTTTCACAACGTGGATATCAAGTATGAGGCATTCTTCTTTGATGGGCTCCCCGCCAAAACGACCGCAGTCAAGAGCTGGCTGCTGTCGCCGGTGGGCTACCAGAAGCTCATGGACACCTACAATCCGGATTTTTTCCGCATGGCGGTGTGCCGGGAGGCGGTGGAATTTGACGTCACTGGCCAGAAGGCGGCAAAGATGGATCTGGTGTTCCACTGCAAGCCCCAGCGGTGGAGTGTGGAAGGGCAGAAGCCGATCCGCATGGAGGAAGCGGGCATCCTGCGCAATCCGTTCAATTTCCCCTCCCAGCCGGTCATCCGGGTGTTCGGGGAGGGCAGCGGCAAGCTGTATGTGGGGGACAACCTCATTACGATCCACAGCTTTGACCGGTATGTGGACCTGAACTGCGAGACCCACAATGCCTACAACGCAGGCGGCTTCTGCAACAACACCATCCTGTCGGATGACTTCCCGGAGCTGCCTCCGGGGAAGACACAGATCACATGGACGGGCGGCATCACAGCCGTGGAGGTCACTCCAAGGTGGTGGACGCTATGATCCCATGCCTGTATGCATCCGATGAAACGAAATTTGCCGATAACGGCATCGGAAAGCTGGCGGACTGCCAGTCCTGCCTGATCACCGAAAAACGGAACGGCAGCTATGAGCTGAAGATGGAGTACCCGCCGGACGGCATCCATGCCGGGTATCTGGAGGAGGGGAACATCATCCTCGCAAAGCCAGCAGACCAGACAGAGAACCAGCCGTTCCGCATCTATAAGATCACGACAAAGCTCACCGACTGTCTGGAAGTCCTGGCTCGGCACATCTCCTACGAGCTGAACTATATCACGGTCTCTCCATTTTCAGTTTCCGGCTGCGGCAGTGCGCTGGCTAACCTGAAAGCAAATGCTTCGACCGAGTGCCCGTTTGCTTTCTGGACAGACATGGAATCCGGGGCAAAGCTCAAGCTGACTGTCCCGGTCTCGCTGCGCAGTGCCCTTGGCGGCATGGATGGCTCTGTGCTGGATACCTTTGGCGGGGAGTTTGAGTGGGATCGGTATACGGTCAGGCTGCACCGGTCAAGGGGCCGGGACAATGGCGTGCGCATCGTCTATGGAAAGAACCTGATCGATTTCAAGATGGAGCGCAACATCGAGAACGTGATTACAGGGGTCCACCCATACTGGCAGGACAGTGAGTCCGGGGCTGTGATGGAACTGCCGGAAAAGATCGTACTGCATCCGGCGAGGTCTGTGCCTTATCAGCGGATCATCCCGCTGAACTGTGCAGACCAGTTCACGGAAAAGCCGTCTGCCGCCAATCTGCGTAATTACGCTACCAGCTATCTGAAAACCACATCCCTGACGGAACCGAACGTGGATATCACCATCGACTTTCTCCAGCTGTGGCAGACACCGGGATATGAGGACATCGCAGAAGCGGAGCGGGTCAGGCTTTGCGACACGGTCTGGGTGTATATCTCCAAGCTCGGCATTGAGGTCTCATCCAAGGTCACGGAGACCGAATACGACACACTTCTGGAGAAATACAAGAGCGTCACGCTGTCCAATTCCGTGGTCAGCAGCCGGAACAGTTCCCTGTCTGCGTCCCTGGGCAGCATCCGCAATGAGGCGAGCAGCGCCTATCAGGCGGCGATCCGCGTGGAGAGTTCCATTACAGATGTTACCGCCCTTGCGGAGAACCAGGGCTACTTCAATATCCTGTCTGCGGCCATGGTCGGCTTCCATTATGCCAGCGGTACGGACAGCAGTGGCAGCGTGGTGCGCTATGCATACAATGCTGTTTCGCTGGATAAATCCACGCTGGCATGGCGGAGCGGCAAGGACGGCCTGTTTGTGTCGCGCAATGGAGGCAGGTCATGGGAGTATGGCTGGGACCAGGATTATGAGGCGGTGGCCACAGTCTTCCAGACGATGGAGCTGTCAGATGAGATCCTGAAAACGCTGGATGACCGGTACCGGATGGCAGGGGATCTGACAGAGGAACTGATGAAGTCTCTGGATACCCGGTACGAGACCACCGGCAAGCTAACTGAAAAGCTGTGGCAGGAGCTGGATGAGAAATACGGCAGACAGCAGATCGCCGTGTCGGAGACAGCCCCGGAAGAGCCGCGGCAGGATGCCCTGTGGATAGACAAGTCCATGAGCCCGAAGCGGCTGAAGCTATGGAACGGCACAGACTGGGAGATCGTTGGCTATGAACCGCCCGAGGAGCCGGAAACACCGGTTGACCCGGAAACACCGGTAGACCCAGAGACCCCTGTGGAACCCGAAACGCCGGTAGACCCAGAGACACCAGTTGACCCGGACACCTCCACAGACCAGGACACACCAGTTGATCCAGAGACACCGGGCAGTGAAGAGACGCCCATAGAAACACCGGATACACCGGAGGAAGGAGAGAATGCAGATGCCGAAACAGACACCGATCACGATCCAGCAGGCAGTTGACCTGTCGCTGACGGAGAACCTGATCCCGGCAGTCATCCATGTGAAGCAGTATGACCATATCGCCCGGCGCATCGGCTGTGCCCTGTATCTGGACTCTGTGCTTTACCAGATTCCGGACGGGGCCATCGTGAACTGCACCGGGACGAGGCCGGACGGGAATGTGTTCCAGTACAGTACCGAGACTGACCCGGATGTACTGTATCTGGAAAAGGGTATGGTCTACCTGATGGTCACCGACATGATGACCGCGAACTGCGGTCGTGTCCCGGTGGACATGACCCTGCTGGACGGGAAGGGAGCCACAGTCGGCTCTTTTTCCTTTATTCTGCGGGTAGAGCGTGCGGCACTGGAAAACCACGGGCTGACCCAGGCGTCCTATTCCGGGACGGTATCGCGGGTCGCGGAGAATATGGTCAACTGCACCATCAATGAGGACGGGTACCTGTGTATCGAGTCAGACGATGGACTGGGACTGGATTTCTCAATGGATGAAGAAGGGAAAATCACCATCAGTTATAACAGTAAGGAGGGGCAGGGATGAGCGATTATATTGGCAAGCGCATCGTGCCGAAGCACTGCGGCGAGTGGGACAGGGCAAAAGCCTATGAGATGCTGAGCATCGTCCTGCATACAGAGAACGGAGAGAGCTATATCTCCAGACGGGAGGTTCCCGCCGGGACGGATATCCTTGACGGAGAATACTGGGCTGTGTGCAGCCGGTTCTCCCAGCAGATCAAAGACATGGAGACCCACCTGCAGGAGACGGAAAGTCGGATGAACCAGAACCTGTCCGAGACCGAGACCCGTATGGCAAAAGATCTGCACAGCACGAAAAATGCCATGTCGGAGGAACTGACCAGCACCAAGACCGCCATGTCGGAAGAACTGACCCGGACGGAGCAATTCTTCACCGCCAAGGTAGACGCGGCAGATGAGAATTTCCGTCAGGGCCGCGAGGAAATGAACGACAATACCGCCTCGCTGAAGCAGGAGATTGCCAACCTGATCGGGGCAAGAACGACCAACACTGAGCTGATCGATGTCCGCATGGATGCCGAAGGCGGTATCCACACCACCGCAGGGGAGGCGGTGCGATCCATTGCAGATGGCCTTGTTCCGAAAATCCTGCCCGCAGAGGTCAATGTGGCGGTCGATAAAAACTATGGAAACACGGCACAGATCGAGCTGAAAGGCCGGACCGTCCGGGGTGAGTTTTCCTATGTGGGCGCATCCTATGTCGGATTGTTCGCCGATTTTTTCGGCAGCTATGATGCAATCAGGGAGAAGAAATACCGTGTGGTGATCCGCAGCGAAGGAGACATCCCGGATATCTCAGCAGTCGTTACAAACAGACGGTCATCGTGGGGAAGTAATGACGGGACGGTGTCATGCGTTTATCTGAAGCGCGGGCCTATCAATGAACAGACCCACAGGATGATGGTAGTGGACATCGACTTTTCCGAGCCGCGCTGGGCGGAGTTCCTTGAGGAGTATCCTACAACCGAGAAGTTCTATTTTGCCCTGCGGTTGGAGAATCGGACGTCGGTCCCGGCAGCGACTGTGTATTTCTACGCCTATGAGCTGACGGAACTCCACGACACACTGTGGAAGTATGTGTCCGAACATGACCGCCTCCTGCTGCTTGAGCAGGAAGTTGGAGATGCGAGGAATGACGGGGACATCTTTGCTTCTCTGGGTGATGTGATCCGGTATCACGGCGCAGCCGTCCGGGAACTGGAGGAGGCCCGGAATGACAGCCGTGGGTTTGCCTTTGAAAGCCTGCCGGATCGCCTCAGTAACATGGACGCGCTCATGCGCCCGCGCCTGTCGATGGACCGCTTCACGCGCCGAGGGACAATGTGAACAACTGGCTTGAATCGGAGGATGGGTTCATGGGCGGCGAGGTGACCAGAGGAAACGCAGTGTACCGGTTCTGCTACACCGGATATCTTGCCTATGAGACCCCGCACTGGGGGAGCCTCAATTTCAGCTTTGCCGCCCGGTATGAGAACATGATGCTCCTCAAGCATCTGGACAGCCTGTATCTGGACATCCGTGTGGAATGCCCGGAGAACCCAGAACTTCATGCAGGGGAAAACGCCGACATCATCTACTATATCAACGGCTATGAGTCGTGGGGAAAGGTGATCAACGAGAAACTGACCAAGTCCATTGTGATCGGGCAGCGCAATCTCATCCAGCTGGAGGAGGAACAGGTACGCAATGTGCTGGCAGAAAACCTCCCTCTGTGCATCGTGTTTGTCGGTTCCTTCCTCAAAGCGGATGTGTTCCGGGATATGGATCATGTGAGGATTATAGCCTCAGTGATCGACCGCAGCCAGATGGATGGGCTGTATGCCTACACGGGATATGCAGACACGGCAGAAATGGCGCTGTATGCTCCACAGGCCGATAACGCCAATCGTGCGCTTATGGCAGACATGGCGCAGAATGCCACCCATGCCTACAGTGCGGAGACCGCATTCATGGCAGACAACTTTTTTCTGAATCTGCCCAAGGAGCTGCTCAACATTGACGGGAAGCGGTACTCATTGGGGATGGATACGCTGGATGTCCCGGACAAAAGCCCATACACATTGAATGGCAGCTTTCAGACCGAAGCAGTGGGGCGGGAAATCGTGCGCGAAACAGGCGGATTCTCGGATATTCTCCATTACCATGTGCCGCTGCGCAATGATGTGTCTCAGGTCAGAAACCAGGGATACGTCAAGTCTCTGGCAAGTGTCGTTCCGTTTGAAGAGGTTCTGGGCAAGTTTGAAGCCGGTTATCAGTACGCCTATATCTGTGCGCTGGAAGACTGTGAGGGTTATCCGGAAGAGAGCAAGGACGGCTCCCACTGCCAGAACCTTCTGATTTCCGGCTACCCGGATGGGGCGACAATGGCCAAGTATGCAGACGTGAGGAACCCTGCGACCCGCCGTGTCTCGGATTCCCTGACGCTTTCCCTGTGGAAGTTCCAGATCAAGGCAGAGGACATCGCAGCGATAAGGGCGGGGCAGGAAGCCGGGACGTATAAGCAAAGCTGGTACGGCATCTGGAATACCAGAGAGTACACGCTGGAGGAACCCGCCGACTGGGATGCCGCATGGTACTGGTCGGACATCGCCTTTACCGATGATTCCTATACGGACGAGGAAATGCTGACATATTTCCTCAACAAGTTCAATTACTGGGCGTCCTATGTGAACCACTCGACACTGAAGCGGAGGTTCCAGGGGCTGAACGAGAGTGTTCAGAATCTGACCTCGCAGGAAGAAAGCCTTGGTGAGACGGTCGCAGAGGTCGGCAAGAACCTCGAAACGCTGGGTGGCGAGGTGGACAAGGTCAAAGAAGCAATCGGCATGGAGAAAGAGGTCCACATCACCTGCTGGGGCGATTCCCTGACGGCGGGCGGCGGCTGGACGACCACACTGGCAAAGCTGTCCGGTGCTACTGTCCATAACGGTGGAACCGGCGGTGAGAATGCTCGGACGATTGCAGCCAGGCAGGGTGCAGATGTGATGGTGGTCAACAATATCACGATCCCGGCAGCCTGTGAGCCGGTGACGATCGCTGAGCGCGAAACGGATACCGGCATCACAACGGCAGAGGGCAATAAGGTAACGCCGCTTTTGCAGGGCGGCGTACACGTCAACCCGGTGGATATCGGAGGCATCCTTGGAACGCTTCGGTGGACTGGGACGAACTACGCCGATAAGACCGGCATCTGGACGTTTACCAGAAGCGAGGCTGGAGAGGAGCTTCGCATCACTCGTCCGACTGCTATCCGCACCGCTTTTGACCGGGAGCGCAACGGCCCGGATGAGATCATGGTCATCTTCATTGGTCAGAACGGCGGGTATAAGGATATCGCTGACCTGATCCGGACGCACCGCATGATGATCGACCACTGCAAGGGCAAGGAGTATGTGGTTCTGGGTCTTTCCTCCGGGACGGAGTCGCAGCGCAAGGAGTACGAGGACGCCATGAAGGATGCCTTCGGACGGCGGTTTATCAGCCTGCGCGCCTACCTTGCCCACCCCATCTATGACAACGATGGCGAGACGGTCATCTCCTGCTATGGGCTGGATGACGCTGGACTGGATGCGACGGATGCGGACATCGAACGGATCAAGGTCGGGCAGGTGCCGCAGACGCTTCTTTCGGATTCGGTTCATTACACCGCAGTGACTAAGACGGTCATCGGAACCATGCTCTACAAGAAGATGGTGGAGCTGGGGATTCTCAAGTAATGACGCCAGAGCATGGCAGAAAGGAACAGATCATGTTGAGAATATCGAACAAATTTTCGGGGGGGGTATTCCTCCCTAACTGATTGTATGGAGCGGATGCCTATTGTCTGGGGCTTCAAATCCCGGAAGGGAGGTGCCGCTCATGTCTAAGTATATCGGAAAGCGCATCGTGCCCAAGCACTGCGGTGAGTGGAACAGGGATATCCCCTATGAGATGCTGAGCATCGTCTTGCACACGGAGAGCGGCGAAAGTTATATTTCCCGGTGCGAGGTTCCGGCTGGCATGGATTTGATGGACGGTCGGTATTGGGCTGTGTGCAGCCGGTTCTCCCAGCAGATCAAAGACATGGAGACCCACCTGCAGGAGACGGAAAGTCGAATGAACCAGAACCTTTCCGAAACGGAAACCCGTATGGCGGAAGACCTTCATAGTACGAAGGCGTCCATGTCCGAGGAACTGGGTGTCACAGCCGAACGCCTGAATCACACGGTGGAAGCAACAAAGCAAACGCTGGGGCAGAGGGTTGATGAAGCCTGTGAGGATTTGGCTGAAGGGAAAAAGGAAATGGAATCTACAGCCCGGCGATTGGAAGCAAGGCTGGATGCCAATGTCTCCGCATCGACAAAGCCGAATGCCGACTATGCAGCCGAGCTTGTCGACCTTCGTGTCACACTTTCTGGAGAAAGCTACGATTCAGCGGGTGCTGCAGTTCGGAGTGAGGTGGAACGGCTGGAGGACAGGATCAGGGATTCTATTGACGAGGCAGCCGATAAAGCAAAGGAAGCCTGTATCGGAGTAAATGCGAACCTTGCGGCTGTATTCCCCTCTGCTGGGGAGGCAAAGGCAAACGGGGCGGTGAGGGAGCCGGGGAAATATCTGGCATACCGTATCACGAGCACCACCACATGGGGGCAGCTTTATCTTAGATACAAGAATACCCGGATGGGGAGCATGAGAAAGTACCTTTATATTTCCAAAATAAGAGTCATCTCAGGAAATACAAAAGGAATGAGCTGCTACCAGTATTCCACGGAAGGGGAAAACCTGAATACCCATGTAAAGGCAGCAATGAATGTCCCTGCGGGAGATTACCAGTTTGTTGTGGGATATGGCGAGGTTTTGGAAAATACCGCAGAATTCTGCCTGTCTCCCTGTGTTGCAGAACTGGACAGTGTGATTGAATGCGATTCCAGATGTGTGTTGCTGGATGCGACAGGCTACTCGGATGAGCAGCTGAACGATCTGTTCCTGTTTCTTGTCGAACCGGGAAACTATCCGCTTAGTAATTATGAGAGCTGGGGGCCGGGAGGTATCCTACTGTATACTGAAACAGCGCATTCCGCTGAATTTGCCATGAATGCAAATTATCTGACCGGCAACAGGGCGTACCACAATCCTTCATTTACAGCACTGGAGAAGAATAGCACCGCCCTCATCCAGAGTTCTGATACAGAGGCGTGGGGAGAAGTCTTGGCGAAGAGAAGCGCAGATTGGGGCACACATGGAGGAATCAAACTGAAAGGGCTGGCTGCGGGAACGTATCTGGTATGCGCCCGCTTTACAGAGGTAGATGCACCAGAGGACGGTGTGGGTACTCCTGGACTCGGCGTCATTGAACCGGGGGTGCCGAACTGGGCGACATTTAAGAACTTCGGGAAATGCAGCCTGAACAAACTCCCGGAACAGATGCAGATTCTGTATGAGTACACAGGAGAAAAAGACTGTCTGATGTTCAATGTGCAGATTGCAGGGAATCAGTTTTCTTCTTTCCAAACGGTGATCTGGGTCTACGATGTCACGGATCTGTCAGAGAGTGAAAGGGCACAGATCCTGAATCAAAAGGTACCGGAACACTGCTCAACTGTACGCATGGCGTTGTCTGCTTTCCATGCAATGAATGCAGAAGCTGCGGAATTGGCGGATTATGCGGAGGAAGCAGGTACGGCGGAGAACGCAAGGTACGCAGAGAAAACCGGGACAGCGGAACGTGCTGATTATGCAGAAAAGGCCGGATCGGTAGAAAAGGTGGAATATGCATTGATCAGCGGAAAATGGAAAGGGAAAAAGGCCCTTGTCATAGGAGACAGCATTACGGCCGCCCGGAAATGGCAACTCAAGCTGGGTGAATTGCTTGGAATGGATGTCGTAACACATGCGAAAGGCGGCATCGGGATTGTCAGGATGGTGGATGGCGACAGGGGCTTGGATGGAGAATACACGGATGCAACAGACGCCGCTGGCGTGCTTCGACCGCTTATGGCAGAGGATGTTCGGGGTATTGATTTGATCGTTGGGCTGCCCGCGTATAATGAACGCGCAGTACCGTATGGAACTGTGAATGACCTCTATCCCGCGCAAAGGACGATCATTGGTGAAATCCAGTATTTCATCAACCGAATCTACGAGGAGCTGGAAAAGGCGGAGAACCTGACCTGCAGGTTTCTGTTGGCGACCCCGCACTGTGCGGGTAAGTATCCTTATGTGGACGCAGACGGATATGAGGAGTATCCTCCAAACACCGGTATGAATATGGAACTGCTTTCCCAGACAATCACGGATGTGGCGGCGCGGAATAATGTGCCGGTATGTGATCTATGGCGCGAGAGTGGTATCAATCGGCACACCTGGTGCGTGTTTGGTGCGCAGGTGAATCCAGTCAACGACAAGTATGCAAAATATGAGCTGAATGAAAACGGTGAAGTGATTGGTACGACCCCGCTTCGGTATGTGTCGGGGAAATCGTATTATCAGATACGGGATGGTGCCGCCGTGTTGGAAGAATACACAGGTACATCGCCGTATCCTTTCAATGGAGACCAGCTCCACTGTAATGCCAACGGCTATGCCCGAATCGGGGAGTGCATAGTTGGCGCAGTAATCCGTTCATTTGGCGTATAACATTTCCATCGTTCTCTCTGTCGCGCACAGAGCATGAGCGGTGTTTTTATATATCCATTTTACACAGGGCGACTGGAGAACCAGCCGTCCATTTTTATGCCCATGCGGGCAGGAAAGGCAAGGTAACAGTATGCAGAATGTGATCGACAAGATTGAACTGATGTTTGCGGCGCTTGGCGCGTTCCTGGGCTGGTTCTTCGGCGGCTTTGACGGCTTCCTGTACGCCCTCATCATCTTCGTAGTGATGGACTACTTCACAGGCATCCTCGCAGCGGGGGTCAAGCATGAGCTGTCCTCCGAGGTGGGCTTCAAGGGTATCGCCAAGAAGGTGTGCATCTTCGTGCTGGTGGGTATCGCCAACATCGTGGACACGCAGGTCATTATGAATGGCTCCGCCATCCGCACGGCGGTGATCTTCTTCTACCTTTCCAATGAGGGCGTGTCTCTGCTGGAGAATGCCGCCCACCTGGGTCTGCCCATCCCCGCGAAGTTAAAAGAGGTTTTGGAGCAGCTTCATGATCGCAGCGAAAAGGAGGAAAACAGCAATGATGACGAACATTGAGCTGGCGAACAAACTCAAGGATATCGCTAGGAACTACAAAACCTTATATGTCATGGGCTGCTTCGGCGCTCCCATGACCGCTTCCAACAAAAAGCGTTACACGCAGAACCACAGCTACAACAGGCAGGCGGCGCGTACCGCGATGATCAATGCTGCTTCCGCCGACACCTTCGGTTTTGACTGCGTCTGCCTCATCA
>OLOQ01001762.1_pt1 | contig 19582 bp, 16 predicted proteins | sample 1673101 | NCBI WGS metagenome assembly OLOQ01 (sample SAMEA3136754, study PRJEB25190) | human gut metagenome | biome: human gut; feature: human-associated habitat; material: faeces | place: Austria | collected 2013 | reverse complement strand
AGCAGAAAGTTACCAAAGAATGCCAGCAGAAACCGATGGTTTCTGCACTTCCTTCTCGTTTGCAAGAGCTGTGGTCTAAGTCCCGTCGAAAAAGGGAATTGATCTGCTTCTACTCACGCTGCCGCTACCCGGTCAGTTGAAGAAGCTTACTGTTCTACCGGGGGAGTCCGTACTCCCAGCAGTAAATGAAATATTTTCTTCACCTGAGCGGGAGCGGGTCTGTTGCTGAGTCAATTCCCTTGGCGGTCCCATAACAAGCAAGCCTCTTGAAGGTAAAGGAAGTCCAGAAACCATCGGTTTCTGGCGGCATTTTTTCATACTTTTTGCTGCTGTTGGCAAAAAGTATGCCGTCGGAGACACGTCCTTGCGCAAAGCACCGTTGTTGACAAGAAGTATGCCGCCGGAGCTGAAAGCGTGCAGGTCATCATGGAAGATGCGGCCTTTGCCTGTTGCACGCTGCAGGCGCACAGATTTCCGTTATATCGTCTTTTATAGGAGAACAAAAAGCTGTTTCGGCCAAACGGCAGATCCCTGTTCCTGCGGGGGATCATGGCTGCCCTGCAGGGCTTGGGACAGTTCTTCTCCCATGCTGTTATCGCTGTTTCGTTTATTCTACATGATAGAACTACGTGTGGTATTTCAGCATTTTGCCGGTTAAGGGCCTTAATTTTCTTTCCATTGTATACAATCCTTGTATTTTTTACCAGTCAGCGTGTAAAATATCCACCATATCGTGAATAATTCTTGTGAAAAAATCCAAAAGGCCAGTTCACAATTTGTTAAAAAGAGGGAAAAGCACGCTAAGAACTTGACAATAGTCCGTTAGGACGAGTAAGATAGGGATACCAAATTTGAGGAGGTAAATCACCTAATGGAAAAGAAAGGCACCAAGATAGCGTATTTTGTTGCGCTGGCGGTGGTCGTAGTCGCTCTGGTCATTGCCAAGGTCACCAATGATGGCTCTGGCTTTGTAGCTACCGGCTGGGCCCTGTTCCCCCCTGTTGTCGCAATCGCACTGGCCCTCATCAGCAAGGAAGTGTATTCTTCCCTGTTCCTGGGCTGCGTGGCAGCCGCCCTGCTGCTGGCCAACTTCCAGCCCTGGCAGATGGTCGTGAACTTCATCGGCGCCGGTGAGGGCGTCGGCATGATCAACGCCATCGACATCTCCATCCTGATCTTCCTGGTCATCCTGGGCATCATGGTGGACCTGATGAACAAGGCCGGCGGTTCCGCTGCCTTCGGCCGCTGGGCCAAGAAGGCCGTGAAGACCCGCTCCGGCGCACAGCTGCTGACCATGCTGCTGGGCGTGCTGATCTTCATCGACGACTATTTCAACTGCCTGACCGTGGGCGCCGTGATGCGTCCCGTGACGGAGAGCCACAAGATCTCCCGCGCCAAGCTGGCCTACGTCATTGATGCCACTGCCGCTCCCGTCTGCATGCTGGCTCCCGTGTCCTCTTGGGCCGCTGCCGTTGCATCCTACGTGCCCGATGGCTTCCCCGGCTCCCGTATCAGTATGTTCCTGAGCCAGATCCCCTTCAACTACTACTGCATCCTGACGCTGGTGATGGTCATTGTCACCTCCCTGCTGAACATTGACTACGGTCCCATGCTGACCCATGAATACAATGCTCAGGTCAAGGACGATCTGTTCACCACCCCTGAGCGTCCCTTTGAGGGCGCCGACGACTACGAAGAGGGTGCCAAGCACTCCTCCGTGCTGGATCTGCTGCTGCCTGTTATCGTTCTGATCGCCCTGTGCATCGTTGGTCTGGTCTGGACCGGTGGTATGTGGGATACCGAGAGCGACAACTACCGCAACTTCGTCATGTCCTTCTCCGACGCCAGCGCCGGTACCGGCCTGTGCCTGGGTTCCATCATCGCACTGGTCTTTACGTTCGTGTACTACTGGCTGCGCGGCCTCATCACCTTCGAGAAGTCCATGGAAGCGATCCCCAATGGCTTCATCCAGATGATCTCCCCCATCCTGATCCTCTGCTTCGCTTGGACCCTGTGCGGCCTGTGCCGTGACAATGGTCTGCAGGTGGGTTCCTTCGTAGAGGGCGTTATGGCCAACACCGGCAGCCTTGCTAAGTTCCTGCCCGCCGTGATCTTCATCGTGGCCTGCTTCATCGGCTTCGCCACCGGTACCTCTTGGGGCACCATCGGCATCATGGTCCCGCTGGTCTGCGCCGTGTTTGACTGGGATACCCAGATGACTCTGCTGTCCGTGGGTCTGGCTGCTTCCTGCGCCGGCGGCGTGTGCGGCGACCACCTGTCCCCCATCTCCGATACCACCATCATGGCTTCTGCCGGCGCCCACTGCTTCCACCTGAACCATGTGGCGACGCAGCTGCCCTATGGTATCACCGTGGCCGCCGTTTCCTTCGTCAGCTTCATCATTGCCGGTCTGGTCCAGAGCGCTGTGGTCTGCATGATCATCGCCATCATTCTGATGGTCGCCACCCTGCTGGTCATCAAGGCCGTCACCGCCAAGAAGCACGCCGGCGTCTTTGCCGAAATGGCCGAGGCCGACAAGGTGCTCTACAACAAGTAAGCGATCGTCTTTCCCATACAGGGTATGCCCCCGGCTCAGCCGGGGGCATATTTTTGTATTCCGAAAACCTGAGTTCTCGCCCCGGTTTTGAAATTTTTCCCTGCTTCTTCTTTCGTCCTCCGCAGAGCCAAGGAAGCCGCCCAAAAGTGGTTTGATACCTCTCCTCGGGGCAGGAATGCTGCCCCACTCCGAAAGAGACCACCCAGCGGTTCACAGGGGCGGACATATGGTCTCTGCGCTCTGTACCGACAGCTTTTGCTGCACTCGCTGACGCTCCAGTTCGGTCATTTGCCGCTGGCAACACTGCTCCAAGACCTCGTGCATGGGAACGATGGTGCAGCGCAAGTTTCCGTTTTTCCTAATACCGTTTTTCATCTGTATCTGCGTCCATTCCGTGATGATGAGCCCGTGTTCCTCCAGCAGGCGCATATGCTTGGCGACGGTATTGCGGGAGAGATGCAGGACTTTCGCCATGTGGAGCACATCATCCGTGCTTCAAAGGGCCCCTTCGGCTGGTCTGCGCCGGTCAGCTGCCGGGACCTGAAATCCATCACCGCCCCACGAGGTGTCGGAGGATGTCTTTGGCAGCGGCGAGGAGGAGCACCAGCTGTTCCGGAAGCTGAATATCCAAATATGCGTAAGGGAATCTCCCACAGGAAAAGGGACGGTCCACAGGGGCCGTCCCTTTTCCTGTTATGGCTGCTGATCGGCCTGCGCTCCCCTGCCGGGGGCATCGCTGCGGTTGACCACGAAAATTCCCACGCATACCAGTACCAATGCCGCTAAACTGTACGGGGTAAAGGCCTGCTGTCCCTCCCGCAGGAGCAGCGCCGACAGAAGCACGCCGAACACGGGATTCAAAAAGCCGTATACCGCCACCCGCCCCACCGGATTGTACCGGGTCAGGGCGCTCCAGATGGTCTGGGCCACGGCGGACAGCAGCACCATGTATCCCAACAGCAGAAGGGACTGCCCGGTGAAATGCGGCAGCGTACCGCCGAAGCACAGTCCCGTCAGCAGCAAAAGCCCCCCGCCCACGATGAACTGATATCCGCACAGGGTCAGGGTGTCCTCTCCCTCGGCATACCGCTTGAAAAGCGAGATGGAGAAGCCGTTGGCCAGCGCCGCCAGCAGCACCGCCCCATCCCCCAGCAGGGTGAAACCGCCGCCCAACCCGCCGCCGGACAGATTGATCAGCAGCACGCCGCCGAAGCCGCACAGGCAGCCCAGCAGCTTGGGGGCATTGAGCCGCTCATAGTGAAACAGCTTGGCGGAGATCAAAATGGCGAAGAACACGTGGACCGCCATCAGGACGGAGCCCTTGACGCCGGAGGTGTGCGCCATGCCGATATAGAACAGGGCATACTGCACGAAGGTCTGGATCAGACCCAGCTTCGTGGCCTTCCACAGGGAGGAGCGTGCGGGAAGCCGCAGCCGACGCAGGGAAGCGCTGTGGAAAAGCACCGTCACCACACCGGCAAAGAAAAAACGCAGCCCCGCAAAGATCAGTTGTTCCGCCGAATCGGCGGAGGAAATAGACAACAGGCCGTAGCCGATCTTCACCGCCGGGAAGGCGCTGCCCCACAGCAGGCAGCAAAAGGCCGCCAGCAGGCAGATGACCATGGGGCGCTGCAGGGTGGAGGTCGAGATTTTTTTCATAGGGTAATACTCCGTTGGATGTCCCTCTCCGACAGGAAAAGGTTCCCTGTGGTATGGCCGCAGGGAACCTTTTCAAATGAGGGGGTAGGGGATGGATAGATTACTTGGCAGCTTCCTCCGTGGCCACGGCCGTCTCGCCGTAGTTGTAGCGAGGCTTGCCACGGTAGACGATGCCGCCGATGACCATGGCGATCACCGTGGGGATCAGCCAGGAGAAGCCCTGCTCCGCCAGGGGGATCATGTACATGACCTTGCGCAGGCCGTCCAGATTGGGAGCCACCGCCAGAATGGCGTCGCCCACACTGACGATACCGGCCACGGCTACACCGAACTTATACACGCCGTCGTTGGGGATCCACTTGTCCACCAGACCCAGCACGGTCAGCACGATGCAGATGGGATACATGATGAGGAAGATGGGAGTCACGTAGTTGATGATGTTCTGGATGCCGAAGGAGCCGAACACAGCGCCCACCACGCAGGCGATGCCCATCCACAGCTTGTAGGAAATGCGGCCCTTGGAGACCTCGTTGATGACGGAGGCGCCGGTGGAGCCGATGCCGATGGCGGTGGTGAGGCAGGCCAGACTGACCGCCAGACCCATGCAGACCTTACCGAAGCCGCCCAGCACCCGGCCCACCAGGCCGCTGAGGAGGGTGGTCTGAGGCACGCTCAGGTCGTAGTAGTCACCGCCGCAGGCGCCGATGTAGGTCAGGATGATGTAGATGATGCCCAGCGCCACAATGGAGGTCAGGCCCACGATCAGGCCGCTGCGTTTACGCTCCAGAGGATTGGTGTGGCCCTTGTCCAGAATACCGCCGATAAAAATGTTGGCGCACATCAGGCCCACCGTCAGGTCGCCGGTCAGATAACCGGTGAGCATGGCAGAGGGTAGGGGCTTGGAGATGCCGGTATCCTGCGGCGTGCCGATGGGGGAGATCACGCCCTTCACCAGCACGATGGCCAGCAGGATCAGCAGGAGCGGTGTCAGATACTTGCCCAGCTTATCCACGACCTTGCCCTTGTCACAGCCGAAGAAGAACACCAGTGCAAAGAAGACGATCATCGTCACCCATGAGGGCACATTGGGGAAGATGGCCAGCACACCCATCTCGTGAGTGGTGGCGCCGTTGCGGGGTAGGGTGGAACCCGTGCCCACCAGAATACAGCCAAAGAGGTAGTAAATATCGTAGAACTTAGGGTGTACGTGGCCCATGAGGCACTTGACGTCCGTGCCGACGTTGTTCACGCCCCAAAAGGCCAGCACGGGGAGGATCACGCCGGTGAGCACGATGCCCAGAGCGCCCCAGCCCCACTGGGTGCCGTCGGCCAGACCGATCTGCGGCGGGAAGATCAGGTTGCCTGCACCGAACATGGTGGAAAACAGTGCCAGACCAACAATGATGCTGTCCCTTGTAATGTGGTTCTTCTTCATTTGATAGAGCCTCCTTTTGTGTTTTCTTGCGTTCCGGCGCATTTACCGCTGGAACACGATCTCTCCTTCTACCATGGTCAGATCCACCTGAGCTTCACACAGCTCCTCCAGCGGTCTGTCATAGATGTTGCGGTCCAGCACCACAAGATCGGCGTATTTGCCGACAGTGATGGTGCCGTACTTGGCCTCGTCGTAGGAGGCGTAGGCGGCTTCCTTGGTGAACATCTCCACCGCCTCCTCCAGCGTGACACCGTTTTCGGGATACCACGCCTCCATGCCGGGCTTTCCCTTGCGGGTCACGGCACAGTAGATGTTGGGCAGGACGTCGAAGGGCTCCACCGGGCAGTCGGAGCCGCCGCACATATGAACGCCCATATCCTCATAGCGCCGCCAGTTGTAGCTCTGGCGTCCCAGCTCTGCGCCCACGCAGTCGTCCACCACGGCGGAGTCGGCCTTGATGAAGATAGGCTGAACATAGGCCACCAGATTCAGCTTCCGGAACCGGTCCTGCAGTGCCTCGTCCATGATCTGGCAGTGGATGATGCCGTTGCGGCGGTCGGCGTGGGGGAACTCCGTGGAAACCCGCTGGATGGTGTTGATCATCTGCTCCAGCGCCGCATCACCGATGCAGTGGGCCGTCAGATGGTAGCCGTTGGTATAGGCAAGCTTGGCCAGCTCGTACAGCTCCTCGTCGGTAAACAGCAGCAGGCCCTTGGTGTCCGGGTCGTTGTGATACGGCTGACGCATGGCGGCGGAATGGGAGCCCAGAGAGCCGTCGCACAGGAACTTCACCGGGCCGAACTTGAAGTGACCCATGGTGTCATTGGCTCGATAGCCCAGATCCAGGAACCGCTGCAGCTGGTCCGTGCGGCGGAAGCGGATCTGCTCGTTGACACGGATGGGCAGCCGCCCCTCCTCGTTGAGCTCCCGATACGCCTGCAGAACATCCTCGAAGTCGTCGTCGGCGATGAGGTTGAAGTCGTCCGTGTGGACCTGCACGATCCCCTTGGAGGCAGCCTCCAGACAGGTGGATTCCAGAATGTCCTTGATTTCCTCCACCGTATAGCGCTCCCAGCAGCTCTGGACGCACATGGCGGAGTTTTCACGGACGTAGCCGTTGGGCAGACCGTCGGGGCCGAAGTCCATGGTCTGCTTGGTGGTGGCCTCCCGCTCGTCCCACAGGCCGGCCAGCTGCAGCGCCATCGTGTTCATGCACACGATATGGCCGCAGGCCCGCTGCAAAAAGATCGGCACATCGGAGGCGATGGCGTCCAGATCGTTGCGGTCGGGGATCTTGTTGGTATCCGTCCAGTTGATCTGATTGAAGTTGCAGCCGATGACCCAGCGGTTGGTGCCCCGCACCTTCTCGGCGCCCTCCCTGCACATCCGGGCGACCTCTTCATAGGTGGTGGTATTCACCAGATCGATGCGGCGGCGGAACGTTCCGTAGAACAGCAGATGCAGATGGGTATCCGCAAAGCCCGGCAGCATCAACCTGCCCTGCAGGTCAATGAGGCGGGTCTGGGGGTCCTTCAGCGCCAGGATCTCCTCGTCGCTGCCCAGACGTAGGATCACACCGTCCTTGATGGCCAGAGCGCTTACCTCGGGATATGCCTTGTCCAGCGTGTGGATGATGCCGTTGTAAAAGATAGTATCCATCGCTCATGTTCCTTTCTTTTGTTTATATTTCACGCCTTGGCCGTGTGTGGCATGGCGTTTTTCACGATCCGTCCGTCCTGAACCACCAGCTTGACATGGTCGCTGCGGCGCAGGACCCGGATGTCCTCGTCCGGTCTTCCCTCTACCAGCAGCACATCCGCCAGCTTGCCGGTTTCCAGCGTTCCCAGCTGATCCTCCATCTGCAGCAGCCGTGCGTTGACCTTGGTGGCCATGGTGATGACCTCCATGGGCGTATACCCCGCCACACACAGCCGCTCCAGCTCCAGCGTGGCCTCGCTGTACGGGCATCCGAAGGCAGCGTCTCCCAGAAAGTCGCAGCCGACGCCCACGGTGATGTGGGCCTTTCGTGCCATCTCCAGAGAGCGGTAGTGGGCCTCGTAGGATCTCTCCGTCTTTTCCTTCAGGTAGGGCAGCACGCCCTCCTTCCCCTGAAAATACAGCTTCGATGCGTGCATGATGGCCAGCGTCGGAACCAGATAGCAGTCGTTCTTCACCATCAGCTCGATGCACTCCTCATCCAGATAGAAGCCGTGCTCGATGCACTTTACGCCGTTTTTCAGGGCCATCTTGATGCCCCGTGTGGCCTGTGCGTGGGTGGAGACATAGCTGCCCATATTCTCCGCCTCCTCCACCGCCGCCCGGATCTCCTCCTGACTGAAATGGCTGTGGGGAGTGGCCTTATCTCCCTGAGAGAACACGCCGCCGGTGGTCATGATCTTGATGAGATCCGCTCCGTTGCGGGCGTTGATGCGGCAGGCCCGCCGCACCTCATCCACACCGTTGACGATGAAGGCGGGGCTGTATGCCCGCTGGCTGGCCTCCAACGAGAGCTTCTGATACACGTCGCCGTGGCCGCCGATCTGCGAGATGATGCGTCCGGCGCCGAAAATACGGGGGACATCCAGCAGCCCCTCGGCCACAGCCGGCCGCATCAGGAGCACGTCGCTGCCCAGATCCCGGAACGCCGTGTAGCCCTGCTGGCGCAGCTGCGCCATATCCCGCAGCGCACGGGCCATGCTGAGCTGCGGCGTCATGCTGATCCAGTCCACCGCCGTGGCGCTGCCCCAGCCCATGTGGACGTGGGCGTCGATGAGACCCGGCATGATGGTGCCGTCCTCCAGCTCATACACCTCGGCTGTCGGATCGTCCGGCAGTTCACTCTGCCGGCAGACCAGCCGGATCCGGTCGTCCTCCAGCACCACGGCACCCTTTTCGATGGGTGCGCCGCCGTTGCCGTCCAGCACTCGTCCCTTCAGAACGATCATGATCTTGCTCCTTTCCTATCCGGCCGTTTAACTGCGGCCGGCCATATGTCGTTGATTCTCCGCAATGATGGCCACAAGCTCCCGGTCCGTGGCCACCATGCCCGGATCGTTGAGCCGCCCCACGTTGGCGAAGGTCTGCTCGATGGTATTTCCGATGATGCCCACGCCTGCGGGAACGAAGCAGCCCTCTCTGGCCAAATACGCCGCCTGCACCGCCAGCGAGGCGGCCGTGCTGAGCTTATAGGCGCAGGAGATCTTCGCTCCGTCGCAGAACATTCCGCCGATGGTCCCCAACACCGTCTGCATGGCGTGGACCGCCGTGTCGTAGCTGCCGCCCAGCAGATAGCTGACGGCGGCGGTCATGCCGGTGGCCGCTGCAACGCCGCAGCCGCAAAAGGCGGTCATCCGCTTGATGTGGGCCTTGATGTAGATGGTGATCATGGAGCTGATGGCCAGCGCCGTGGCGGTCTGCTCCTCAGAGGCTCCCAGCGCCTCCGCTGCGGAGAGGACGCCCACAAAGTTCGTGATGCCGTGGTTGCCGCTTCCGGCAATGGCCATGATGGTCACATTCAGGCCGCTCATCCGGGCCTCCCCGGCGGCGGCGGTGTAGGCCTGCGCCTCGGCAGAAACTGCCAGCGGGCCGGTCATCTGACCGGAGATCCGCTGCTTCAGCAGCCTGCCCAGCGGCAGCTCCGGATCCTCCAGATCTCTTCTGACCGCCTCCTGATTCCGCCGGGCATCCTCCAACAAAAACCGGAAGCTTTCCGGCTCCATGGAGAGGATGGTCTCGTACAGCTCCTGTACGCTGTATTCCACCAACGGATAGACCGCCGCTCCATGGGTCCGCCCCTCCGCCTGCATCACAGGCGCTCCGTTTCGCAGGATCTCCGTCACGCAGGAGTAGTCCCCCCGGATCACCGCCTGCGCCTCCTCGCCGCCGCCGGAGACGATGGCCCGCACATACAGTGGCTCCGGCGTCTGGCCGTAGGCGACGTGTACCCGCCCGTCGGATACGATGGCCGCCGCCTGCTGCACGATATCACCTGTGACATCGGCCAGAATGGCCAGACCCCGTTCCGGTTCATCCAGCAGCGCACCCAGCGCCGCCGCCAGCTCCAGTCCGATGCGGTTCGTGCCGGGGATGCCCACGCTGACACCGTTTTTGTAGATGTTGGGGCTCACCAGCACGTCGATTTTTTCCGGCCTGCGCCCCAGGGTATGAGCCGCCACGGCCACCGCCAGGCACACGCTGCCCGGATCGGTACAGCCGGTGGAGGACTCAATCTCAGAGGTCAATATATCCAAAAGCTTCTGCTTGTCAATCATCATCGGGGCCTCCTGCCTTGTCGTTTTCTGCTTTCTCTTGGCGTTCCGTGTAATTTTTCTACATCATAACAGATACAGTGTCCAATGAGAATGCCTCTTTGCGCCCCTTTTTTGTAATAATTGCAGCAATCGCACCCACCACCTCCCCGACTGATCAGGACTTTTTGCACTATCTTACTTTTCTGCACCTACCGTACTGCAAAAAAGCAGGGGCTCCGCATACCGCTGCGGAGTCCCTGCTTCCTTCAATGGGTACGAAGCGGACCGCTTTCACTGGGGGAGTGACCAAAGTACTTTTTATACGCACGGCTGAAGTAGTTGGAGTCGCTGTACCCCACAGCCACCGCCGTGTCCGATACGGAGACCTGCTGGCGCAGAAGGCGCTCGGCCCGCCGCATCCGCTCCTCCGTCAGAGCATCCCGGAAGCTCTGGCCCGTCTGCGCCCGGAAAATACGCCCCAGATACGCCGCATTGACGTACTGCTCCTTTGCCACAGTCTCCAGCTTCAGCGGCTCCCGGAACCGCAGCTGGATGGCCGTCAGTGCCGCCTGCACCAGAGGATGCTCCGAATCCCGCACCAGAACCAGCTGGCAGCGCACATCCTCGCAGACGGTCTGTATCCTCCGGCACAGCTGCTCCACCGTGAAAATCCCCTCCGTGGTCAGCCGCTCCGGCGGTGGGAGGGCCGACTCGGCGCACAGCCTTGCGATTCCGGCCCACAGCAGCGTCAGCTGCTCCCGCAGGGCTCCGGCGTCTCCGTTGCAGGCCGCTGTCATGCAGCGCCCCATGTGGCGGCAGGCCTCCTCCAGCCCGTCCTCCTCGCTTCGCAGCGCATGGAGCAGCTGTCCCTCCGCCTTCAGGGGGTAAGGCTCCGGCACATCAGAGGCCGTATCCCGGCACACCAGCGTTCCCTCCGGATGGAAAATGCGGCAGTCCGCTGCCCGGCAGGCCGTGCGGTAACTCTCCGCCAGTCCCTGCTCCGACGGACCGCCGATCCCCACGGCGGCGAGACCCTCCAGTCGCTGCCGCCATGCCGCCACCAGCGGCTCCGCCGCCTCCTCCGGCGACTGCTGCGGTGCCGTGCGGCAATAGCCGATGACCCGCCGGCCGTCCTGCTCCGTCCAGCCGGTGCCGTGGAGGGCCAGATTGATCTGCGATATGACCTCCCGGTCGGTCCCGTCCCGCAGGATACCCACCACCGTCATGTTGGGCAGCAGGTTGGGGATCGGCGGCAGCGGCGACGAGATGCCGCAGGCCAGATAGGGCCATACCGCCAGTCCGGTGGCGGCTCTGGCCGGGGACGACAGATGCAGCACCTCCCGCACCCGCTGCAGCAGTACCGATGGCCGCACTGGCTTGAGCAGGTAATCCTGCAGATCCATGGACAGCGCCTTGCTGGCAAAGTCAAATTCGTGATAGGCGGTGAGGATGATGATCTTGCAGTCCAGCCGGTTGCTGCGTACAAATTCCGCCACTTCAAAGCCGGAGCTGCCCCGCAGCATGATATCCAGCAGGATCAGATCCGGACACAGCTGGCTGATGGCCGCAATGGCGGCGCTGCACGTGGCGGCGCTGCGAATGTGCTCCGGCGGCGTCACCGTCTCCAGCAGCTGCGTCAGCTCCTGCCGCTCGGTATATTCATCCTCTACCACAAGAATGTCGATGGCCATTTATGCTTCCTCCTGTTTTTTCAGGGGACACGTCAGAACGATCCGGGTACCGCTGCCCAATGCGCTCTGTATGTCCACCTCCGCCTCCGGCCCGAAAAACAGCTTCAGCCGTTCCGTCACGTTCTGTACGCCGGAGCCTCCGGCCTGATGATCCCGGAGCTTCTCCAGCACCTCCTCCGGGATACCGGCGCCGTTATCGCTGACGGAGATCACCAGCTTTCCGTCCTCTGCGGCGGCCGACACCTTCACGTGCAGCGGGTGTTCATCCTCCCCGGCCCCGTGCAGGATGGCATTTTCCACCAGCGGCTGGATGGTCAGCACCGGGATCATCAGCTGCCCGCAGTCGGAAACGTCCCCCACCTCGAAGGAAAAGCCGGGCCCCAACCGCTGGCTCTGCAGGGTCAGATACTGCCGGGCGCACTGCATCTCCTCCGCCAGCGTGCAGATGGAGTCCTTGTAGTAGTACGCCCGCCGCAGCAGATCCGCCAGATCGCAGATGAGATCCGCCGTCTGGGGCGCTCCCTCCCGATAGGCCGTCCTCATCAGCAGATTCAGGGTGTTAAACAGAAAGTGCGGACTGATCTGGGACTGCAAAAACTTAAATTCACTGGCGTGCAGCGTCCGCTCCAGCGCCAGCTTCTTCTCCACCTGACGGGCGTATTCCCGCCGGGTCTCCAGCTCCGCCTCGGAGGTGGCCACATACCCGGCAAAGACCTGCAGCATCTGCATCCTGGCATCCAGCTCTTCCGCAGAGAGCACCCGCAGCGTCCCCGCCAGCACCGCCATTTCGTCGTAATCCAGCTCCAGCTCCTGACAGTGCCGGCGCAGTGTGCTGTAAAACGTCTCCTCGGTATCCCGTGTGAGGAACTGCCCGTATGTCAGGCTGAGCCCTCTGGCCTCCGGCAGCGGCACCGGCACGGAGATCACGCTGATGCCCATGTGACACTGGGACACCGTACACCGCTGCTCGGCGTCCAGCCCGAAGCTGTGGTTGCAGGCCAGACAGTGCTGAGCACCCTTTTCGCTGCTGATGACCCGGCGGCAGAAGCCGGTAAACACGTCCAGCCGCAGCGGCCCCTGATAGTGTCCCTCCTGATCGATAAAGGACACGCTCTGCCCCGTCACATTGGAAAATGTGCGGTCCATCTGCTGTAATAACTGATTCAGCGCATGGCCTGTTACCGCCATTTTGCTCCCTCCTCCATCATCGGCCCCCAGACCCTGCCCGGAAGCGCTTTCCAAAAGGGGACTTGCCAAAACAAATGGCCTATGCTATAATCGTCCCCGACATTTGGCAGTCATCACTGCTGTATACCAGAAAGGAGATCCTCCCATGAAAAAAGCTATTTCCACCAACGGTGCTCCTGCCGCCATCGGCCCCTATTCTCAGGCCATCGACTGCGGCGAATTTGTATTCACCAGTGGCCAGCTCGGTCTGGACCCCGCCACCGGTAAACTTGCAGACGGCGGCGTACAGGCTCAGGCCACGCAGGCTATGAAAAATATCCAGGCGGTTCTGACCGCAGCCGGACTGACTCTGGATAACGTGGTCAAAACCACCGTTCTCCTCACGAATATCGCTGATTTCGCCGCTGTTAACGAGGTCTATGCCTCCTTCTTTGAGGGAACTACCTACCCCGCACGCTGCGCCTATCAGGTGAGCGCACTGCCCGCCGGGGGGCTGGTGGAAATCGAGACCATCTGCCAGAAGTGATCGCAGCACTTGCCTGCATTATACCCTCATTCCGGCTTTTCTGTCAACGAAAAGCTCCGGCCGGGCCACTCATCTGACCCGGCTGCCGCCCTGCGTGCAAAGCCGTGTCCGCCCTGCCGGCCTCTGGAAAACATTGGATAAATCGGCTGCATCGTTCCGGGAATTTTCCGAGCTTTTCCGGATGTATTTGGCCCCCGGTCATGCCGGGGGTCTTTTCTTATATACACAGCCATGCACAAGAGGGACGGTCCTTACGGACCGTCCCTCTTGCTTACAGGAAAGATATCGAGAGATATCGGGAAAAGCGGGATATCAGTTTTCCTTCTTGCGCCGCAGCATCAGACCGGCACCCAGAGCGCACACCAGCATACCGCTCACCCACAGCATCAGCTGACTCTCATCGCCGGTGGCGGGGGTATCGGGTGTGGTGGGCTTCTCCGGCTGGGTGGGCTGGGAAGGCTCACCCGGCTTGCCGGGCTCCTTATACCGCAGCAGGGAGATGTCCGCCCCCAGACGGATGGTCTTGCCGGTGAAGTCGGTGGTATTGCTGTTCACCAGCTCTGCCACACCCGCCAGCTGTGCCGGAGTAGTCAGGGTGAACTCGGTATCCGTCCCGTTATACCACGAGAGATCCACTGCCCCGTCCCAGCGGGTGGCGGAGAAGTATTCCGCCATGACCTGCTCTTCCGTTACGCCCTCCGGCAGGGTATAGGCGTAGCCGGAAGCCGTCTCGGTAAAGGCCGTCCGTATAGTGGATGGCGGCAGCGTCATAGCCTTCCCGCCGCTCTGCCTGCGCCTGCCCGTCCAGAGCCGAGACCGGCATCACCAAACTCAGCACCATGCACAAAGTCAGCAGCAGCGCCGATACACGCTTCCTGTGCTGCTTTATGTGCAGGTCCCTTCCTCTCTGAAAATTTTTGTATGCAGCCCCATAGGGCATGATATACAGCTTCACGGCTTGGCCGGGTCATAGACGCAGCTGCGGACCGTGCCACCGGTGACCGGCACCTGCGCCACCGTCAGAGGGATACGGTACAGGGTGTGCAGCAACTCCTCCGTCAGCATCTCCTCCACCGGGCCGCAGGCCGCCACCGTGCCGCCGTGGAGGGCCAGCACATGGGTGGCGAAGCGAAGGGCGTGCTCCGGATCATGGGTGGACAGCAGCACCGTGTAGCCCTGCTCCGTCAGGCGGCGCACCTGCTGCAGGAGCCTAAACTGGTTGCCGTAATCCAGATTGGCGGCGGGCTCGTCCATCAGCAAGATCCTCGCCTGCTGGGCCAAGGCCCGTGCAATGAGGGTCAGCTGCCGCTCGCCGCCGGAAATGCGGCGGATGCCCCGGTCTGCCAGCGGGGCGATGCCCACCAGCTCCATCATGCGCTGCGCCGTCTCCAGCTGCTGCCGTCCCGGCTGCCGCAGAGGCTCCAGCCCTCCGGCGGCGCCCATGAGCACCGTGTCCCGGACGGTGTAGTCGAACAACGGCTGGCTGGACTGGGGGATATACGCTGCCAGGCGGGCCAGCTCCCGCCGGGGCAGATGCCGCACGTCCCGCCCGCACAGGGAAATGCTCCCCTGATAGTGGGGCAGAAAGCCCAGCATACAGCGGAACAGGGTACTCTTCCCCGCCCCGTTGGGCCCCAGCACTGCCACCAGCTGTCCGGGCTCGGCCCGGAAGCTGACATCCCGCAGCACCGGGTGAGCGCCGTAGGAAAAGGAGAGTCTCTCCACGTCAATGCTCATGCCGTCGCCCTCCCGTGATGATGAGATACAGAAACAGCGGCGCTCCCACGAAGGCCGTCAGGATACCCAGAGGCAGCTCACCGGTGGTCACCAGCCGAGCGATGTCATCCACCGCCAGCAGGAAAGCCGCTCCAAACAGGGCCGCCGCCGGGATCAGCCGCCGGTAGTCGTAGCCGAACAGCATCCGACAGAAGTGGGGGATCACCAGACCCACCCAGCCGATCATGCCGGACACCGCCACGCTGGCGGCGGTCAGCAGCGTGGCGCACAGGATCACCACCAGACGCAGTACCCCCGTCCGCACGCCCATGGACTGGGCCTCCTCCTCCCCCACCGTCAGCAGGTTCATCCGCCAGCGCAGGAGAAACAGCGGCAGCAGTCCCACCGCCACCGGCAGCACCAGAAAGCGCACGTCCTCGGCCTTGATGGAGCTGAGGCTGCCCATGAGCCAATAGGTGATGGCGGGCAGCTGCTGCTGGGTATCCGCCACCAGCTTGATAAAGGACGTCCCGGCGGAAAACAGGGAGGAGATCATCATACCCGCCAGGATCAGCGCCACCGTGGGGTCTGAGCGAGACAGACGGCTCACCAGCCACGCCGCCGCCACGGCCAGCAGACCGAAGCAAAAGGCGGACAGGGAGATGCCGAAATACCCGCCTCCCAGCAGGATAGCCAGCGCTGCGCCGAAGCCTGCGCCGGTGGAGGCCCCCAGAATATCCGGCGACACCATGGGGTTGCGGAACATTCCCTGATAGGCCGTGCCGGAGACGGCCAGCGCCGCACCCACCAGCGCTGCCGCCGCAATGCGGGGCAGACGGATGGCAAACACCACCTTCTCGTCGCTGACGGACCAGTCCGCAGCGCCGCCGGTGAGCCTTGTCCACAGCATATGCAGGAGCTTACCCGCAGACAGACCGTAGCGCCCCACCAGCATGGAACCCAGCAGAAGCAGCAGGCACACCCCGCCCAGCAGGAGAAAGCGCCGCCGGTAGGTCCTCCCGGCCATCAACTTCTCCATGGGTCAGTTCCCCGCCGCATTGGGGACGATGTAATAGGTGCCGGTCCTGGCATCATAGTACACCTCACCCCGCTTTTCCAGATCCTCGCCGCCGGAGAGGCCCTCCTGCTGCCGGAGCCGCTTCGCATGGTCTCCAGCAGCCGGGGCAGACTGGCGTTCATATGCCGCCGCTCTCCCGGCAGCTCCGCCAGCCACCAACCCGGTGAAAGCACGGAAAACGCCAACAGCAGCAGGCAGATCACCACCGGGATCTCCATGGCGCTGGCTGCTGCCCGCAGGATATTGTGAAGCAAGGTACTCATTTATTCGTCCCTCTCTTTTTTGAAATACAGCACCCGTGCGCCGCCGCCGGGCTCGCCGGTGATGCGGCCGTCAGGCAGGCCAGCATCCACAGGGTCAGCCGCCGCAGGCAGATATGGCACTTCTTCCTCGCAGGTTCTCCTCCCCGTATGGGGTCACGTCCGCAGGGTGGATCGGCTCAGCATCCCGGCCGCCTCCTCCGCCGACAGGTCATAGTGCCAGAACAGCCGGTAGTACTCCTGTGCCACAGCCGTCATATCGTAGTCATACAGCTGGGGGTACAGCAGATTCCCCAGCCACCAGATGCCCAGCACCCGGTTCACCGACGGCGGGGAACTCATCCAGTCGTAGGGCAGGCCCGGTATCTCGTAGTACCGCCCCTGCTGCACGGCGGTGAGGCCCGCCCAGTCCCCTTCCGTCAGGGTATCGTAGGGGCCGCCGGAGGACAGCAGAATAACATCCGGCTCCACGGCGTATACCTCCTCCAGACTGACGGTGGTACCGCCGCCCCGGTTGGTAACTTCTTCCGGGATGATGGCGTTCACCGCCCCCACAAGGTCGATGACGTCCGCCTGTACGGACCCGGCTGCGTTGCAGGCAAGGCCCGTGGAGCCGGTGCCGAAGAGCACCTTGAGTCGCTGAGACTCCGGGATTTTTGCGGCGTTGGTCTGGGCCATGGTGACAGTGCGGTCAATGAACTGCGCCAGTTCCTCCGCCTGCTCCTGCCGCCCCAGAATGTCCCCCAGCGTCCGGTAGGCCGCCGCCATATCATCCAGATCCGCTTCGATGAAGATGGTGGGGATGCCCGTCTGCTTCTGAATGTTGTCCATGTCCTTGGCGATGCTGTCCTTGGCGTCGCCCAAGTCGATAATGAGCTGGGGCTGGGCGGCGATGAGGGACTCCATATTCAGGCTGGCCTTGCTGCCGTAGAATTGGCCGAAGGTGGGCAGATACCGCATCTCCTCCGGAAAATAGGGCATCTGTGCCGTGCTGGGGCTGCTGCTGAGCCCCACAAGCAGGTCATAGGCCACCGGCATCAGGATCATCTGGGCTGTGGAGCCGCTGGGTGCGATGCGGGTGATCTCGGCAGGGATCTCCACCTGCCGTCCGGCGGAGTCGGTGATCATCCGGGTCTCCACCCCTTTCAGGGGGTCGTAGCCCGTCTGCTTGCCGCCGCAGCCAACCAGCAGGCACAGGCACAGCGCCAGCACCAGCGATATCCACCGCTTTCCACTCGTTCTCTTCACCGTTTTTTCCTCCGTTATCCTCATTTGCATATCACGCTCGCCGAAAAGAGCGCCGCACCATGGCGGCAGTCTTTTCTATCGTAAGTCTATTTTACCATCTGCCCCGGCAAAAGAAAATATCCTTTTCGCAAAGCAGAACATAATTCCGTATGGCGGAACGCTCTACGCATGATAGCCCAGTTCCCGGCTGAGACTCCCGGCGGCGGCGCAGACCATGTCCACCGCCTCCTCGAACTCCCCGGAGGTAACATGGCGAAACAGGCCCACCACCGTCAGGGTGTAGCGCATCTGCCCCTCCCTGTCAAACACCGGAGCCGACACGGACCGCAAGCCGATCTTGTACTCGCCGTTTTCGATGGCGCAGCCCTTCCGGCGGATGTGTTCCAGCTCCTCCAGCAGATCCGGCAGGGTCACGATGGTATGGGGGGTAAAGGGATCCATGCCCTGACCGTTCATCAGATAGCGCACCGTGGCATCCGGTAGCTGGGACAGCAGCAGCTTCCCCTGCGACGTGGCGTGAAGGGGCGCACGGCCGCCGATCTCCGAGGCCACTTGGATCCCCGTGCCGCTGACCCGCTGGTCGATGACCACGATGTCGCTGCCCTCCACGCAGGAGAGCAGGGCCGTATACTGGGTCTGTTGGGCCAGCCGCTCCAAATGGGGGCGGGCGCAGCGGGTGATCTCCCACGCAGCGGACACGCCGCAGCCCCACTCGAACAGCTTTGTCCCCAGGTAGTACCGGCCATCCGACTCCTGCCGGATGCAGCCGTAGCTCCGCAGGGTGGCCAGCAGCGAGTGGATGGTGCTCTTGGGGTAGCCGGAGGCCTGACTCAGCGCCTGAAGGGTCATGGGGACCCGGCTCCGGTTCAGCAGCTCCAGCAGCTCCAGCGCCTTGCCCAGCGACCGCACACTTCCCTTTTCCTGCGGCATCATACATCCTCCTTCCGCCGGGGGATGGGCCGAAAGTCCGGCTTTCCCGGTAAGCTGCCGGGCAGTCCTCGCTCCATAGGCGGCGGTGGTGGCACCTCGTCGTCCCGCTCCCCGGCATAGAAGGCCCGGTTGTTCTCCACCAGCTCCGCCAGCGTCACCGGACGATAGCGGTTCACATCCACTCCGGCATTCAGCACACGGGGCAGCTGCCGCAGCAGCTCATAGTCCCGGCCCCGTCCGTGGTGGAGGTGTCCGTGGATCATGTAGCCCCGCTTGTGGTACAGCATGGGATAGTGGCACAGGAGGATGTGCGTCTCCCCGTCGTCGATCTCGTTGAAGTCCGTCACCGTCTCGAACCAGCGGTACAGCCGCCCGGCGTCCTCATAGCCGGTGTCGTGGTTGCCACGGATCAGGTGCTTATGGCCCGACAGCCGCTCCAGCAGCTCTCCCGGCACCCGGCCGCCGTTCCAGCCGATGTCTCCCACCAGATAGACGGTGTCCTCCGGACCCACGGTGTCGTTCCAGTTTTTCACCAGTGCCTCGTCCATCTCCTCTACGGTGGCAAAAGGCCGGGAGGGAAGCAGCGGTGCATAGTGAAAGTGCAGATCGGCGGTATAGTAGATCATGGTGCTCTCCCTTCTCCGGCGGATATTTTTCTCTATCATACCGTCTCCGCCGGTCTGCGTCAAGCGTTCATTCCGTATGGCGGAATTTTTCTATGTTTTTCCGGCCTCAGATTCCGCTATGCCGTCGAAATGACCAATTCCCCGGAAATGGGCCAACGCAGCCCATCGGGAAAAGCCTCCGTTTCCGGGCAGAAAAAAGAGCGCCCCCCAGGGCGCTCTTTTCCGTACGTTATGATAGGGATCGCTTACTCCTCCGTCTCGTCGGCAGGTTCTTCCGCAGACACGTTCTCCTCCATGGATACGCTGTCGGCAGCGCCCTCCTCAGGCACCAGCTCCTCAGCGAAATGGCGGTAGGCGTTCAGGCCGGCGCCGGCGGGGATCAGCTTACCGATGATGACGTTCTCCTTCAGGCCCACCA
>OLOQ01001753.1_pt1 | contig 19632 bp, 22 predicted proteins | sample 1673101 | NCBI WGS metagenome assembly OLOQ01 (sample SAMEA3136754, study PRJEB25190) | human gut metagenome | biome: human gut; feature: human-associated habitat; material: faeces | place: Austria | collected 2013 | reverse complement strand
CCCCGGCAACGAGGTGACGGTGGGCCGGGTCATCAACGAGCTGTTCCGCAAGGGAGCCGACGTGGTGTATGACAAGGCGGACATGCTGCACGTGTCCGGCCACGCCTGCCAGGAGGAGCTGAAGATCATCCACGCCCTGACCAAACCCCGCTTCTTCATCCCCCTCCACGGGGAGCAGCGGATGCTGCAGATCCACAAGCGGGTGGCGGAGTCCATGGGCATGGACCCCAACAACATCTGCGTGGCGGAAAACGGCTCCGTCATTGAGCTGACCACCAAGCACATGAAGTGCGAGGCCTCCGTTCCCGCCGGCGAGGTCTTTGTGGACGGCTCCGGGGTAGGCGACGTGGGAGCCGTGGTCCTCAACGACCGGAAGCTCCTGGCCGAGGACGGCATGGTGGTCATCGTGCTGCCCATGTCCTCCCACGATCACCAGCTGCTGTGCCAGCCGGAGATCGTCACCCGGGGCTTTGTATATGTAAAGGAGTCCGAGGAGCTGCTGCAGGAGCTGCGGGACATTGCCCAGAACGCCGTGGACGGTATGTCCGCCCGGCGGCGGAAGGACCAGGGCGAGGTCTGCAAAACCGTGCGCGCCGCCGTCAGCAGCTATCTGTTCAAGCACACCAAGCGAAGCCCTATGGTGATTCCCATGGTGACCATGCTGTGACAGACTTTTTGTGGGGTTTTTAACTGATTAGCGACTAAAACTAAAATTCCCGTCGGGTATACCGACGGGAATTTTTTGCTCTATAGCATAAATTTTTTCTTTTATTCGGTTTGTTGGATGTAGCCGGTGGAGAGGAGGGAGGAGAGGAAGCGGTCGAAGGAGGGAGCGATGGTGGATTCGGGAGTTTTGTATAATTCAGACGCTTGTTTTATGATCTCTTCTGTAGAAAGTCCATCAAGAATTTTTGAAAAAAAGTAAGCACCGGTGGAATTAATCCCCTCTACATACGGGACGCGGCCACGGGCGGGGCCGGTGGCCACCAGGAAATCTTCATCGCAGATTTTCGTAAGAATTACGCCTGGAATAACGGTATATTTCATAATAAATCACCATTTTTGAGACCAATTTTGCGTTTATAGAGTCAGTGGAAATCAGGGGAATCCAGGTAGGTTTGCAGGGTTTTCCGGCACAATTTGGCAGATTCGATATCGCCGCGGTTTTTCAGGAGCCAAACCGGTGTTTTCAGCATTTTTTCTGCGATACGACAGGCAGTTTTTGCTTCCTGTTCGGTATTGCAGTCAAAAAGGAACTGGGAAAAGACTTTTCCAGCGGATTCGTGAACGGTCAGGCGTGTGATTTCGTTGGAATCGGACTGTTCCAAGACAATAATTCCGCCTAATTTAGCGGTCAGATGTTGAGACATGTTCTCTTTGCCTGTCCAGGGAGAAGTTGTGACGAATACTTCGTCATTTTCTATATATACAATGGGTTTATCCCCATTTATGATCTGAATTTCATCGGGACAGAGGAGTTTCCAGAGACAATAGTGGGTGGACTTGCCGGTGCCGCTGGGGGCGGTAATAAGCCAAGCCCGGTCCTTCCAGATAAAGGAAACCGCATGGAACACGATGCGGTCGAAAACCGTGATGGCAGAGGAGATGGCGGGGCAGAGTTCCATATATTCCACATAATACGCGGCGGAATCCGGCGGGTAAATTCTGGAAGCTGTCTGAAGCCGCCGGGGGGAAATTTCCACGGCGGGAATGTCCCGGTCCTTGGCGGGACAGGGCGGGATAAGGGGGGATGTCCCGGTATTTTTTTCCAGGTAGGGAGAAAAATACGGATAGTATTCATCGTATTGGGTGGTGACGTCCACAGGAACGCCGGCCAGGTTGAGACGAAATTTCATAAGCGTTATTTTTGGGGGGTGTGGGTGGTTGGGGTGGTTGGGGCCCTCTCAGTCACCTTCGGTGACAGCTCTCCCAGATGGAGAGCCAAGAGGGATGGATGGAAGAAAGCGGGGGGATGGGATGCCATCCCCCCGCTTGGGGTTTTTGCTCAGCCTGGGGTTTGCTCAGCCGATGATGTTGCCGTACTGGTCCACGATGACCTGGGTGCCATCGGGGAGGGTGACACGATAAAGACCGTTGCCGATGCTGTCGCCAACTTCGCCCTCCGAGGACGGAGTGGGAATCGTGATATCACCATCGACTCCAAAAACAGGCCGCAGTTCAGGATCGAAATAATTCATTTTGGTCTCCTTTCCTTAGCCACGGATGCCGCGAGTGGTATACGCCAGGGTACGCTGGGTACCGGTGACGGTGGTGCCGTCCAGCGTCACCCAATAGGGGGTGACCACCAGCTGGGTACCATTGTCGGCATTGCGGAGGCTGTACTCACCGATGACCAGCTGGTCAGACTTTCTGAGGCCGAACATGGTGCGGGCCGTCTGGAAAATCAGATAGCGGCTGGCGCAGCGGGTGTCGATGGGCTGGTCATTGACCAGGATGCCAACCTCGGCAAAGTCTCTCCCGCTGCTGACAGCGGAGAACAGGTTGACGCCCGTTACACGGAACAGACCCTTCTCGGTATACTTCACCTGGAGATAGGAATCGCTGACGTACTTGGCGTAAACCGTGATGTCTTCCTGCACGTCGGAGAAATCAGCGGGCACGGTGCAGGCCTCATCCTGGAAGAAGCCCGCGAAGAGCTTTCCGGCCACTTCGGTATAGGCCAGCTCCCCGGTCAGGTCGCCGGGCTGCACGTCCACCGTGCGGACATCGCCGTTTTCATGGATGGTGACGGTGATCTGATCCTTGTCGGTGTCGCCCACCGTGAGCACGGGCACGAAGGACATGGCAACCAGGGTGGTGGCTTCACCGGCGTTGAAGGTCATCTCACTCTTATGAGGGATATTTTTCGTATTGATCGTGCTTCCGCCTGTGTAGCTGCACTCCTTGGTATCCACGCTGGTGACCTTGACGCCGTCCAGGGTGACCCAATAAGGCGTGTACTTGATCGTTTTGCCGTCCTTGATGAGTGCGTCAAAGTCGGTCGCATTGATTTCGGTGAAGGCAATGTAGCCCGGCTTATAGTCCGTGAAGTTCTGGTCCCGGGTAGACTTAATCTTCACCTGGCCATTTTCCTCGCAGACGTACACACGCTGGTAGAACTGGTTCATCTTGTCAACCTGAACGGTGCCATAGGCAACATCCGTGCCCTTCCTCTGGACGGGGTAGTCAACCGGGGCTTCGCCGTTCTCCAGGGTGAAGCCAGCGGCGCTGTACAGAAGGCGATCCAGGGGGGCCATCATATACAGGTGGCTCACGGTCTGTTCGCCATTGCGGCCCTCAACCGGCTTCCAGATACGATAATAGAAGGGATGCAGATAGTCGTCACTGACCTCCCAGATATAGTAGGTCACGCCGCGGGTGGGGACAAACCGGAGGCCGGACTGGCCCTTTGCAAAGTCGATGGGGGTGGTATGGTCAGCCTCGAAAGCGCCGCCATAGAGGTAGCCTTCGGGGACCATGTCGGTGAGACTGAAGCCGCCCAGAGCCATATCCATATGCTGGTTGGTCATAGTGATGCGCTGCTTGGTACCATTGGCACCATTCTGCACTTCCACCACGTTAAAGAAGGGCATATAGTGGAAGGTGTAAACGTTCTTGCCGTCTTCCATGGTCACCGTGATCTGAGCGTTCTCACTCTGGCCTTCCTTCAGGGCATAGCCGTCGCTCTCAAGATTCTTGTATCCCTGCACCACCGTGGAGCCATAGCGGGCGGCGCCCGTGACGGGATCGGCAACCGTGGCTTCGGTCAGGTCTTCCACAAAGCGGAACTCATAGTTGTACTCGATGCGGTCATAGTACAGGTTCAGGACCAGGAGGTTATCTCTGGGAACCTGGTATCTCACGGGGTCATTTGCCTGGAAGGTCTTCTGGACATTCCCGCCGACCTCAGCCGTGGCGCGGGCGTAGTTGAAGCCGTCATAGGACTTCTTGTCAGCCGTGTAGGCGCTGCCCATGGCTGCGGTTTCCGTGGTCTCCTCCACCAGGGTATATTCCTCGCCCTGGGCATTCTGCTGCCAGTAGCGGACGGTGACCAGGGTGTGCACCGTGTCCTTGGTATAGTAGAAAATCAGGACGTTCTCTTCGCCATTGGCGGAGAGCACCAGGCGCTTGGAGGATGCATCGGGGACATAACCCTGCACGTACACAGCGTTCTCGGTGATGATGGAATTGGCCGTCTCGCCGCTCTTTTCGGGGGCAACCGACTCGCCGGTGTCCCTATTGAGGTACTTCACCGTGTAGGGAACCTTATCCCTCTGGACATACACGAAAACGTACTCGTTGGTTCCCTCAATGTCCATCTTGAGGTTGTGGCTGCTGGTCTTGGGGAAGTAGCCATCCCGGTAGACCTCGTACAGGTCCGTGCCGGTCTTGGCATCGAAGGTCTTGGTGGTACCGGCCAGAGCATAGCCGGTGACAGGATCGCCGATGATTGTGCCATTCTCCAGCTGGAACTTGATGGTGTAGGGCACCATGACGTTGGAGTTCCACTTGGCGTAGAGGTCCATGTCCTTGGTGACGGCCATGGACTCCGTATTGAAGGCATGCTCATTGCCCTGTTCATCCCTATAGAACCAGCCAACGAAGTTATACTGGCCTTTTTCCACCGTGTAGCCCTTGGCCAGTTCGCCGTAGCCAACCTGCTCCTGATGCTTAGGCTGCAGACCCTCTTCCACGGCGTAGGTCACCGTGAAGTTTTTGGGACTCCACTTGGCATAGACCACGCGGTTCTGGTCGAGCATGGTATCGTTCCAGTTGACCGAAGTGGTGCAACCGGGGTCGGCACACCAGCCGCCAAATTCATAAGCACCGACGGGCAGCTCAGAGGGATAGGCCGGTTTATAGTTGGCCTTGTAACGCTGCGAAGCACTCAGGGGCTGCTGATAATAGAGGGTGTCGCTGACCGTGCGGTTGTAACCATCGTTGAAAACCAGCTGTCTCTGGTTGCGGGTATAGTAGAACTTGGCGCCGTCGTAGCTGGCGTTAAGGCTGGTGCCGGAAGCAAAGGTGAAGCCCGTCATAGCGTACTGGTCTTCTTTTGAAACCCGACCCGAACCGGCAAAGGTGTCCGAATGGTGCAACTTATAAGACACGCCATCCTTCGTCTCCGTTCCGGTTTCACCGGGGAGCACCTGGACATAGTAGTAAGCGGTCTCGCTATAATTCGAGGTATGAGGTCCGTAGAATTTAGCACCATTCAAGGGCATGGTGAAGATGTTGCTCTGGTATGTGTTCGAATCAACATTCCAGGTACTACTCCCATTGTAGGTAGGCCATTTGCCGTTGATATTGGCGCCGTATTTAGCCGTAATGCGGAGAGAGGTGTACTCATCCCCATAATCACCATCCCAGTAGGAATAACTCTCATAGAAATTCACCGTGTAAACGTTCCGCTTGTAGTAGACGTTGACTGCGGTGGAGTTGTCGCCAGCCACGAGGACATCGGTGTCGGCATGGTCGAAGGTGAAGCCGGTGTAGGACTTATCGTCGGAGCCGCTGACTTTGGTACCGACCATGGCCGTTTTGTCGACCTTTTCAACGAAGCTGTAGCCATCGTCATCGGCGTTTTGCTGCCAATACTGGACCGTGTACTTGGCAGTGCCAGGGTTCCACTTGGCGGTGAGGGTCTGGTTGCCAGCGGGCATGGTGGTGGGGGCCTCGGGAGTCCAGCCGGCGAAGGTGTAGCCGGACTTCGTGGGGCTACTCAGGCCGATGACCGCGCCATAGCGGGCGTAGATGGGGTCAGCGCCCCAGCCGCCAGCCAGGTCCAGGTTCAGCAGATAGTAGTTGCGATCGTAGTAAATCTGCACCACGGTGCTACCGTCGGCGGCAATCTTGGTGGTGGTGTCGTAGGGCTGGACAGTGAAGCCCTCGTAGGTTTCGGCCAGGTTTTCGCCGACCGGGGACTCGGTGAAGCCGGTCTTGGTCACGGTGTCGCACTTGGTGTACTTGTCGTCATTCAGATTCTACTGATAGTGCTCGACGGTGAAGCTCACCTGAGCGGGCTTGTAGGTGACTTTGTAGAGCACGTCCTTCTGGATGTTCTGGACGCTCACTTTCACCTCAGACGGGTCGGGGGTATAACCCGTCACGTCGGGGCTTTTGATCGTGCGCTCCAGGTCGGTGCCCCGGTCGATGGTCGCCGTCCAGTCGGACGCAGCCGAATTGCCATTCTCGAAAACGTATCTGATGATGACATTGTACTTGGCGGCATTGCCCGTTTCGCCTTCGGCAAACGATGGCAGGGCCACCAGAGACAGGGCCATGACCAGCGCCAGCACGAGTGCCAACGCCCGTTTCCATGTTTTCATTTTCTCATTCCTCCCATTTCGTTTATTTTGGGGGCCGGGCGGCCCCAATTGACTTGGGTTTTGCAGGGACAGTTCTGAATGATGTCCATTGTACACCATTCCGATATCGTTTGCAAGAGGTTTTGGGACTTGTTTGCGATATTTTTACGCCGCTTGGCATTATATCACAAAGGAGTGTCGAATGCAAGTGTATTCTGGGGAAACCGGGGTGGACGGAGGGGGGCGGGGGTGGTATAATGGAGGAGATAACCAACAGATGAGGAGGGTTCTGGCCATGAACGAGAAGAAGCAGAGCGGGTATCCCCAGGAGGACCCCAGGGCGGAGCTGGAGCGGCTGATGCAGGATAAGCCGCTGAAAAGGCCGGGGGGCAAGGACCGGAAGGAGCCGCCCATCATGGCGGTGTATGCCGCGCCGGTGATCCGGGAAGAGAAATGAGCGGGTTCCGGCTTACGAGCTGCGTGTGGGAGCTGACGCTGGCGTGCTGCTTCGGGTGCCGGTACTGCGGGTCCGCCGGGGGGCGGGCCAGGGCGGACGAGCTGTCCACGGCGGAGTGTATGGACGCGGCGGAGCAGCTGGCGGACCTGGGCTGCCGGAGGGTGTCGCTGATCGGGGGCGAGGTGTTCCTGCGGCGGGACTGGGCGCAGATCGCCGGGCGGCTGACCGGGCTGGGCGTCCGGGTGGACGTGATTACCAATGGGTACCTGATGTCGCCGGAGGTGCTGGAACAGCTGAAGCAGGCGGGGGTGTCGTCGGTGGCGGTGTCCATCGACGGGCCGGAGGACGTGCATGACGCCGGGCGGCAGGCCGGGAGTTTTAAGCGGGCCATGGAGGCCGTCCGGGCGCTGACGGCGGCGGGGATGCCGGTGTCGGTGATCTCCACGCTGCGGCGGGACTGCATGGGGCGGCTGGAGGAGCTGTACCGGGTGCTGGAGGGGTCCGGCATTGCCGCGTGGCAGCTGCAGGCGTGCTCGCCTATGGGCAGCGCCGCCCGGGGGCTGGACTGGCGCATCGACCCGGCGGAGGTCATCGCTTTCGTGATGCGGCACCGGGCGGAAGCGCCGTTTATGCTGGGGGCGGCCGACAACGTGGGGTACTTTACAGATGAGGAGCTGCGCCTGCGGGGGGCCGATGGGGCCTGCTTCCAGGGGTGCAGGGCGGGTATCTCCGCCATAGGCATCGACAGCGCGGGCAACGTGCGGGGGTGCGAGTCGCTGTACGATGAGCGGTTCAACGAGGGGAACCTGCGGCAGCGGAGGCTGCGGGATATCTGGGAGGACCCGGGGGCCTTTGCGTACAACCGGCAGTTCCGGCGGGAGATGCTGACGGGAAGCTGCGCCCGGTGCCGGATGGGGCCATGGTGCGCCGGGGGGTGCCGGTCGTACAACTATTTCGTGCACGGGAAGCTGTACGAAAGTCCGGCGTGTGCGAGAGAGAAGTGAAGCCCTCTCCGTCGGCTGCGCCGACAGCTCCCCCAGAGGGGGAGCCAAGGCCGTTGCGGGAAGTCTGCGGGGTTTCTTATAGAATGAGCCGGGCGGGGCGTGTGTCCCGCCCGGTTTTTGGGTCAGCTCAGGCGCTTTTTGCGGCCGATGGTCAGGGCCATCAGCAGGGCGGCCCAGGGGCCGCCGGGGCGGCGGCCTGTGCTTCCTCCGACAGGGAAAACTCATAATGCATGGCCAGGGCCTGGAACAGCTTCTGCATCACCTGCTCCGCAACGGTGCGGATGTCCAATCCCTCCACAAAGCGCAGAATCTGCCGCACCTCCTCCTCCGGGACCTTATAGCCCCGCAGGCTCAGGGTCAGGAACATCCGCAGCTTCTTCTCCAGCGTCAGCGTCCCATCGCAGGGGCGGACCATGCAGCCCCGCATGAGTCCGGCGGAGCCAAGCTCCAGGGCGTAGAAGTCCTCCTCCGTCAGCTCCGGCTGATAGGGGCCGAAGATCCGGTACAGCTCCCGGGCGGTGGCCCGGAAAATAAACTCGGACACCTCGCCGTGGGTGTAGCTCTCCACATAGATTTCCCGCAGGTTCTCGTTCAGCTCCGTCAGGGTCATCTGGATGGCGGTCTCCGCGGCGTAGACATACACCGGGGGCAGCTGTGTTCCCACCACGCCCCGGGCCATGGAGAACTGGTTGGAGAACATGAACTCCGCCAGCTCCGTCAGGACGCCGTCCTTGGCCCGGAAGATATTCTGGAAAATGCTGTTGGACACCGCCGCCTTGTGGACGATCTCCGCCACGGTGGTTTTTTTGTAACCCTGCTCCAGAAACAGCTTGACGCAGACCGTCAGGATCCGTTTTTTGGCGGGCAGACTGGCGCTTGTGATGGTCGTAATAAGCACTTCCTTCCATGTGTTTGGCATGCATGCCATGATTGTAACAGAGATTTTCGGAAAAGGCAAGGGGAATTTGGAAAATCCAGGAAACGGGACAGAAAAATACCGTCGGCCGGGCGGCCAACGGTATGGGAGCATTGCCGGGGCGGAGTTTACCATTGGGTGGTGGGCTTGAGGCGCAGGAGGACGTGGCTGGGGCTGCTGTGTTCGATGTTGTACTGCCCGCCCAGAATGCGGTCGATGGCGCTGGCCAGGGCTTCCTTGGGGTTGTGGGCCGTTTTCAGGACATCCCCCTCCATGGTGTACATCTTATCCAGAAACGGCACGCGGTTGACGGCAAAGTCAAACTCCCGCATCTGGCCGTTGGTGCGGCCGGTAACGCGGTCGTTGTAAACGGTGATCTCCTCCGGCAGGCGGCCGGTGCCGTCGCCGATGGCATCGATGATCCTGCGGGTGGTGGGACTGGCTAAGAATTTCTCGTCCAGGGCCTTTTGGAATGCCACGGCATTCTGCGCGTCACCCTGCCGGAGTCTTTTGGCGGCATATGCAAGCTCCTCCGGAGTGGCGTGCCTGGAGGGGGATTCGCTTTCTTTCCGGGTGCGGGCGCTGTAGACGACGAACAGCAGCGCCAGGGAAACGAGTATAACAATTGCGATCATGACAGTCTCCTCTGTTTTTTTATGTTTTTCTTGATCCGATGGGTTTACCACGGGGTGGTGGGCTTGAGACGCAGGAGGACGTGGTCGGGGCCGCTGTGCCCGACGTTGTACTGCCCGCCCAGAATGCGGTCAATGGCGCGGGCCAGGGCTTCCTTAGGGTTGTGGACCGTTTTCACGAATTTCCCCTCGATGGTGTATACCTTGTTCAGAAGCGGCACGCGGTTGGCGGCAAAGCCGAAGGTCCGCGTGCGGCCGTCGGTGCAGCCGGTGACGCGGTCATCGTAAACGGCGATTTCCTCCGGCAGGCGGCCGGTGCCGTCGCCGATGGCGTCGATGATCCTGCGGGTGGTGGAGCTGGCTAAAAACTTGTCCTCCAGGGCCTTCTGGAAGGCCAGGGCGTCCTGCTCCTCCGTCTCCTTTTCGGCGGCCCGCTTGGCCATTTCGCTGACCTCCCGGCGTTTTTTATCCTCCCAGACCTGGCGACGAATCCGCTCCAGATCCGACTGATCCGCCGCGCCGCTCCCCTGGGCAGGCTCCTGCGGCCCCTGGGATTCCCACTCCCGGCGGAGCCGCTCCAGATCGTCCCCGCCCGATTTGGATTTGCGGCTGAATGTGTCGGTTTTGCACAGGGCCCAGATCAGAACACCTGCCAGAATCAGAAAAACAAGAATCATAACGGCTGATTTCCTCCTTTTTCGCCCGCCGGAACATGCGAGCTTATCGAAAATACGCGCAGTTTCTCATCTATAGTATAAATAGCGCGGGTGCTTCTGTCAAGACAACGCGCTGCGGAATTCGGCAAAAAAGCCGCAGGACCGTGTGGGTCCTGCGGCTGAGATCGCTCGGCGGATCAGGCCCAGAGGGCCTTCATGAAGTCGGGATAGGCTTTGTCGCAGATGTCCACGCAGCGGATCATCAGCTCCAGGCAGATCTCGCCCACGTCGTGGGTGCGGAAGGCGGCGTCCATCTCCGCCTGGACGGTGTTGTCATCGGTGTCCAGCACGAACTTGAAGAAGCGGAAGCGCTGGTTGGCCGCGTTGACCTCCTTGAAAAAGCCGTCCACCTTGCTGTCGGGAATCTTCACAATGTCGAACACGCGGATAGCCACATCCTCGCAGTCACTGTTGAAGAAAAAGCGCATACGGACGGAGGGCATACTGTCGCCGGTATATGTAACCGTGACGGCCTCCTTGCCGGATTCGGTGGTTTCAATGTCGGAGTGCTTGATGTTCTTGGCGTCCATGGCCTGGATAAACTGGCGGGTAGAATCGAGCATAGTGAAAAACCTCCCTGTTTTTTTATATACCACAATATACCCCCTTTTCCCTGTCTTGTCAACCGGCGGAATTGTTGAGGCGGCGGACAAAAAAATCTCGCCACCGGAGGAAAACCGTGCTATACTAAGGGAAAAATCCGGGAGGTGACGGGATGGAGGAGATCACGGCGGCCTATGTGCGGCGGCTTCTGCCCCGGCGGGACCCCATGGGCCACAAGGGCACCTTCGGCAAGGTGCTGTGCGTATGCGGCAGCGTGGGCTTTTCCGGCGCGGCGGTTTTCGCCGGCCGGGCGGTGGTGCGCACCGGGTCGGGGCTGGTATACCTGGGGGTGCCGGAGCCGGTGTGGCCGGTGGCGGCAATGAAATGCGACGAGGCGATGCCCTTCCCCCTGCCGTCGGAGGAGGGGAAGCTGTCCCCCCTGGCGGAGGAGGCCATCCGGCAGCGGGCCGGGGGCTGCGATGCGGTGCTGGTGGGCTGCGGTCTGGGGCGCAGCCCCGGGTGCGACGGGCTGGTGCGGCGGCTGCTGGATCTGCCCCGGCCGCTGGTGCTGGACGCAGACGGCATAAACGCCCTTTCCGGGCATATGGATGCATTGTCCCGGCGGCGGAACCGGATCACCGTGCTGACCCCCCACGAGGGGGAGTTTGTCCGGGCCGGAGGCGATCTTTCTCCGGGCCGGGAGCGGGCGGCGGCGGACTTCGCCCGGGAGCACGGGGTATACCTGGTGCTGAAGGGGCCGGGGACCATCGCGGCCGCCCCGGACGGGCGGTGTATGCGCAATCCCACCGGGAACTGCGGCATGGCCAAGGGCGGCAGCGGCGATGTGCTGGCGGGGATGCTGGTGAGTCTGCTGGGCCTGGGCCTGCCGCCTATGGACGCCTGCTGCGCCGCGGTGTGGCTCCATGGCCGGGCCGGGGATCTGGCCGCCCGGGAGGTGGGCCTGTGGGGCATGACCCCATCGGACCTGCTGGACCGGATCCCGGCGGCTCTGCGGGAGGTCACGGAGTGAGTGTTTTTTTGCGGCGTACACGCCGCCGCGAAAAATGGATCGGACTTGATTCGCGGCCTGCGAGCCGCGAACTCTGCGAGGCGCATAACGGTCCGAGGCGGGCAGCGTGACAGTCAGATAGATATTGGGATAACGGAAAGCCTTCCGGAAAGGGAGGGTTTACCGTGAAAAAATGCTTGGTATGGCTGCTGGCGGCGCTACTGCTGGCCGGCTGCGGAAAAAAGACCGCGTCGCAGGCGGAGAGTCTGCGCCAGCGGTACCGGGAGATGCAGGCCGCCCATATGGAGGCGGAGATCACCTGCCATCTGGAGACGGAGAACCGCACGTTCACCGTGTCCTGCGACTGGACCCCCACCGGCGCCGGGACCACCGTTACAGGCCCTGAGGGCCTGGCGGGGCTGACGGCCAGCGTCAGCGGAGAGGATCTGACGGTGTCCTATGACGGGGCGGCTTTGTCCGCCGGAAGTCTGCGGGACGTGGCCCCGGCCAACTGCCTGCCGTGGCTGCTGCGGGCCATGGAGGAGGGGTATCTGGTGGAGGCGGGGCAGGAGACCCTGGAGGGGCTTGACTGCCTGCGCCTGGCCCTGGACACCACCGCCCCCGGCGGCAAGGTGCTGTGCACCGTGTGGCTGGGCGGGGACGGGGCCCCGCTGTATGCCGAGTTTTCTCAGGACAGCCGCGTGGTGCTGACGGCACGGCTGCTGTCCTTCACTTCAGAATAAAGAGAGGCTATCATCATGGAATCCACATTAAAGAGAACCTGGGCGGAGATCGACCTGGACGCTCTGGCCCACAACTATGGCCGCCTGCGGCAGCATATCGGGCCGAAGGTCCGCTTCCTGGGCGTGGTGAAGGCCGACGCCTACGGCCACGGGGCCGTGCAGGTGGCCCGGACCCTCCAGGAGCTGGGAGCCGACTATCTGGCGGTGTCCAGCATCGACGAGGCCATGGAGCTGCGGGCCAACGGCGTGACCATGCCGGTGCTGATCCTGGGCCACACCCCCAAGGAGCAGGTGGGGCGGCTGATAGAGCACCACATTACCCAGGCCGTGACCTGCAAGGCCAAGGCCCTGGAATACAGCCGGGAGGCCGCAGCCCTGGGCGGGACCCTGAAAATCCACATCAAGGTGGACACCGGCATGTCCCGGCTGGGCTACCTCTGTGACGGCAGTCACTTTGACGGCGGCGTGGAGGGCATCTGTGAGGCCTGCGGCCTGCCGGGGCTGGAGGCGGAGGGCATCTTCACCCACTTCGCCGTGGCCGACGAGCAGGACCAGGAGAGCCGGGCCTATACCCGGCGGCAGTTCGACCTGTTCTGCCGGGTGATCCGGGCGGTGGAGGAAAAGCGGGGGGTGCGGTTCCCCCTGCGCCACTGCGCCAACACCGGGGCCACCGCCTGCTATCCGGAGATGCACCTGGACATGGTGCGGCCGGGCCTGCTGCTGTACGGCTACGGCGAGTTTGCCCAGGGGCTGGACCTGCGGCCGGTGATGACCCTGAAAACCACCATCAGCACCACCAAGACCTATGAGCCGGGCACCTCCGTCAGCTATGGGCGGCTGTTCACCACCCAGCGGCGCACCCGCATGGGCGTGGTGCCCTACGGCTATGCCGACGGGTTCTTCCGGTGCCTGTCCGACCGGTGCAGCCTGATGACCGCCAAGGGGCCCGCGCCCCAGCGGGGCCGCATCTGCATGGATATGTCCATGATCGACCTGACGGACCTGCCGGGGGTGGACGTGGGGGACGAGGTGGAGATCTTCGGCCCCCGCAACCCGGTGGAGGTCATGGCCGCCCAGGCGGGGACCATTCCCTATGAGCTGACCTGCGCCGTCAGCAAGCGGGTGCCCCGGGTGTATTTACAGAACGGACAGGTGACGGAGCGGGAGCTGCTGCTGCGGTTCTGACGCACGCCGCCGCCTGCCGCCCCATAGAATGAAGCGGGGCGGGAAAACCGGGTATAAATCCCCGGGCTGCGTGGGAGAATGAAAGTGACCCGTTTTTTCCGGGTACTTCTTCCGGCGGAGTGTGAACGTTTGTGGATACGAATGTCAAGCGCGGCGAAATTTATTATGCCGACCTGAGCCCGGTGGTAGGCAGCGAGCAGGGGGGCGTGCGCCCGGTGCTGATCGTGCAGAACGACACCGGCAACCGCCACAGCCCCACCGTCATCGCGGCGGCCATCACCTCCCAGATGGGCAAGGCCAAGCTGCCCACCCACATTGAGGTGGCGGCCCAGTGCTGCGGTCTGCCCAAGGATTCCGTGATCCTGCTGGAGCAGATCCGCACCCTGGACAAACGCCGCCTGCGGGAGCGGATGGGCCGGGTGGACGGCGCGGTGATGGAGCGGGTGGACGACGCCATTGCGGTGAGCTTCGGCCTGCCCCGCAGCAGATTGGTATAGCGGCCCGGCGGAGGGTACATAACCTTCCCCAGGCAGGAGCTCCCCCGGGAGAGGCATTTGTCTCTCCTGGGGGAGCTTTTTTGCCTTGACGGGGCCGCCTGGGCATGGTATCATAAGGTTTACAGAACATAAACAAAGGAGGCATGACCATGTATGAAGCATTTCGGGAGGTGCCGCAGTCCAAAAAGGACCGCAGCCGCCTGAAGCTGGGGCTGTGGATCACCCTGGCGGCAGTGCTGCTGGCGCTAACGGCCACGCCGCTTGTGTGGGCGTCCCGGCAGAGCGCGGCATACCGCCGGTATATGGACGCTCTGAACGGCAGCGTGCTGTATGCCCGGGAACATGACGGCGTGTGGCTGGAGCGGGCCGGCAGCCGCGTCCACTATCCTCAGCTGGCCGGGGCCGGTATCAGCGAAAAGCTCCGGCAGGCCGGAATGGGAAAGCGCCAGCAGGAGCTGCCGGAGGGAGAGGGTGTGACCCTGGACTTCGGCGACGGCAGTCTTCTGCGGCTGTGGGAGGTGCCGATCCGGGGCGGCTATACCCCTGAGGAGACCTTCGGCGTGTTCGTGGCTTATACCTATCCCGACGGAGAGACATACTGCTATGATACCGATAACCTGGGGTGGGACCGGGTGGTGGACAGCCTGCCCTCTGCCGGGTAAGGCGGGACGGGGCATCCCCGGCGGAGACTGTGCATACACTGGCACAGCCCCTGCCGGGGATGCTTTGATGGGGAGGCGCGCTGCATGACGTATCCTGTGTATATCGGGGACCGGGCCGCCGGGACCATGACGGTGACAGCGGCGGGGGAGGACCACCTGTTCGAGGTGATCTGCCACCCCCCGGAGCCGGGCCTGTGGCGGGTCTGGGTCCAGGGGGAGGGACAGCGGCTGGCCCTGGGGCTGCTGGAGGGCGGGCGTCTGCGCCGCCGGTTTTCCCGGCGGATCACCGGGCCGCTGGGGGCCATCCGGTGGGCCGGGGCGGAGTCCTGCGCCGCGAGGGACTCCCCATGGCGGCCCGCCGGGCCGGAGGACTGCCCCCTGCCCCTGCCGCCGGGGAGCCTGTGCCGCCGGGAGGGGCGGCGGGTGCGGCTGGCCGCGCCCTATGACCGGGAGGGGCCGTTTCCCCTGACGGAGCTGTTCTGCCTGGCCCGGATCCGGGCCATGGACGGAGGACTCTGGGCGGAATATCGCTTTGAGGACGGGTATCCTGTGCCGCCGGAGGAAAATTGAAATTTGCATATTCCGCCGCCATGTGCTATAATAGGTTGTAAATTATCGCCATAGAGGAGGAATATGCCCATGAGATGTCCCTATTGCGGCTATCGCGAGAGCAAGGTAGTGGATTCCCGTCCCGCAGACGAGGGAGCCAGCATCCGCCGGCGGCGCGAGTGCCTGTCCTGCGAGAAGCGCTTTACCACCTATGAGACCGTGGAATATCTGCCCATGGTGGTGATCAAGAAGGACGGCAGCCGCCAGAGCTTCGACCGCAGCAAGGTGCTGCGGGGCATCCAGCGCTCCTGCGAAAAGCGCCCGGTGTCCGCGGCGGACATGGAGCGCATGGCCAGCGAGATCGAGCAGGAGCTGCAGAACTCCCTGGAGCGGGAGGTCAGCACCGTGGTCATCGGCGAAAAGGTCATGGAGAAGCTGAAAAAGGCCGACGAGGTGGCCTATGTCCGGTTCGCCTCGGTGTATCGCCAGTTCAAGGATATCAACACCTTCATGAGCGAGCTGAACAAGCTTCTGAGTGAGAAGTAAGGGCTACAGAATGTTCCGCAGGCTCAGGCGCTCCAGTTCGTCCAGCTGCTGCAGCTGCTGGCGCAGCTGGGCCAGCTCCGGTAGCAGGTCGTCCCCCTGCCGCAGGCGGCACAGGGTACGGCAGCGGGTCAGCGTCACCTGGGCCGCGTCCAGGGTCTCGTGGTGGATGACCACATGGAGGAAGTCCTGGGCCGACTCCCAGTCGGCGGACAGGGCGTCCATGGCCTCCCGGGCCATGTCCCAGCGCTGCTGGGCCGCCAGCTGGGCGATCTGGTCCGCCTGGTCCATCCACCGGTTGGTCCGGCGGTTCAGAGCCGCCGCGTTGAGAATGCACAGGGCCAGCAGCACCGCCAGCACCAGTGAGGGCACGATCAGAAACCGCTTCATACGTCCTCCTTGGCCTGGCAGATCACGTTGCCCCCCTGGTCCAGGGACAGGAGAAACACCTGAGACGGGTCCGTCAAGTGCTCCCGCTTCAGCTGCTGCCGCAGCCACGCGTCGTCCACGTCCATTTTCTTCATATTGTCCCGCAGCAGCCGCCCGTCGTTGATCAGCAGCACCGGAAGAAGCTGCTCGGTGACGTTCAGGGACAGCTGACGGGGCGTTACCGGCTGGGCCTCGGACCGCAGAAGCACCGACACCTGGCCGCTGGTCTCCAGGACGGCGTACTGCACGTCCTTCAGGTCGGTGACCCCCTGGCCCCGCAGCTCCTCCAGAAGCTCGTCCACCGTCATGCGGTTGTGGCGCATAGCCCGCTGCTGGAGCTTCCCGTAACGGACGACGATGGCCGGTTCCCCGCAGATCAGGGACCGGAACCGCCCGCTGCGGAAGCTGATATAGCTTAAAAGCGTGGTCAGGGCCAGCAGGGTCAGAATGGGCACCACGCCATTGATCAGCGGTGAGTCGAAGTCCTGCATGGGCACCGACGCCAGGTCCGACAGCAGCATGGTCAGCACCAGCTCGATGGGCTCCAGCTCGCCGATCTGGCGCTTGCCGGTCAGGCGCAGCCCCGCGATCAGCAGCAGATACAGGATGATGGTGCGGAAAAAAGCAGTGGCCATGAGCATTCCCCCTTCTATGGCCAGTATGCGCCGATGAGAGAAAGTTATACGGATTCAACCGGCCCCAGGCCGTTTGATATATATGACGCAGAACCGGAGAAAGGAGGTACCCCGGGAAAATCCCATACCAAGCGCCATGTGCCTGCCCTTCCGGCAGGATAACGAGGAGGAGAGAGGATCGAACCTTCGGCGGGAGCTCTCCCGCGCCGTCCGGGCGCGCACGCAGCGGGCAAATATGCGGGTGACCGCAAAACAGAGACGCTGCGACCGGAAATCGAGGCAAATTGTCTGCGTATTTGTCCTCCCCATTACCAGAAATCAGGAGGAATTATCAATATGTGTGGAATCGTAGGATATGTTGGCCGTCAGGAAGCCGCCCCCATTCTGCTGGACGGGCTGGAGCGGCTGGAATACCGGGGCTATGACTCCGCCGGTATCGCCGTGTGCGGCGATGGCGTGCTGCGCCTTTGCAAGAAAAAGGGCCGGGTGGCGGCTCTGCGGGAGCTGACCCATGACGGCGGGGACCTGCCCGGCACACTGGGCATCGGACACACCCGCTGGGCCACCCACGGCGAGCCCAACGACGTCAACGCCCATCCCCATATGAGCCAGAGCGGCAAGTTCGCCGTGGTCCACAACGGCATCATCGAAAACTTCATCACCCTGAAGGAGGAGCTGCAGCAGAAGGGCTATGTGTTCCAGTCCGAGACGGACACGGAGGTGGTGGCCCAGCTGCTGGACTATTACTACAGCGACTGCGGTGACTTTTTCGAGGCCATGAACCGCCTGCTGCACGCGGTGGACGGGGCCTATGCCCTGGGCATTATCTGCGCCGACTATCCCGACCGGCTGGTGGCCGCCCGGAAGGACGCCCCCCTGCTGCTGGGCTTCGGCGATGGGGAGAACTTCATCGCCTCCGACGTGACGGCCCTGATCCGCCACACCCGGGACATCGCCTATATGGACGACGGGGAGCTGGCCATCCTGTCCCGCAGCGGCATCCGGGTATACGACCGCCAGCTGCGCCCGGTGGAGAAGAAGCACCACTATGTGGACTGGGAGGTGGACGCTGCGGAAAAGGGCGGCTATGCCCACTTCATGCTCAAGGAGATCATGGAGCAGCCCGCCGCCATCCGCAAGGCCACCGCCGCCCGGATTCAGGGGGGCCGCGTGGTGCTGCAGGACCTGACCATGACCCCGGAGCAGATCCGGGCCATGGGCCGCATCTACATCGTGGCCTGCGGCTCGTCCTACCATGTGGGCATGGTGGGCAAATATAACCTGGAGCGGATGCTGCGGCGCAGCGTGGAGGTGTGCCTGGCCTCCGAGTTCCGGTATGCCGACCCCATCGTGGGGGAGGGGGACCTGGTCATCGTCATCAGCCAGTCCGGCGAGACCCTGGACACCATGGCCGCCCTGCGGGAGGCCAAAAAGCGGGGGGCCCGGATCCTGTCCATCGTCAACGTGGTGGGCTCCTCCATCGCCCGGGAGTCCGATGACGTGCTGTATACCTGGGCCGGGCCGGAGATCGCCGTGGCCACCACCAAGGCCTACAGCACCCAGATGGCGGTGCTGAACCTGCTGGGGCTGTATTTCGGCGAGGTCATGGGCACCGTGGACTATGAGACCTACACCGCCATGGTCCGGGATATCCTGGCCCTGCCGGAGAAGCTGGAGCAGGTGCTGGCCCAGGCGGATCAGATCCAGCAGATCGCCAGGGATTTCGCCGGGCGGGACGACGTGTTCTTCATCGGACGGAACCTGGACTATGCCCTGAGTATGGAGGGCAGCCTGAAGCTCAAGGAGATCAGCTATATCCACTCCGAGGCCTACGCCTCCGGCGAGCTGAAGCACGGCACCATCTCCCTGATCGAGGAGGGAACGCCGGTCATCGCCCTGAGCACCTACGGGCCTCTATTTGACAAGGCCATGAGCAACGTGGTGGAGGTACAGGCCCGGGGCGCCAACGTCCTGGCCCTGACCACCGAGACCCACCGGGACGCCATGGCCGCCCGGACGCCCCGGGTGCTGACGGTGCCGGAGGTGGAGCCTATGCTGCTGCCCCAGCTGGGGGTGGCTCCCCTGCAGCTGCTGGCGTACTACATCGCCCTGGAGCGGGGCTGCGACATCGACAAGCCCCGGAACCTGGCCAAGAGCGTCACCGTGGAGTAAAAATCGCAATACCCGAGGGAATTATGAACAACATCAGAATCGTACCCATGACGGCGGACCATCTGGACGCCCTGGAGCAGCTGGAGCGCACCTGCTTCTCCCGGCCCTGGTCCCGGAAGATGCTGGCCGAGGAGCTGGACAACCAATGCGCCGCCTTTTTAGTGGCGGAGGACGCCGCCACCGGCCAGGTGATCGGCTATGCCGGGCTGCTGGTGGCCGCCGACGAGGGGTATATCACCAATGTGGCGGTGTTTCCCCCGTATCGCCGCCGGGGCGCGGCGGGAAAGCTCCTGGACGTGTTCCTGCGCTTTGCCCGGGCCAACCATCTGGCGTTTTTGACCTTAGAGGTGCGGCCCAGCAACGCCGCCGCCATCGCCCTGTATACCCGGTTCGGCTTTCGGGAGGCCGGACGCCGCCGGAACTACTATGACCTGCCCAAGGAGGACGCCCTGATCCTGACCCGGACCTTTGAGGAGGATGACCAGTGAACATTTTAGCCTTTGAATCCTCCTGCGACGAGACCGCCGCGGCGGTGGTGCGGGACGGGCGGACGGTGCTGTCGGACGCCATCCTGTCCCAGGCGGATATGCACGCGCTGTATGGCGGCGTGGTGCCGGAGATCGCCTCCCGGA
>OLOQ01001750.1_pt1 | contig 19643 bp, 19 predicted proteins | sample 1673101 | NCBI WGS metagenome assembly OLOQ01 (sample SAMEA3136754, study PRJEB25190) | human gut metagenome | biome: human gut; feature: human-associated habitat; material: faeces | place: Austria | collected 2013 | reverse complement strand
GGGTCTTGAAGATGATGCCCTCTTCCTCGGCGTGCTCCACCTCTTCCTTACGGGCAGGCAGCTCGGCCATGCCGCGGCGGTAGACGATGTACACGGTCTCGGCACCCAGACGCATGGCGCTGCGGGCAGCGTCCATGGCCACGTTGCCGCCGCCCACGACGGCGACCTTCTTGCCGGTGCGGATGGGGGTCTTGCTGGTGGGCAGGTAAGCCTTCATCAGGTTGGAGCGGGTCAGGAACTCGTTGGCGGAGTACACGCCCTTCAGGCTCTCGCCGGGGATGCCCATGAAGCGGGGCAGACCGGCACCGGAGCCCACGAACACGGCCTCGTAGCCGTACTCGCCCATCAGCTCGTCGATGGTCAGCACCTTGCCGATGACCATGTTGCACTCAAAGTCAACGCCCATCTTCTTCAGGCCGTCGATCTCCTGCTGCACGATGGCCTTGGGCAGACGGAACTCAGGGATGCCGTACATCAGCACGCCGCCGGCCACATGCAGGGCCTCGTACACGGTGACTTTATAGCCCAGCTTGGCCAGATCGCCTGCAGCGGTCAGACCGGCAGGACCGGCGCCGATGATGACGATATCCGTGTTCATGTTTGACCCCAACTTTCTAAAACTAACAGATGAATTTGCGTATGAATTTCAAAATACAACTCTATGCAAGACCCGGTTTCGGGTAAATCGGCACATAAAAAGGCCGCCCTGTGCCCGAACGTATACACGAAGCCCGTAAGCGGCTTCGGTATAGTCGGCACACAAGGCGGCCGGTAGAGACATTCACCCAAGTCGTGAATTTATATGACCGATCAGCAATTCAAAATTATAGCAGCTAATTAAACCTCTGTCAAGCTTTTTTGCGCATAAAAATGCAGGCTTTTGCAAAATATCTTGCAAATTTACTTATTTGGTGAACTTCTCGCCGTCGTAAATGAAGATGCCCGCGCCCGCGCCGGTCTTTTTGCCGTCCAGAAGCCATTTTTTAAAACAGCGGCGCTGGGTGGTGTCCTCCGGCAGCTCGCTGTTCGGCTTCTCAAAATCCTTTGCGAACACACGCCACTTGTCGTGGAACACATCGTATTCCTCGCTGTCGTAAATATAGAAGTCACCGATGAAATCGACCATATTGAGCGTCTCGGGCAGAATTTCGCGGTTCTTCGGGAACAAAAGCCAGGAGTGGCAGTGGAATACCATCGGCTTGCCATCAAGGCCTTTTTTGTAAAATTCGTAGGCTTTTTCATAAGATTCGATGCGCGCCGCGCGGTTCAAAGAACCGCAGGACGGAATGTGCATGTTGTAAACCGTGTCACCGGGCTTTACCGTGTAACCGCCGACCGTCACGGGCGTGTCGCCGGAGAAGTGTACGGCCTCATACTGCAAACGGCCCAGCTTAAAGCGGTGCATCGTGTAGAACCACGGGTACCAGCTTGCGACGAATGTGCCCCAAATGCCGTATACGTCGTGGCACTCGATGAGCTTGAATTTTAGGTCGGCGATGGTGTCCCAGAACAGCTCGTCCGTCAGGCCCGCCGTTCTGTAATTTTCGCGCAGACGTTCGCTTGCAAGCGCAAGGAACAGAAAATCCACCACGTGGCGGTGCAGCCCTGTCCGCTCCGAAAGCGCGTCCATGTGCGGCACAATGGGCTTCCATTCCGCGCCGTATGCGCCGTCAATGCCGTAATCTTTAAAGAGCAGCGTCTCGGCAGAGACCAGCTCGTCAATCGCGCCGGGTGTCGTCACGAGCGTCTCGCAGTTCTCGCGCAGAGAAGCGCGGCTCGCTTCCGGCAGATCAAGGTTTTCAATAAAGCAATTTAAATAATCGAGTGTGTACATACAGATCCTCCCAAAGTAGCGTTTTTCCATAGAAACGCGTTTATCTCATTCTATCATTTGTATATGCGCGGCGCAATGGACTTTTTGCACAGCAGAACACACCTGTTTTTGTAGGAACGGTGCACAGCACCTGTTTTTGCACGGTTTTCTCCGCTAACGCTCAAAATACAATCACCTTTTTATCACATTTTGTAAGTAAAATTTAAGAAACAAAACAAAAAGGAGGGTGAAAGCCATGGCGGACTATACCGGCACATTTGAGCGCGTAGAGCAAAAATATCTGCTCGATTCCTTACAGTTTGAGGCGCTCTGGACGGTTTTGGAGCCGTATATGCGCCCCGATGAATACGGGCGCTCCACCATATGCAACATTTACTTTGACACCCCGAATTATTTGCTGGCGCGACTTTCGGGCGAAAAGCCCGCCTATAAAGAAAAGCTGCGTTTGCGCACCTACGGTGTGCCGAAAGCGGAAAGCCCGTCGTTTGTGGAACTGAAGAAAAAATATCAGGGCATTGTCTACAAGCGCCGCATCGTGATGCCCTACGGCGAAGCGTATGATTGGCTCGTAAACGGCGAAGCGCCGAAAGAGAACAGCCAGATTGCAAAAGAGATTGCATGGTCACTGCACTATTACGGCGATTTAAAGTCCGCTATGGCGCTGTGCTACGACCGTGTGGCACTTTACAGCCGCGAAGACAGCGGCCTGCGCATCACATTCGATACCAACATACGCTTTAGAGAAGAAAATACCGACCTGCGTCAGGGGGACGACGGGCGACTGCTGTTAGAGCCCGGCGAAACGCTGATGGAAATCAAAGCCGGCGGCGGTCTCCCCACATGGCTCACCGATATGCTGAGCCGCTTTAGAATTTACCCCGCGTCGTTTTCTAAATATGCCAGCGCCTATAACACCCACGGCACGCACATCGTGCATGCATCCTAAATAATTCATTTGATTTCAGAAAGGATATTCCCATGGAAACCGTGTTTGCAAGCTTCACCTCGTCCGGTATCACCGTATCTTCGTTTTTGATTTGCTCTCTCGTCGCGCTGCTTTGCGGCGCACTCATCGCGTTTACGTATACGCGCCGCACGCGCTTTACGCAAAGCCTTGTGCTCGCTGTCATTTTGCTGCCGTTTGCCGTGCAGACCGTCATTATGCTCGTCAACGGCAACGTCGGCACGGGCGTCGCGGTCGCCGGCGCGTTCGGCCTTGTCCGTTTCCGCTCCGCACCCGGTAACGCCAAGGACATCTCCGTCATCTTCGTTGCCATGGCCGTGGGTCTCGCCTGCGGCAGCGGCTATATCGCGCTCTCCGTGCTCTTCACGGTCATTGCGTGCGCCGTGCTGTATCTGCTCGTCTTCTTCCATATCGGTGCAGACCGCAGTGGCGAAAAAGAGCTCAGCATCACCATCCCTGAATCGCTCGATTACACCGAGGTGTTCGACGATATTTTCAAAGAATACACCACCCACGCAGAGCTTACGGAAGTCAAGACCGCAAGCCTCGGCAGCCTCTATAAGCTGCACTATCGCGTGCGCCTTGCGGACGACCGCAACGAAAAAGGATTTCTCGATGCGCTTCGCTGCCGCAACGGCAATCTCGAAGTACGCTGCGGCCAGCCGCATACTCCCGTGGAACAGCTGTAAGGAAAGGAGCCTTCCTTTATGAAACCGAATCGTTTATCCACGAAAAAACACACCCTGCGCTTTGCTGTCATTCTCTTCGCACTGATCTTAGCGGGTTGCGCCTCCACACAGTCAACCACATCGCCCACGTCCGCATTTTCCGCTTCCTCTACCGTGAGCACGGTCAGCACCTCTGAGGAAAGCGGTGCAGACGAGACCGCTTCTACCGGCGGCACGATGAACGGCACCATCGGCTCCGTCGTCGAAGCAAATCTTTCCTTTAAAAATAAGGATTTCTACATCGATTACAGTACGGAAGACACCGTGAAGATCGACCTTTCCGCGCCAAAGGAAGCAGACGGCGTTAAGGTTTCCGGCAGCACGGTCACCATTACGGAAGCGGGCACGTATGTTCTCAGCGGCACGCTCACGGACGGCCAGGTCATCATTGATGCCGGCGACGAGGATGATGTGCGCCTTGTGCTCGAAAACGCGAGCATCACCTGCACAACGACCGCACCTATCTACGCGAAAAACGCCGATAAAGTCATTATCAGCCTGCCCGAAAACACCGAAAGCACCGTGACCGATACCGTCACCGGCACGGACGGCAACGATGCGCTTACCGCCGCGATTTTCGCCAAATGCGACCTTTCCGTTAACGGCACGGGCACGCTGAACGTCAACGCCAACGCAAATGACGGCATCACGAGCGAAGATAAATTGAAAATCACCGGCGGCGTTTTGAATATCACTTCGGCAGACGACGGCCTCGTCGGCAAAGACGCTGTGCTCATGAAGGACGGCACCGTCCATATCACGGCTTCCGGCAACGGCATCAAGTCCACCAAATCCGAGGCCGATAAAGGCTATGTCTATATCGGCGGGGGCACTGTGAACATCACCGCCGAGCAGGACGGCATTCAGGCGGAGACCAGTGTTCTCATTTCCGCGGGCGAAGTAAATGTCACCGCAGGCGGCGGCGCGAATGGAGAGCAAAAAACGGGCAATGCTATGTTTGGCGGCGCACAGAGTACAACAACGGACGAAACCCTGTCTACAAAGGGCATCAAGGCCGAAGCCGCGCTCGACATCATCGGCGGCACCGTCACGGTCGATTCCGCAGACGACAGCCTGCATAGCAACGATTCGATGACCGTTTCAGGCGGCGGTATCACCGTAAAGTCCGGCGACGACGGCCTGCACGCAGATAACACCCTTACGATCGAGGACGGAACCATCGTGGTGGAAGAGTCCTGCGAGGGCCTTGAAGCCATCGACCTCACCATCAACGGCGGTACGATTGATGTCACCGCAAGCGACGACGGTCTGAATGCTGCAGGCAGCTCCGTTGACGGCGGCTTTGGCACCGCGGGTGCAGATACGCTCACCGTCAACGGCGGCACGCTCACCGTAAACGCTTCCGGCGACGGGCTCGATTCCAACGGTGCGCTTACAATTAACGGCGGTACGGTGTACGTCAGCGGCCCCACCAGTGACGGTAACGGCATATTTGACTGCGACGGCGTGTTTACCATCAATGGCGGCGTTGTGCTCGGCACAGGCAGCTCCGGCATGCTGAAGACCCCCACAACGGATTCCAAACAGAACACGATCAGCGTCAGCTGCACCGGCAGCGCGGGTGACACCGTAGAAGTGAAGGGCGCGGACGGCAACACGCTCGTTTCCGCCGTGGCTCCGAAGAGCTTTACGAATGTCACGTTCAGCACGCCGGACATCACCGAGGGCGAAACGTATACAGTCTATGTAAACGGTACAGAAGCCGCGAGCGAGACCTGCTCCGGCGTTGTCAGCGGCGCTACGGGTATGGGCAGCTTTGGCGGCGGCCCCGGCAATATGGGTGATCAGGCTCCAAACGGCGGTATGGGCGGCCAAATGCCGAACGGCAACAGTGATAGCACCACCCCGCCGAACGGTAACGGAGGCACGCCTCCGCAGATGCCGGGCAACACCTCCGATACCTGATTTTCTCTTGTTTTCCTGTGCGTCAAAATATGAACTTTTCGTAACAATTTCGGCTTTTTCGCAAAAACCCGCACACCTTTTGTCAGGGTGAAAAGGAACCTGTCAATTCCCGTCGAAAACGCGCGAACGATTCTATTTGAACTTTCAAGACCCCCTTGCTATAATGGCATTACTGACAGATTTACCACCCATCCGACAGCCTCCGCTCTAAAAGTACAGCGGGGCTGCCGGGCCGAATCAGGAAGGATGAGAGATTTTGAGTGAACAGGAATTGATGCTGCGCGTAGCAGCAAAACACGGCGTAGACGGTGAAACGGTCCGCGAGGAGATTGGCAAAGCCCTTCGCACGGCGAAGAATTCTTCAAATGCCGCAGCCCGCGCGTTTTGGAGTGCCATCCCCGAAGATGCCAGCGACAAAGAGATCGTGCAGTGCATCGCCGCCCTCTTGTTGGGTAGCGCCGTGGAGGAGCAAAACTGAACAGCATTATCCGTAAACTCAAAAAACACGGTGCAGCCGAAATGAAGCTGCACCGTGTTTTTGTTGTTTTGCAAAATCACAGAAATAAAGGTCGCGCTTTTGGCTCGGCTTAAAACGACCGGTTCGTGCCTTGTCACGATATCCTCTATCTTTTTCTCGGTCTCCTGTCCGCGAATGGCGAAGTAAGAGTTTACTTTATTACTCTTGCCCTTACAACCGGCGAAAGTGCCGCCAGCTTTTCGCGCACGTCCTCCGTCACGTCGCCCGTAACATCCAAAATGGTGTATGCCCAGTCGCCACGCGATTTCGAGAGCATGTTCTCAATGTTGATGCCCGCTTCACCGCACACCTGTGTGAACGAACCGATGGTATTTGGAATGTTTCTGTGCGCAAGGCAAATGCGTGTGTCCGCACCGCGTGCCATGGAAATATTCGGGAAGTTGACGGCATTTCGGATGTTGCCGTTTTCAATGTAATCCTTCAGCTCCTCTGCTGCCATCACAGCGCAGTTATCTTCGCTTTCCGGCGTGGAAGCGCCAAGGTGCGGGATCGCGATGACGTTTTCGACCCCGAGCAACGCGTCATCCGGGAAGTCCGTCGCATACGCGGCAACGGTGCCGTCTGCAAGCGCCGCCAACATCGCGTCGGTATCGACGAGCGCCCCGCGCGAGAAGTTTAAGACGCGCACACCTTTTTTCACTTTTTTCAAAGCGTCCGCGCCTATGAGTCCGCGCGTCGAGTCATTTAGCGGTACATGTATTGTAATGTAATCGCACTTTTCAAAAATCTCATCCACGGAAGCGGCCTTCACAATGTCGCTCGAAAGGTTCCATGCAGCGTCCACGGAAAGGAACGGGTCGAAGCCGTATACCTGCATGCCGAGCGTCTGTGCGGCGTTCGCAACGAGCACGCCGATCGCGCCAAGACCAATCACGCCCAGCTTTTTGCCGAGAATTTCCGGCCCCGCAAACGCGGATTTTCCTTTTTCAACCTGCTTCGAAATGTCTGCCGTGCCTTTTAGTGTCTGCGCCCATTCAATCGCCGGGACAATTTTTCTCGACGTCAAAAGCAGTGCCGCCAGCACCAGCTCCTTCACGGCGTTGGCGTTTGCTCCGGGTGTGTTGAACACCACAATGCCGGCTTCCGCGCACTTTTCCACGGGAATGTTGTTCACGCCCGCGCCTGCCCTCGCGATTGCAAGCAGGCTATTGGGCAATTCCATGTCGTGCATGGCGGCGGAGCGCACTAAAATGCCCTCCGGGTTCTCAATTTCGGCAGCGTATGTATAATTTTTGCCCAAACGGTCGGTGCCGAGCGGGCTGATCTTATTGAGGCAAAGTATGTTGTGCATCAGGCATTCTCCTTTTCAAAGTTCTCCATAAACTGAACAAGCTTCTCTACGCCCTCGCGCGGCATCGCGTTATAGATAGACGCGCGCATGCCGCCCACGCTGCGGTGACCCTTCAGATTCACAAAGCCCGCAGCGGCAGCTTCCTGCACGAATTTTGCGTCTAAATCCTTGTCGCCCGTCACGAATGTCACGTTCATAATGGAACGGCTTTCTTTTTCGGCGCAGCCCTTAAAAAGCTTTGAGCGGTCGAGGAAATCATAGAGCAGCGCGGCCTTTTCCACGTTGCGCTTTTCCATCGCCTTCAGCCCGCCTACTTCGTTTTTCAGCCATTCCAAAACGAGCTTGCACATGTAAATGGAGTAGCACGGCGGCGTGTTGTACATGCTGTCGCTTTCCGCGTGCGTCTTATACATGAACATCGTCGGCGTTTTTTCCTGCGGCTCGCCGATGAGATCCTCGCGGATGATGACAATGGTCAGGCCTGCCGGGGCTACATTTTTCTGCGCGCCCGCATACAAAACGCCAAATCTCGAAACATCGATCGGGCGGCTTAAAATGCAGGAGGAAATGTCCGCCACAAGCGGCACGTCACCCGTCTCCGGCAGCGCATGGAACACCGTGCCGTAGATCGTGTTGTTCATGCAGATATGGAAGTAGTCCGCGTCCGGGCGGAACTCCTTCGGGTCAAGGTCGGGAATGCGGCTGAAATTCTGCTCTTTCGAGGATGCCACCACTTTGCAATCGCCAAAGCGCGCGGCTTCCTTATACGCTTTTGTGGAGAACTGGCCGGAGAGCACATAGTCGGCCTTGCGGTTTTTCGTCATCAGATTCAGAGGCACCATCGCAAACTGCGAGGATGCGCCGCCCTGCAAAAAGAGCACCTTGTAGTTATCCGGGATCTCCATCACCTCGCGCAGAAGGCTTTCCGCGCCCTTGATGATCGCGTCATAGACCTTAGATCGGTGTGACATCTCCATCACGGACTGGCCTGATCCTTCATAGTCGAGCATTTCGGCAGCGGCTCTCAGAAGAACGCTTTCCGGCAGCATAGAGGGGCCGGCAGAGAAGTTGTACACACGGTTCATAGTAAGATCTTCCTTTCTTTGGCGCGTTAAATCGCACCGGATAATAAAATAGATTTGCCTTGCTTTACCGTAGTTTCTTATAGCACTGCGGTAAAGTTTCCCCTATTATACATACAGCAAAACGCAAATGTCAAGTATAAATTTGTTTTTGGAATAAAAACAGGTGTATCTAATCGGTGGACAAATATCGAATGCTGCATTTCGTTCGTACTCCATGCACAAATACAAATAAATTGTCCACCTTCTGCTGACAAGTCCGCATTTTTCGGCCGCAAGGTAAAAAACGCGGCAAAAAAACACTTTAAAAACTATCTAAAAGTACAGAACATTTTCCATAACGGATTGATTTTTTGGAAATCTTTTTGTATAATAACAGAATACAAGGACACTTTAGGCTCAAAAAGAGCAAACAGACCCGTGTCCGAACTCGGCGAAAGGGTGAAGCTTTCATGAAGGTACAGAATATTGTCAACATTTTAAAGGCGGAAATACTGGCGGAGGGCGACCTTCAGGAAGAGGTCAAAACCGCATGCGGCAGCGATATGATGAGCGACGTGCTGGCGTTCGTAAAGGATCAGTCCGTGCTGCTCACGGGCCTTGTCAATCCGCAGGTGGTACGCACGGCGGAAATGATGGATATGCACTGCATCATCTTTGTGCGCGGCAAGCGCCCGGATGAGACCGTGTTGTCGCTCGCACGGCAAAAGGACATCACCATCCTCGCAACGCCGTACAGAATGTTCACGGCGTGCGGCCTCCTATACGAAAACGGATTAGAAGGCGGGTGTGACGTATCATGAGTATGCTGCAACTTCGGTATACAGTCCCCGGCGATGATTTTACCCGCGCAGGCGAAGCTTCGGGCGATGTAAAGCATAAATTAAAGAAACTCGGCTATAACCCATCTGCCATTCGCCGCGTTTCCATCGCCATGTACGAGGGTGAAATCAACATGGTTATCCATGCGGGCGGCGGCGAAGCCAATGTGGACGTGGACCCGGATAAGGTTGTCATCGTGCTCACCGATCACGGTCCCGGCATCGCAGACGTGGAAAAAGCCATGCAGGAGGGCTGGTCCACCGCGCCGGATAACGTGCGGTCGCTTGGTTTTGGCGCCGGCATGGGCCTACCGAACATGAAGAAGTATTCCGACGAAATGACGATTGATTCGGTCGTGGGGCAGGGCACCACGCTCAAAATGGTTGTTTACGCGCAGAGCGAAAAATCGTAAGTTCTGCATAGGATAATAGAGGAGGCGCGTTAGATTGGGTATTTTTTTCCACTCGGTCACGCTCGATGAAAGCAAGTGCGTAGGCTGCACAAACTGCATCAAGCGCTGCCCAACGGAAGCCATTCGCGTGCGCAGCGGCAAAGCGGTCATCATGAGCGAGCGCTGTATCGATTGCGGAGAGTGCATCCGCATCTGCCCGCACCACGCAAAGCGTGCAAAGCATGACCACCTTTCCATGCTGGAAAAGTTTACATATAAAATCGCGCTGCCCGCGCCGTCTCTTTACGGGCAGTTCAATAATTTGGACGATCAGGATTATGTTTTATCCGGCCTCAAAAAGCTTGGGTTCGATGACGTCATGGAGGTTTCCGGCGCGGCAGAGCTTGTCAGCGAAGCTACCCGCCGCCTGATGGATGCCGGCACCTTGCAGCGCCCCGTCATCAGCTCGGCTTGCCCGGCTGTCGTGCGTTTAATCCGCGTCCGCTTCCCGGATCTCTGCGACCACGTTCTGCCGCTTTTGTCGCCCATGGAGACTGCGGCAAGGATTGCAAAGCAGCAGGCCATGCAGAAAACGGGCCTGCCGAAAGAGCAGATCGGCTGCTTTTTCATCACGCCGTGTCCCGCAAAGGTTACGGATATTCGCATGCCCATCGGCATCGAAAAGTCGGAGGTAGACGGCGCCATCGCCATCAGCGAAATTTTCCCGCAGCTTTCAAGCCGCATGGATAAGCTCACGCCAAAAGATCTCGAATCGCTCTCAAATTCCGGCATTATCGGTGTCAGTTGGGCGACCTCCGGCGGCGAATCTTCGGCGCTGTTAAAAGAAAAATATCTCGCGGCGGACGGCATCGAAAACGTCATCCGCGTTTTGGAGGAGATTGAAGACGAACGCATCGGTGAGCTGGATTTCATCGAGCTCAACGCCTGCTCCGGCGGCTGCGTCGGCGGCGTGCTATGCGTCGAAAATCCGTATGTCGCCATTGCAAGATTGCAAAGATTGCGCAAATATCTGCCCGTCTCGCAGAATCACTTGGAGAAAAACAAAACCGTCCCGGAGGAAATGAACTGGGGCAGCGGGCTGGAGTTTTCCAATGTTTTAACGCTTTCGGAGGATATTTCCCGCGCCATGGAAATGATGATGGAGATCGACAAGGTGGAAGCGGAGCTGCCGGGGCTCGATTGCGGCGCGTGCGGCGCACCGAGCTGCCGCGCCTTTGCGGAGGACACCGTGCGCGGAAGCTGCCGCAAGGAAGACTGCGTGTTCATCCTGCGCAAGGAGATCCGCCGTTTTGCGGATTCGCTCTCAAATTTAGACCTTGACGGCGGCAAACGCACAAGTGATGACGAATAGGGGGAAGTAAAATGCAGATAGGGGAAATGGCCGAAGCACTCGGCTGGAAACTTTTGACCGAAAATACAGATACAACGCGCGAAGTAAAGGGCTGCTACTGCGGCGATCTTTTAAGCTGGGTCATGGGCAGAGCCAAAGCGGACGACGCGTGGCTTACCGTCATGGGCAACGTCAACGCCATCGCGGTCGCATCGCTTGCCGATACCGCAGGCATCATCCTTGTGGAAGATGCCGTTTTGGATGCAGATGCCAAAGCGCGTGCCGAGCAGCAGGAAATCGCCGTGTACGGCACATCCCTGCCTGCCTTTGAAACCGCGCTCAAAATCGCTTCATTACTGGGGTGAATGTATGAACAGCTATCGGTACGACCTGCACTTGCACTCGTGCCTTTCTCCGTGCGGCGATACGGACATGACGCCGAACAACCTCGTCAATATGGCGGCGCTGCTCGGCTGCGACATCATCGCGCTCACGGATCACAATACCTGCCGCAATACGCCCGCCGCTGTAAAGGTGGGGCAGGCCACGGACGTGCTCGTCATTCCCGGTATGGAACTCTGCACCGCCGAAGAAGCACACGTCGTCTGTCTGTTTGAAACGGTTGAGGACGCGCTCGCGTTCGATAAATACGTCTGTGCGCACATTCCAAAGGTGCCGAACCGCCCGGAAATTTTCGGCGAGCAGTGGATCTTAAATGAGGACGACGAGAAGATCGGCGAAATTTCCGAGCTTCTCATTACCGCAACAGATATCAGCATCAACGATGTGCAGGCGCTCGTGAAAAAGTTTAACGGCGTGGCGTTTCCCGCGCATGTCGATAAAGACGCGTACAGCGTCACTGCGTCGCTCGGTGCTATCCCACCGGAAGCGCAGTTTTCCGCAGCAGAGCTGTCCCTTACTGCCGATGCCGCACAGCAGCGGCTTCTGCACCCGGAGCTCGAAAGCATGATGCTTCTGCGCAGCTCTGACGCGCATTATCTGCATTTGATGCCCGAAGAACACCAAACGGTGGAGTTGCCGGAAAAAACCGCCAAAGCGCTTTTAGATGTGCTGCGTGGGTGCGGTGCAGGTAAATTTCAAGTTTTATAAGAAAAAAACGTCAAGCTGTGTGCTATGCGAATTTCGCATAACGCACAGCTTTCGTCATTTTTACCAATATGGCCAAATTGCCGAATTTTCGTTAAATTGTATAAAATTTAGTTAAATCTCGCTTCTTTGAAAATTAGCTGTTTCTAACTCGTGCGAATCGGGAGAAAACGGAATAGATATACTTTTATCGATATAAAATATCGATAAAATGGGTGATATTTCAACCTTTTCACGGCAAATCTTTACTGTTTTTGTATACTTTTACAAATGCTCGAAAACGAAATTTTTGTGCTGTACGCTAAAAGAACTGACAAAAATTTCGTCATGGGTTTGACAAACTTTCGTTTTTAATTCTTTTTTAGAATTATTATGTATATCGATTTTGATATAATTCATAAAGATGTATGAAAGTTCTCCGCCCAATAGGGGCGCAGACCGAACCATACCTGAATTTAAACTTAATTTTATCAGGGAGGAAATAAAATGCAAAAGCGTATCAGTACCATTCCGTTTACCGATACTCCCGAGCAGCATGAGAAGCTCCTCGCAGTCATCGAGAGCCTCAAGAATGAAAAGGGCGCCGTCATGGCTGCACTGCACAAGGCGCAGGATATCTACGGTTACCTGCCGATCGAAGTGCAGAAGGAGATTGCACGCGGTCTCGATGTATCTCTCGAAGAGGTCTACGGCGTTTCCACGTTCTATTCTCAGTTCTCGCTCACTCCGAAGGGTAAGTACAACATTTCCATTTGCCTCGGCACCGCATGCTACGTTAAGGGTGCAGATAAGGTTCTCGACCGTCTCGTTGCAAAGCTCGGCATCCAGCCGGAGGAATGTACGCCGGACGGAGTATTCTCGCTCACCGCATGTCGCTGCATCGGCGCCTGCGGCCTTGCACCGGTCCTCACCGTCAACGAAGACGTTTACGGCCGTCTCGTTCCCGAGGACGTGGATAAAATTCTTGCAAAATACACAGCGTAAGCCATGCGTGAGCTTTCGTTGAATGTGATGGACATTGTGCAGAACTCCGTTCGCGCGGGCGCATCGCTTATCACGGTGCAGGTCGCGGAATCGAAAAAGCACGACACCTTAACCATCACGATAACGGATAACGGCTGCGGCATGAGTGCGGAGCAGGTCAAAAGCGTCATCGATCCGTTTTTCACCACACGCACCACCCGCAAGGTTGGGCTTGGCGTGCCGCTTTTCAAAATGGAAGCGGAAATGACGGGCGGCTCGTTTCAGATTGATTCTGAAGAAGGGAAAGGCACCAAAGTCACGGCTGTGTTTCGTCCCTCGCACGTCGATATGATCCCCCTCGGGGACATCGCGTCCGTTATCCATCTTTTGATCACCTGCAATCCCGAACTCGATTTTCTCTTTACCCACAGCATTGAAGAAAAAGAGATCACCCTCGATACCCGTATGCTGCGCGAGCAACTGGAGGGCGTTCCGTTTACGGAGCCCGCGGTATCGGCGTGGATTCGGGAGTATCTTGCAGAGGCGGAGGAAGAGCTTAAGTAGCTCTCGTAGTATCAATGCGCAAGGCGCAGAAAGGAAAAGCCACATGAAATCATTAGCTGAACTTCAGGCAATTCGAGATAGAGCAAAAATGGCGGTCAACGTCCGCGAAAATTCCGAAGCGAAAACACGTGTTCTGGTCGGCATGGCTACCTGCGGCATCGCAGCAGGCGCAAGACCGGTTCTCACCACCATCTCGGATGAGGTCAATAAACGCGAGCTTCACGACGTCCTGGTCACGCAGACGGGCTGCATCGGCATCTGCCAGTTCGAGCCGATCGTCGAAGTTATCGATGAAAACGGCACCAAGACTACATACGTAAAAATGACACCGGAAAAGGCGCTGCGCGTTGTCAACGATCACATCGTCAACGGCAATGTCGTCACGGAATACACCATCGGTGCAAATCAGAAATAAGGAGGTAAAACTATGTTTCGTTCCAATGTTCTGGTCTGCGGCGGTACGGGCTGCACGTCCTCGAACAGCGAAAAGATCATTGAAAAGCTGAAGGAGGAAATCAGCGCCAAAGGTCTGGATCAGGAAGTCAACGTTGTTCGTACCGGCTGCTTCGGCCTGTGCGCCCTCGGCCCGATCATGATCGTATACCCGGAGGGCGCGTTCTATAGCCGCGTCACCCCGGAAGATGTCCCGGAAATTGTTGAAGAGCACCTGCTCAAGGGACGTATCGTTCGCCGCCTGCTCTACAAAGAGACGGTCGTCGACGAAAGCACCACAAAATCCCTTAACGAGACCACGTTCTATGCAAAGCAGATGCGTGTCGCACTGCGCAACTGCGGCGTGATTAACCCGGAGCAGATCGACGAGTACATCGCGCTCGACGGCTATCAGGCAATCGGCAAGATTCTCACGGAAAAGATCCCGCCCCAGCAGGTTATTCAGACCATGCTCGATTCCGGCCTCCGCGGTCGTGGCGGTGCAGGCTTCCCCACCGGTCTTAAGTGGAAATTCGCAGCGGCAAATGATGCCGATCAGAAATATGTATGTTGTAACGCCGACGAGGGCGACCCGGGCGCATTCATGGACCGTTCCATTCTGGAAGGCGACCCGCACAGCGTCATCGAAGCCATGACCATCGCCGGTTACGCCATCGGCGCAACGCAGGGCTACATCTACATCCGTGCAGAGTACCCCATCGCGGTTCACCGTCTCCAGATTGCCATCAACCAGGCGAGAGAATATGGCCTGCTCGGCAAGAATATCTTCGATTCCGGCTTTGATTTCGACCTTGAGATCCGCCTCGGCGCCGGCGCATTCGTGTGCGGCGAAGAGACTGCGCTTATGACCTCCATCGAAGGTAAGCGCGGCGAGCCGAGATGCCGCCCGCCGTTCCCGGCGCTCAAAGGTCTGTTCCAGAAGCCGACCGTTCTGAATAACGTTGAGACGTATGCCAACATCCCGCAGATCTTCCTCAAGGGGCCGCAGTGGTTCCGCAGCATCGGCACAGAGAAGAGCGCGGGCACCAAGGTGTTCGCACTCGGCGGCAAGATTAACAATACCGGCCTTGTTGAGGTTCCGATGGGTACCACCCTGCGTGAAGTTGTCGAAGAAATCGGCGGCGGCATCCCGGGCGGCAAAGCTTTCAAAGCTGTACAGACCGGCGGTCCTTCCGGCGGCTGTCTGCCAGCCAGCATGTTAGACACCAAGATCGACTTTGGTTCCCTGATCAAAGCGGGCTCCATGATGGGTTCCGGCGGTTTGATTGTTATGGACGAAAGCACCTGCATGGTCAACATCGCGAAATTCTTCTTAGAGTTCACTCAGGATGAATCCTGCGGTAAGTGCCCACCATGCCGTATCGGTACCAAGAGAATGCTCGAGATCCTGACCCGGATCACCGAAGGCGAAGGCACCATGGAGGATATCGACAATCTGGAAACCTTGGCGAAGACCATCAGCTCCTCTGCACTGTGTGCATTGGGACAGACCGCGCCAAACCCAGTCCTGGCGACCCTCAAATTCTTCCGTGACGAGTATGAAGCCCACATCTTAGAGAAGAGATGTCCTGCAGGCGAATGTGTGCAAACATCTGCTGAGCTACTCGATCGACGCGGATAAGTGCAAAGGCTGCACGCTCTGCGCTAAGAACTGCCCAGTCGGCGCGATCACCGGTACGGTCAAAGAACCACATTCCATCGACACCGCTAAGTGCATCAAGTGCGGTACCTGCATGGATAAATGTAAATTTGGTGCAATCTCCAGAGGCTAATAAGAAGATTAAGGGGTGATATTTGTGGAAATGGTAAACGTTATTATAGATGGCGTGTCTGTTCAAGTTGAAAAAGGCACAACAGTTCTTGAAGCCGCTCGTAAAGCCGGCATCAATATTCCTACCTTATGTTATTTGAAAGACGTCAATGCGATCGGCGCCTGCCGTGTATGCTTAGTCGAAGTCAAAGGCGCCAAAGCCTTACAGCCTTCCTGCGTCTATCCTGTCAGCGAAGGACTGGAAGTTCTCACAAATACAGCGAAAGTCCGCGAAGCCAGAAAAGCCGTTGTTGAACTGCTTCTGTCCAACCATCCGGCTGACTGCCTGACCTGCGTACGCAGCGGCAAATGTGAGCTGCAGACCCTCGCTCAGCAGATGGGCATCAGAGAAGTCCGCTTCACTGGTGAACAAAGTGTATTCCCCATCGATGACAGAAGCGTTGCGATCGTCAGAGATCCCAACAAATGCGTACTCTGCCACCGCTGCGAAGCAGTCTGCAAAAAAGTCCAGGGCGTCAACATCCTGGGCACCATCAACCGTGGTTTCAACTCCACCGTTGGACCTGCTTTTGGTCACAATCTCGACGACATCAACTGCGCACTCTGCGGTCAATGCGTCAACGTCTGCCCCACCGGCGCGCTCACCGAGACTGACGGTCTCACCGCCGTGTGGGCCGCCCTCAGCGACCCCGCCAAGCACGTGGTGGTGGGCCCCGCCCCCTCGGTGCGCGTCACCCTGGGCGAGTGCTTCGGCATGCCCATCGGCACCAACGTGGAGGGCAAGATGATTGCCGCGCTGCGCCGTCTGGGCTTTGACAAGGTCTTCGACGTGGACAACGCCGCCGACTTCACCATCATGGAGGAGGGCACCGAGTTCCTCCACCGCCTCCAGAACCTGACGCTCGGCCAGACGCATCTGCGCCAGCTCCGGGCCGTAAAACTCGTTCGCTGTCATTTGCGATCCCTCCTTCTTCCCACAGGGAGATGTGCTCCCTCAAAAAGACGCGGTTCCGGCCCACCAAGTCCGGGAACCGCGCCTCTTTTTGCCCCTCACCGGACTTGTCATGGACTTCACGCGCTGGGAAACAGCGCCGTAATCACCAGGCGGTCCGTCCCTTTGGCCGCGGCGGAGAGCTTCCCCCGGTGGGCCTGGACCACCGCCTTTGCAATGGACAGCCCTATGCCATATCCCCCCTGGCCGGAGTTTCGAGAGGCATCCCCCCGGTAAAACCGGTCAAACATATTCTCCAGCAGTTCCTTGCTCAGCACTTCCGCCGTGTTCTCCACCGACAGGCGCAGGTGTTTGCCCTGTCGGGACAGACGCAGGGCGATCTGCCCGCCCTCCGGCGAATATTTCAGTGCGTTGTCCAGAAGGATGGACACCAGCTGCACCAGGCTTTTCTCCTCGCCCACCAGGGTGAGCATAGGCTGAACATCCACGGACAGCGTCTTGTTCTGGCGCTTGGCCACCGCCTGGAACGCTTGGGCGGCCTCGGCCACCAGTTCGGAGAAGGGCAGCGGCAGAAACTGCTGCCGTCCCTGCTCCTCCTCCATGCGGGACAGGTAGATTAGATCATTGGTAAGGGTGGATAAACGCTTAATTTGGGTTTGAATGTCCACGATCCACTCATTCTCCTCCCCCGTCTCCAGGGCCAGGACCTCCGTGTCCGCCTGGATGATGGCAATGGGGGTTTTGATCTCATGGCCGGCGTCCGTGATGAAGCGTTTTTGCTTTTCATGTCCCTCGATCACCGGCTTAATGATCCGCCGGGACAGCAGCAGAAGCAGCAGAAGCCCCGCCAGCAGCCCCGACGCCGCCACCCAGAGACTGGTCACCAACGTGCTGTGAAAGGTAAACAGGTGGGCGCCGTAGTCCAGGAAAATCACCCGCGTGTTCTCCCCCTCCCGCGCCTCCAAATACCGGTAGTCCTGCCAAAATCCCCGTGGACTGTCCTGGGCCCAGACGTCCTGGGCATAGCTGGCCGCGGTCTCCTCATCCACCGCGGCGATCTTTCCGGTGTCCGTGGCCAAAACTGTTCCCTGCCGGTCCAGGAGCACGGAAAAATATCGGGTCTCATAGCCCAGCTCCACGGACCGGTGCCGGGGGCCCAGTTCCTCCCAGTCGAAGTCCGCTTTGATCTCTGGAAACTTGCCCTGGTTGTCCGCCAGCAGGTCCAGGATGCGGTCCGCGTCAGAGACAATTCCCCGATAGTTGGTCAGGAGAATTACCCCTAAAATCACCGTCAGCACCGCCAGCAAAGAGAGCATGGCCGCCGCCACCAGCTTGGTCCGGAGTTTCCGGATCATATGGTCTCCTCCAGGTAATACCCTGCGTTCCGCCGGGCCTTGATCTGAATGTTCCCATGCAGCGCGGCGAGCTTTTTTCGCAGATAGGAGATGTAGACCCAGACCACGTTGATCTCCGCCTCATTGTCATACCCCCAGATTTTCTCCAAAAACCGCTCGGTGGAGATGAGGTTCCGGGGGTTGCACATCAGCAGCTCCAGCATCTGAAATTCCTTGTTGGCCAGCCGAAGCCGGCCGGTGGGAGAGGAGAGCTCAAAGGTGGCCCGGTCCAGGGTGATGTTTCCCACCTGAAGCCGGGAGGTGGCCTGTACCGTCTGTTCCCGGGTCATGGCCCGGATGCGTGCCAGCAGCTCCTGGCTGGCAAAGGGCTTGGTCAAATAATCGTTGGCGCCGCTGTCCAGCCCCAGCACTTTGTCGTCCACTTCGGACTTGGCGGTGAGCAGGAGCACCGGCAGCCGGTTCCCCTGCCGGCGCAGCTGACACAGCACATCGATCCCGTCCCGCTTTGGCATCATGATGTCCAGAATGGCCCCGTCATAGTTGCCGGACCCCAGATAGGCCATCGCCTCCTCCCCGTCGTAAACCGCGTCCACCTCATAGTTGTTTTTTCGCAGCAGCACCGTGAGAGCCCGGGCCAGGGACCGCTCATCCTCCGCCAGCAGCAGCCGCATACCACCGCCTCCTTTTTCCTTTCCCCGGGCCTTCCCCCGGAGCAGCCTCAGAATACCAGGGCTTCTTTAACTGAACTTAAAAACCCTGTGAACAATCTGTATCCATGGGAAGCCTTGTCTTTCCCTGCCCCATATTGTATAATCGGGAAGCACGGCCGCTGTCAGCCGCCAGCTTTTTCCGGATGGAGGCGAATCACCATGTCAGACCAATCCACCCCTGTCACCCGGCTCCCCCTGCGGAAGGGCGCCTCCCTGCGCTGGCTCCCTTTCCTGTTTATCTTTCTGCAAAGTGTACTGTATGGGCTGGGGGACCCCATTTCCAAGTCCGCCTATGAGGTTCTCCCCGTCTATTCCCTGCTGACCGCCCGCTACGGCATTGCCCTGGCCTTTCTGCTGCTGGTGTTCGGCCGGCGAATCTGGCGGGGACTGAAGGTCTGCTCCCCCCGGGACTGGCTGCTTCCCAGCCTCTGCATGGGGGGCGCCTATGTGGCCAACAACATCGCCCTGGAGCTCACCGCCGCCACCTCCGTGGCCTTTCTGCGCTCCCTGTCCACGGTGATGACCCCCCTTTTGGCCCTGGCTTTCTACCGCCGCAAGTTTGGAAAAAAACACATTCCGGTTCAGCTGCTGGTCCTTGTGGGGCTCTACCTGCTCTGCGGCCTGGGCGGGCTGTCCGGGTTTGGTCTGGGAGAAGTCTTTTCCCTCCTCTCCGCTCTTCTGCTGGCCGGGGCCCTGATTTTTGGCGAGCACGCCCTGGACCGGGTGGACCCCGTCACCCTCACCACCCTCCAGACCGCCGCCTCAGCCCTCATGGCCCTGCTGTGCGCCCTGGCCTTTGACCAGGGAATTCACCTGGGCGCGGCCACCCCCTCGGTTTGGA
>OLOQ01001748.1_pt1 | contig 19669 bp, 18 predicted proteins | sample 1673101 | NCBI WGS metagenome assembly OLOQ01 (sample SAMEA3136754, study PRJEB25190) | human gut metagenome | biome: human gut; feature: human-associated habitat; material: faeces | place: Austria | collected 2013 | reverse complement strand
TGGATTTTAGAATATGAGTCTTTAGGAGTACAATGTAAGGAATATGTTTATATAAGTTTTGTAAATAAAGATAATATTATATTAAATGAAGAAAGCATAGATTATAAATGGTGTAAATTTGATGAATTTATGGAAAAAATAAATTGGTTTGGAAATAAGCAAATACTAGAAAAAGTTGTAAGTTTAGCAATTAAAAAGGAGTTATTTTTTAAATCGGAGAAAATAGATAAATTTTAAAATAATATATGGCTAATTGAAAGTTATAATTAACGCATTAAGGAAATATTTTGAAACCAGAATATAATAAGTTGTTAATCAACATAATATAAACATCTTAATTAAAAATGATTTGATAAATATGAGAGCATATAGTATAATGCCGTAGAAAACTTATTTTAATCTGAATGATTTTTACAATATTTTCCATTTATAGCATTTAAATTTTATAGAAGGTTCTTTATATCATTTTTTCATTGTACTTTTTTATAATTTATTTTTCACCTAAATCTTGCATAAACCTTAATAAATATCCGTCAGGGTCTTGAATTAAAAATTCTTTATTTCCTAAGAGTTTATCATTTTGTCTATACCAATTTTCTTCAATATCAAAAGCTATTGTGTAATTATTATTTTTAAAATTATTATATATTTTATCAATATCTTCGACTTCTAATTGAAAATTGATTCCATTTCCAAAAGGATATTTTAGTTCTCCAACATTCCATTTATCATTATCTGATAATGCTTGTAACATAAATTGAATATTGTTTAAAGATATGAATGCAAATTTATCTTCCGTTATATTATATTTTATTTCAAAGCCAGCAGTTTTATAAAATTTTAAACTGTTTTCTAAACTGGTTACAGATAACTCAGGAATATTTTCATTCCAATTTATATAATCATTAGGTCTTAAAATTGTACTTTTAAAATATTGTTCTTGAAAATCAGTCAAAACTTTAATCTCTTCATTAGTAAATGCTTTATTTTCAGGAACGATAATTAATTTTTCATCATTATCATTTGTTCTATGAATTATTGCAATACATTTTCCAGTAAAGTTTTCTAATGGTTCATAAATTCCTAAAACATAGGCATCTAATTCTTCACCATCATCACTTACGGTATTAGGTACATAACCATAATTTACTGGATAAATAAATCCATGCTTTGGATGTTTGCTACCCATAGGTCTATCTATTTTTATTTCTAAAGTTTTATTTAAATATTCTATATTATTCATGCTTATTCTCCTAATTTTATATTTTTAATAATAATGGATTCTTCATTGCTACCTATAAATTCAATAGAAACTTCATTAATCATAGTTGTAAATTCATAATTGAAATTAGAAAAATCTATTAAATTATCAGCTTGACCAAGTGTTATATGTGGAATGTATTTTATTGATTTTTTAAAATGACTTGGTATTATTTTTTCATATATATTATCGTGTAATTTTAATATTTCGTGATTTCCCTTTACACAGTTTAATAAAATATAGTTATCGTCAGATAAAGAAATGCCTTTAAAAGTTACTTTAAAATGAGAGTGCTTTTTTAATAAGGCAGATAATTTAGAAATTAAATCTTCATTACTTATTTCATCTTTAAAGGGAAAAGCCAGAGTTATATGTGGTGCTACTAAATTTGATAATCTATCGTATTTTTTTCTAATTTTATCAATTATTTTCATATTATCAAATTTAGGAAAAATTAATATATCTCGTTTACCAATATTATTATACATTTACAGACCTCCTAATTATTATTCACCAACTCATTAAACCCATCTTATCACATTTTATATTATTAATCAACGTTTTAGAATTTTTCATCGTATATTTGTTTGCATTTATTATATACATTTTTTCTTTTTATATTGTACTTTTCTTCCGATTTTTTTAAAAGTTAATTCTTCTTCTGCAAATCCGTTACAATAATAATCGGCTATTTTTGTTGTCAAAAATTTTCTATTGTAGTTTTTATCTCTTTACTCTCCTATTTTAGTATTTTCTGCTTTTTAATCATTAAATTTGAATATTTATATTCAAATATATTTTTAAGTTTATAATTTAATTCTACATATTTTTTATAGTAACATATGGCTCATAACCCGAAGGTCGTAAGTTCGAGTCTTACCCCCGCAACCAATCTTCAATCACTAGAACTATAACGGTTTTAGTGATTTTTTATTTTGTTTAAAGGTTGCTATAATCACTAAAAAATAGTTCTTTTATGTCGATTTGGGAAGAAATTGGGGATGAACTCCTCAAACTAGACTTTTGTAATACTATAAATATCAATAAAATTCATAGCTGATAAATATGAGAGCAAAAAAGATTTAGTAATATTGAATTGTTAATGTGCGTTTGTAACTAATAAATTTTCTAGTACATTTCCTGCGTGTTTATCATGTGATTTTAAAGGATGTACATAGAAATTATAGGTTTGTAGTAATCTGTGCATGACCTAGTTTTGCTGATACAGTTGCTACATCTACTTGTTGTGCTATAAGCAATGTTGCATTTGTATGGCGTAAACCATGAAATGTAATAACAGGTAAGCCAATTTGCTTGATAAATTTTTCAAACCATTTACTAATAGTTGATGGTGTAATTGGTTTGCCATCTACTTGTACAAATAGCCTATCAGAATCGTGCCAGAAATCACCTACAATCGATTTTTGCTCTTCGTACCATAACTTTATATTCCTCAAGTAAAGAAACGATAAAATCGGGAATAGCGACTTCTCGAATTGAACTTTCTGTTTTAGGGCTTTTGGTAAATATTCCTTTGTCAGATAAATATTGACTTGATTTGTTTATGCTTATAATTCCGTTTTTTAAGTCAATATCAGACCATTCAAGTCCAGCTAGTTCTCCCAGCCTTGCACCTATGAATATGTCTAGTAAAACTGCTACTTTGTATTTAACGACATTTCCAGTTAGCTTTTCTAAATTATCAATTAAAATTCTAGTTTGTACTTCATCATAACATTCTCTTTTGGGTTTAGGTGCTTTAGGTGGTTGCACTCGATCTACTGGATTAGTTACAATTATTTGCCAATACACAGCTTTTGTTAGCATTGCATGTAAAAGTCTATGATGTTCTAAAATTGTCTTCTTTGATAAAGGCTTTCTAGTTTTTTTTCCATTGTTGTTTTTCTTTCTTTCTAACTATTTGTGTATCATCTTCAAGTAAATTATAAAATTGCATAATGTCAATAGGGCGAATTTTATTTAATTTAAAATGTCCAAAGTAGGGAAAAATTCTAGATTCTAATATTCCTAAATATCTGTAATAAGTAGATGGAGCAAGTTCTTTTTGTCCATAATCACGTTTCCATATTTCCACGAATTCTTTAAATGTTGGAACATTTCCTTCAACAATAAATCCATTTTCAACTTCTGCTATATATTTTGCTAGTTCAGTTCTTGCTTCAGATTTGTTCTTACAATGAATTGTTTTTTGATGTCTTATGGATTTTCCGTCTAAATCATAACCTTTAAATACTACTAACCTATAACTGTCTTTACCACGTTTTTCAATACTACCAGTCAATTTTTTGCCTCTTTTCATTTTATTTAGTAATAGAGTGTATTACTATGATTTTATTGTATCATCTTGAAAAAAGAAAACAAAACCCGACAATGAGAAATAAAAAATAAATAATCCTTTTGTATGCAAAGAAATAAATAACAAAAAAACAATACAAATAACAAAAATAATAAAAAAATAACACAGCAAAATAAAAAAATAACAAAAAAATAGAATATGTAACAAAAGCATTGACATTTTAAACTTGTTATAATATACTTTAAATGAGGTGATATAATGTATACTGAGATTAATAAAATAATTGAAGGTGGAATAAAGGGCGATAAAGAGAAGGTTTATAATTATGCAAAATTATTAGCTGATAATTTAGAAAATTCAGGAGAAAATCAATATGCAAAAAAAATAAGAAAAATAATAGATAATAGACCAAAAAATTTTGCAACATTAGATGAGTTTGCAAGTAAACCGATAGATCAAGAAAGTAGATTGGATATTGTAAAAGTATATTTCCCTTCAAAAAATATAGAAAAACTAGTATTTAATAAACACATTGAAAATGAATTAAACGAGTTTATAGATAGTTTTTATAAAAAAGATAAATTGGTAAAGATGGGTGTAGATTCAGATTTTTCTTTATTGTTGTATGGACCTCCTGGATGTGGTAAAACATCTATAGCAGAGTATATTTCATATACTACAAAGCTTCCATTAGTAATAGCAAGATTAGATGGAATGGTTTCATCATTATTGGGAAATACAGCTAAAAATATAAGAAAAATTTTTGAATATGCTTCTAAAAGAGAATGTATTTTATTTTTAGATGAATTTGATGCAATAGCAAAAGTTAGAGATGATAAGAATGAACTTGGAGAGCTAAAGAGAGTTGTAAATAGTTTAATTCAGAATATAGATGAATTTAGTAAAGATAATATTTTAATTGCAGCCACAAATCATGAAGAAATATTAGATAAGGCAATTTGGAGAAGATTTTCTAATGTTATGCATATTGGAAAGCCTTCTGATGATGAAATTGAAAATATACTAAAGAACAATATTAAAAACATAAAAAGTGATTTTGATAATAATAAAAAATCATATGAAATTATAATAAAAGAAATGAATGGTTTAAGTCCATCCGATATAAAACATATTTGCAATAATGTAAAAAGAAAGATGGTTATAAATGATTATAGAGAAATTAAATTTATAGATTTATTAACAGAAATATATTTATTAAAATTTCATGAAATAGAATCAGATGACAAATTTGTAAAATATTTGATTGAAAATTCAGTAAAACAAAAAGATATAAATGAATTTTATAATGTTCCACTAAGAAAAATAAGAAAATTATCAAGAAAGGAGGAATAATAAAATGGAGAATGATTTATTACCAATTAAATTTTTTTCTAAAAGAGAAAAAGATGCCCAAAGAGTAGAAGGCGGTGGTTCTAAGGATTTGCCTAAATGGACGTTAAGCTTAGAAGAAGCAAAGATAAGAGTTGATTTACTAAATAAAAATATAGGTCAAATTGAGTCGCAAGTAAGAGAAAAGAAAATAGATTTTATACCTACCGTTGTAAAAACTTCCATATCTGAAGATGCAAAAGCTAAAACTCATAGAAGAGAAATAAGGAAGATATTCAATACAAATCAAAATAATTTGTTGGGAACACCGACAAAAGATGAGATTTTAGTAAAAATAAATTCTTTAAAGGACTTGGAAAAAATTAAAGAAAATGTAAATAGCATAGAAAAAAATTTGTATGGAATTTCGTGTATTGAGGAGATTGTTCCATTTACTCCTGATGTTGAAATTAGTGAAACTTGCAAGATAAAGTTAGTAGATTATGAAAATTATGAATTAAATATTGCTATAAATAATTTATTTGAGAAAATTCTACAGAAAAATAAACTAGAATACAAAAGAACTAATTATACAGATGAATTAACTATTTTTAAAATAAACAAATTTGATAAAGTAGTGTTAGATGAATTTAATGAAGAAGGAATTTTAAATAGTATTTTTTCAATAGAGCCTATGCCAAAATATACTGTGAGTTTAGATGAATTGTCAATCGAGGAAGAGATTGCTGTAAAAAGTCCTAAAGAAAATGAAAATAATATTACAATAGGTGTTTTGGATTCTGGAATATCAAAGAATAAGTATTTAAAAGATTGGATAGAAGAAGATGGTTATTCATGTTATCCAGAAAATGTTATAGACAAAAAACATGGAACATTTGTATCTGGTATAATTAATTATGGTGATGAGCTAGATAGTTTAAATGCTACTTCTGATTCAGCGTATAAATTATTTGATGCTACTATTTTTCCAAACGAAAAATTGGAATCAATTGACGAAGATGATCTAATTAACAATATAAAAGAAGCTATTACATATGCAAAGGATAAAGTAAAAATCTGGAATTTATCATGTGGTACTTCAATAGAAAGTGATACGGAAAAATTTTCTGATTTTGGTATTGCATTAGATGACTTGCAAGATAAGTATAATATTTTAATAATTAAATCAGCAGGAAATTGTGATAATTTTGTATATGGAAAACCAAAATCTAGGATTTCTAAATCGGCAGACTCAATTCGATCTATCGTAGTAGGTTCAATAGCACATAAAAAAGAAAAGGGAGACTTAGTAGAAAAAGACTATCCATCTCCATTTACAAGAGTAGGTAGAGGACCACAATTTATCATAAAACCGGATGTAGTTCACTACGGTGGAAATGCAGGTTTTAATGAAGATGGAATATTAAAAACTACAGGAGTAAAATCATTTGGAATAGATGGTAAAATAAATCTGGCTTGTGGCACAAGTTTCTCAACTCCTAGAATAACTAATTTGATTGCGGGGTTATATAGTAATATTAATGAAGAATTTGATCCATTATTATTAAAAGCATTACTAATTCATTCTAGTAGTTATCCACAAAATATTAATATTCCTAAAAATGAAATAATTAATCAATATGGATATGGAATTCCAAAAAAAGTAAGTGATATTTTATACAATTCACCGAATGAAGTAACGTTAATAATGAGAGATAATATTCAAAAAGGTGAATATATTGATATTTTTGAATTCCCGATGCCAGACTGTTTAATAGAGAATGGATATTATGAAGGACAGATTATCGCTACTTTAGTATATAATCCTATTTTAGATTCTTCTCAAATTTCAGAATATTGTCAATCAAATATAAATATATATTTAGGAACATACGATAATTTAGTTGAAAGAGATATTGAGAAAAGTAATGTATTGAATCCACTTGGAAGAAATGGATCAAAAAATGTTTTTTCTGAAGGTTGCTATAGTAAAATAAAGATGAAGGATAATATTGATTTTATGTCTGAGAGAGCATTAATTGAATACAAAGATAAGTATTATCCAATAAAAAAATATGCGGTTGATTTATCAGAATTTACTGAAACTAATAAAGAAAAATTTTTGAAGAGTGATAAAAAATGGTATCTTAAATTAGAAGGTATGTATAGAGATTATACAGAACAAAATGCACTAAATACAGGAGAATTACTAAACCAGGAATTCTGCTTAATTATAACACTTAGAGATCCTAAAAAAGAGAAAAGTGTGTATGATGGTGTAACAAATAAATTAGATGAATATAGTTTTTGGCATAATACTATATCTTTAAGAAATAATATTAATATACATACAAATATAGAAGAATAACAATTATTTTCTTTTAAAGTTCTATAAAAAAATAAGGAAATTACTTCCTTATTTTTTTGCTATCTATCCAATTACTAAATTTTTCTATACTAATATTCCCTTCTTCATAAGCTTTTTTCATTACTTTAGATTCTTTTTTAAAATTTTCATATCTTTCAATATGCTTTCCACCATATAAGGAAGCATTTTTTTGTAGTGTTTGATAAAATGTTCTACATTTTTTTAGTACAGGTTTTGCCTCTAATTTTTTCTTATACTGTATTTGAGCTGCAATTTCTCTACAAGTTTTATTATCAGAATATATGTTATTACAATATTTTGAATTGTATTGAAAATCTGGAATAAAATACTTACCACAATTTTTACAAACATAAACAACATTATTCAATTTTGTTAATTTCCACATAAATAAATAGAGTATAGAGAAAAAACTATCCGTTTCGTATGCAAATTCAATATTCTTATAATTACAATTTAACCAATCTTTATAATCAAAATTTATTCTAATATTTTTTAAATGTTCTTTTATATTAACATTATTATATTTTTCGTATTCATAAGGTTTCATTTTTACAGGCTCAGTTTTTTCAATATAGCTAAAGAAATCCAAACGATCTGTAGTATTAATTAAATCGTATAATTCTTCTCTATAATAACAAAAATCTTTACTATATGTGTTAAAGAACGTATTTAGCCAATCATTATAATCTTCTTCATTAATTACAAATAAATAATAAGGTTCACGTATTCGATAAGGATAATAATCATATAATAAAGCTTCAAAACAATAATTACTAACAAATTTGCAAAAAGTTTCTTTACACGAAAAATCTTGACTTACAAAATCAAATAGAAAACTTCCAATTGTTTTAGTTGCATAGTCAGTTATTAAAGTTGAAGTATATTCTTTTGTATTTTGATCTTGTATTAATTTATAAAAAAATATTTTTTCTTCTTTTGTATTATCATCGAATAAAACATTAAAAAATTGATACATAAAAATTCCTCCCTTTAAACTAACTCGACAAAAATATAATTTTTAGAAATTATAGATTGTCGTGTTTTTAATTCTTAGTCAAACAACTAAAATAACAATTAGTAATTAGCTAGTTACATGCAGCAAAACAAAACTTAAAATAATTGCTTCTGGATATATAGGCGAAAAAAATAAATAAAATGTCCCGAAGTAATTTAGAAAATTTCTTATTCTAAATTACATAGGCGAAAAATATTGGCAAAAAGTACCGATTTTTAAAAAAATTATTTTCAACTATATAGGCGAAAAAATTATTAAAAACATTAACAAATTAAAAAAATGGAGGTGATTTTATGAATGAGCTACCAAAAGTTGAAAGAACAACACTTACAATGAAAGAAACAGCAGAGTATTTAGGAATATCATATTGGCTTGTAAATCAGCTAGTAAGAAGAAAACAAATACCATGTGCTAGAGTTGGTGGTAGAGTACTATTTAGAGTACAAGCTTTAGATGAATACTTAAAATAAAAAGAAGAAAATTCTATAAAAAAGTAGGAAAGGAGTATTGTTTATGCAATGGATTAAAGTGTTTACAAATATATTTGCAAATCCTAAAATGCAACTATTACTAAAAGAACGTGATGGGGACACGTTCTTTAGGATATGGATTCAATTATTAGTAATTGCTGGAATATCTATGCAAGGTGGAAAAATTATGATGTCAGAAAATATACCAATGACAGTAGAAGGTCTTGCAAAGATTACACACAAATCAAACAAAAAAATTCAAAATATATTGGACAAGTTAATCCATTTTGAAATGATAATTTATGAGGACAATATATGCAGAATTAAAAATTGGGACAAGTACCAAAGTGCTGATAAATATGAACTTGTTAAAGAACAAAATAGAGAAAGGCAAAAAAGGTTTAGAGAAAATCAAAAGAATGAAAATAACGTTAATGTAACGTTAGGTAACGGAACAGAAGAGAATAAAAAAGAAAAAAATAAATTAGAAGAAAGTAAAAAAGATTTTTCAAAAAAGAAAGGTTACTTAAATTATGAACAAAGAGATTATTCTAATTTTGATTGGGATAGTTTGTATGCTAATTTAGGAAAGTGAGGTAAATATGAAACAATATTATGATAAAAATAATGATAAATGGACAGTTAAAAGGGTAGACAGTAAAAGTAATATAAAAAGAAAGTATAAATTAATAATAGAAGAAGAGTATATAAGTGAAAGCGATTCACCACATGATATTGAAAAAATTATAAATAGCTATTGTAATTACACTTAAAAATAAAATGAGGGAGTCTTGCTTCTATAAAAGTTCCATTTGGAAAATTCTTAAGCAAAATTCCCCTTTGTGTATACAAAGGGTTCTTGATAGTTTGGAATGTCCCAAACCCTTTTATGAAATGGAGATGATAAATTGAAGAAGGATAAAATTATAACAATTAGAGTTAGTGAAAAAGAGAAGAAAAAATTGATTGAAAAAAGCAAAATTGCTAAACTAAGTTTATCAGAGTATTTGATTGAACAAGGTTTGGATAAAGGTATAGTGATAGTTGATGGATTAAATGAAGTTGTATCAGAACTTAGAAGAATAGGAAATAATATAAATCAATTAACATATTTGGCGAATAGTGGAAGGATTTATACTGTTGATTTAAGTGAGGTGAAACAAGAAATAGGAAAGGTATGGAATGTAATTAATGAGTTACCAAATAAGTGGTAAGAAAACATTAGAAATTATAAAAACTTTTTCGACAAAATAGTTTAAAATATTGGGATTTTTATTGTTAAAAATTGGATTATGTGATATAAAATAAATAGGATAATTAGATTTAACGGAGGAAACTTATGGAAAACAGAAATATAAGAGAAAGAGAAGAATTGCACAAAGCAATATGGTCAATAGCAGATGATTTAAGAGGATCAGTTGATGGTTGGGATTTTAAACAATATATATTAGGAATAATGTTTTATAGATACATATCAGAAAATATGACTAATTACATAAATGAAGGCGAAAGAAAAGCAGGAGATGATAACTTTGACTATGCAAAATTATCAGATGAAGAAGCAGAAACAATTAGAAAGGAAATGGTAAACGAAAAAGGTTTCTTTATATTACCATCAGAATTATTTGCTAATGTATGTAAAAAAGCTAAAGATGATGAAAATTTAAATGAAACATTAGAAAGAATCTTTAATAATATTGAAAACTCAGCAAAGGGAGCAGAGAGTGAAGAAGACTTTGCAGGCTTATTTGATGACATTGATGTTAATAGTAATAAATTAGGAGCAACTGTTGCGAAAAGAAATGAGAAATTAGTAAAAATATTAGATGGAATTGCAAATATTCCACTTGGAAATTATAAAGATAATTCAATAGATGCTTTTGGAGATGCTTATGAATTTTTGATGTCAATGTATGCATCTAATGCTGGAAAATCAGGAGGAGAATTTTATACACCTCAAGAAGTAAGTGAATTATTAACAAGATTAGCTATTGTTGGAAAAACATCAGTTAATAAAGTATATGATCCAGCTTGTGGATCTGGTTCTTTATTATTAAAATCAGCAAAAATATTAGGAAAAGATAATGTAAGAAATGGATTTTATGGACAAGAAATAAATTTAACTACATACAACCTTTGCAGAATAAATATGTTTTTACACGATATAGATTATGATAAATTTGATATAGCATGTGAAGACACATTAGTTTCTCCTCAACATAGGGATGATGAACCATTTGAGGTTATAGTTTCAAATCCACCATATTCTATAAAATGGGCTGGAGATGATGACGCAGTACTTATAAGTGACCCACGTTATTCACCAGCAGGTGTACTAGCACCAAAATCAAAAGCGGATTTTGCATTTATAATGCATTCACTTTCATGGCTTGCAACAAATGGAACAGCGTCAATAGTTTGCTTTCCAGGTATTTTATATAGAGGCGGAGCAGAACAGAAAATAAGAAAATATTTAATTGATAATAACTTTGTAGATTGCATTATACAATTACCAGACAATCTATTTTTTGGAACATCAATTGCAACATGTATTATGGTTTTGAAGAAAAGTAAAAAAGATAATAGCACATTATTTATAGATGCAACAAAAGAATGTGTAAAAGTTACAAATAATAATAAATTGACAGATGAAAATATTGAAAATATAGTAAAAATATTTACAGATAGAAAAGATGTTGATTATGTATCAAAATTAGTTTCAAATAAAGAAATAGGAGAAAATGATTATAACTTATCTGTTTCTACTTATGTTGAAAAAGAAGATACTAGAGAAAAAATTGATATAGATGTTTTGAATAAAGAAATTGATGAAATAGTTGCAAGAGAAAATGTACTTCGCGAAGAAATAGAAAAAATAATTGCAGAAATTGAGGTGTAAAAATGAGCAAATTAAATGAATTAATCGAAAAATTATGTCCTAATGGGGTGGAATTTAAAAAATTAGAAGAGTTATTAACCTATGAACAACCTACAAAATATATTGTAAAAACAACAAAGTATAGTGATGAATATACAATTCCAGTACTGACAGCAGGACAAAGTTTTATATTAGGTTATACTAATGAAGACGAAGGTATTTTTAATGCGTCTAACAAAAAGCCGGTGATAATATTTGATGACTTTACAACAAGTTTTCATTGGGTAGATTTTAACTTTAAAGTCAAATCCTCAGCAATGAAAATATTAAAGCCAATAAATGATAATGTTAATTTTAAATATATTTATTATGCTATGAGTACTATAAAATATATACCTGGAAACCACGCAAGACATTGGATTAGTGTGTATTCACAATTTTCTGTGCCTGTACCTCCGTTGGAGGTACAACGCGAAATTGTCCATATTTTGGACGATTTCACGTTACTTTCAGCAGAGCTTTCAGCAGAGCTGAAAGCAAGACAAAAACAATATGAATATTATAGAGACAAATTGATTTCTTTTAAAGAACTTAAATAAAGTTAGGAGAAGTGAATGGAAAAGTATAATGAAATTGAAGATGTAGCATATGCAATCGAAAGTAAATTACTTGGTACAAATAATAAGAAAGCAATAACCCTGTTATATGCATTTAATTCAACAGGAAAAACGAGAATATCAAATATAATAAAAGATGAAGAATATAAGAAAAATATATGCTTCAATTCATTTATTACTGATTTATTTGTTTGGAACAATGAAGAAGTAACTTTAAATATACAAAAAAATTCATGGGTGGTCAATTTTATTAGAGATCAAGGATGCGAAAACGAAATTACAAATAATTTTCAAAGGTTAGTGATGTCAAAATTAGAACCTTATTTTGATTTAAAAGAAGGTATAATAACATTTAATATTCCAACTGGAGATGAAAAAAGTATAAATAACATAAAAATTTCTAAAGGTGAAGAAAGCTTATTTATTTGGAGTGTTTTTTACACGATTATATCAATTGCAATAGATGAACTTAATACAGATAAAGAAAAAAGAAGTACAAATATTTTCAATGAATTACAGTACATAACTATTGATGATCCAATTTCTTCTGTAGATGATTCTAAAGCAATAACAATGGCGATGCAACTGATTGATTTAATTGATAATAGTAAGAGTAATCTTAAGTTTATAATTACAACACATTATGCATTGCTATTTAATGTATTATATAATAATTATAATAAATTTAAAGATAAGAAATTTAAACTATTCAAATATATTTTAAGAAAAGAAGAAAAAATATATTATTTGGAAGAACAAAAAGGCGATACGCCATTTAGCTATCATCTAACGGTTAAGAAAATTATCGAAAATGCTATTAATCATAATGATTTAAAAAAATATCATTTTAATTTATTTAGAAGCTTACTTGAAAAAACAAGCAATTTTCTGGGATACAAATATTGGACTGATTGTATTAATAGTGCTGAAAAAGACGAATTTATAAGAATTATAAATTTGTACAGTCATAGTAGATTGTCAGAAATAGAATACAGCGAATTAACAAAAGAAGATAAAATGTTATTTGTTGAAACTTTTAATAATTTTAAAAAAGATTTTAAATGGAAGGATTAATTAGATGAATAAATATAATGTAGTAATAGAAATGAACGATTCCACAGTAGTAACAGAATACGAACCAGTAAAAAGAAAGTCAGATAGCTATCAAAGTGAGCAAACATTAGAAAATGAATTTATAAGAATGCTTACAGAACAAGGATATGACTATTTAGAAATTCACGATTCAGAATCATTAATAAAAAATCTTCGTACACAACTTGAAATAGTAAATGATTATAAATTTACAGATAGTGAATGGGATAGATTTTTCAATGACTCTATCGCAAATAATAATGATGGGATAGTTGAAAAGACTAGAAAAATACAAGAAGATAATATTCAAGTTTTAAAAAGAGACGATGGAACAAGTAAAAACATAACTCTAATAGATAAAAAATGTATTCATAATAATAGGTTACAAGTTATTAATCAGTATGTAGAAAATAGTGGAAATTATGACAATAGATATGATGTTACAGTATTAGTAAATGGACTTCCTTTAGTACATATAGAATTAAAAAGAAGAGGAGTAGCACTAAAAGAAGCATTTAATCAAATAAATAGATATCAAAGAGATAGTTTTTGGGCTGGAAGTGGATTATATGAGTATATTCAAATATTTGTAATTTCAAATGGTACAAGTACAAAATATTATTCAAATACAACAAGAGAAAGTCATATAAAAGAACAAACATCAACTAGAAATAAAAGTAAAAAAACAAGCAATAGTTTTGAATTTACATCATATTGGGCTGATAGCAATAACAAAGTAATATCTGATTTAGTTGATTTTACAAGAACATTTTTTGCAAAACATACAATTTTAAATATATTAACAAAATATTGTGTATTTACATCAGAAGAATTACTACTTGTAATGAGACCATATCAAATTGTTGCAACAGAAAGAATATTAAATAGAATTCAAGTAGCAACAAATTATAAGAAGATGGGAACGATTGAAGCAGGTGGATACATTTGGCATACTACTGGATCTGGAAAAACATTAACATCATTCAAAACTGCACAATTAGCAAGTAAATTAGAATATATTGACAAAGTATTATTTGTTGTAGACAGAAAAGATTTGGACTATCAAACAATGAAAGAATATGATAGATTCCAAAAAGGAGCAGCAAATGGAAACAGAAGTACAAAAGTACTTCAAAAGCAATTAGAAGATACAACATCAAAAATAATAGTAACAACAATTCAAAAATTAAGTGAATTTGTAAAAAGGAACAAAAATCATCCAGTATATCAAAAACACATGGTATTGATATTTGATGAATGTCATCGTTCTCAATTTGGAGATATGCACAAAATGATAGTACAAAACTTCAAAAATTATCATTTATTTGGATTTACTGGAACACCAATATTTGCAAAAAATGCAGGAAGAACAACAAATCCAGATTTCTGCACAACAGAGCAAGCATTTGGAGAAAAATTACATACATATACAATAGTAGATGCTATAAATGATGGGAATGTATTACCATTTAGAATTGATTATATAAATACAATAAAAGCCAAAGAAGGAATGACAGATAAAGAAGTAGAAGCAATAAATACAGAAGAAGCACTATCATCACCAGAGAGAGTATCAAATGTAGTTTCATACATAATAGAACACTTTGATCAGAAAACAAAAAGAAATTCATTTTACGATTTAAAAGGACAAAGAGTAAATGGATTTAACTCAATGTTTGCAGTAGCTTCAATACCAATGGCAAAAAAATATTATTTAGAATTTAAGAAGCAATTAGAAGAAAAACAAAAGGACTTAACAATTGCTACAATTTATTCTTATGCACAAAATGAAGAAGATACTTCAGATGGAATATTAGATGACGAAGGATTTGAAACAGATTTATTAGATAAAAGTTCAAGAGAATTTTTAGACTTTGCAATAGATGAGTATAATAAAAAATTCAAAACAAATTTCTCATCAGAAGGAAACGGATTCCAAGACTACTACAAAGATTTATCAGATAAAGTAAAACATAGAGAAATAGATTTATTAATAGTAGTGAATATGTTCTTAACAGGTTTTGATGCAACTACATTAAACACATTATGGGTAGATAAAAATTTAAAACAACATGGATTAATACAAGCTTATTCAAGAACAAATCGTATATTAAATTCAGTAAAAACTTATGGAAATATTGTATGCTTTAGAAACTTACAAGAGGCAACAAATGATGCGATAGCATTATTCGGAGATAAAAATGCAACTGGAATTGTATTACTAAAATCTTATGAAGATTACTATTATGGATATGAAGACGATAATGGCAAAAAGCAAATAGGATATGAAGAAAGAATAGCAATGTTATTACAAAAATATCCACTAGGAGTACAAATTGTTGGAGAAAAAGCTGAAAAAGACTTTATAGCGTCAATAGGAAATATATTAAGATTAAGAAATATATTATCATCATTTGATAAATTTGCAGGAAACGAAATATTATCTGAAAGAGATTTTCAAGACTACACAGGAATGTATGTTGATTTATATCAAAAATATAAACCAAAAGATGATGGAGAAAAAGAAAGCATAAAAGATGATATAGTATTTGAAATGGAACTTGTAAAACAAGTAGAAGTAAACATAGACTACATTTTAATGCTAGTTGCAAAATATCATCAATCTAATTGTGAAGATAAAGAAATACTTGGAACTATTGATAAAGCTATAAAATCAAGTTTAGCACTTCGTTCAAAGAAAGAATTAATAGATGGATTTATTTCAAAAATAAATGCAGATACAAATGTTATGGATGATTGGGGTAAATTTGTAAAAGAACAAAAAGAAATAGAATTAAAGAAAATAATTAATGATGAAAATTTGAATGAAGAAGAAACTAGAAAGTTTTTAGATAATGCTTTTAGAGATGGACAAGTTAAAACAAATGGAACAGATATAGAAAAAATTCTTCCTCCAATGAGAAGATTTGGTGGAGGTAATAGGGCAAAGAAAAAGGAAAATATAATAGTTAAAGTTAAGAAGTTTTTTGAAAAATATTTTGGACTTGGAACTGCTGATAAAAATGATGATGTATTTGAGTATAGGGTTACTGATGAGGAAGAAAGTTATGATTTAAATATGGTTGCAGAAGAGGAAGAAAAATATAAAATAAAAGAATAAAAATGAATGTTAAAAGTAAATGTATATATATTCTTTTGAAAGCATTTATTGATAAAAAAGAAAGGCCAGATATCATAGTGTGAAAAAAATGAAATTGTTTTGGTTAAAATAAGGTGATTATATGAAGATAAAAGTAAATAATGATATTCTTGTTTGGGCAAGACAGGAATTGAATATTACACAAGAAGAAGTAGCAGATAGGATGGGAAGAAATATTGAAGATATTATTAATTGGGAAGAAGGAAAAGACTATCCTACTTATGCTCAATTAGAAAAGCTGGCGTATACAATATATAAAAGACCATTAGCAGTATTTTTCTTTCCTAACATTCCTAATATTCCTAAAAACAATGGTAAGTTTAGAACATTAGATAATGAAATATTTAATGAAATTCCAACTAGAATAATAGAACTAATGAATCAAGCAAGAGTTATGCAACTAAATTTACAAGAACTAGATTCAAATTCTAGAATAAGAATTACTGAGTTAGAGTTAGATATACATGAACAAAATTTTTACGAAAAATTAAGAGATGTTTTAGGAGTAGACCTTGAATTACAGAAAAAAGCAAAAAATATGAGTGATGCATTTGAAATGTGGAGATCTGCATTTTATGAATGTGGAGTATATGTTTTTAAGGAAGCATTTAAAGACAATAGTTTTTCTGGTTTTTGTCTATATGACATTAAATATCCTGTTATATACATTAATAATTCGATGTCATATAGTAGACAAATTTTTACATTGTTTCATGAATTATGCCATATACTTATAAAAACAAGTGGCATAGATAAAGCAAATGATGATTATATAAGCAGATTAGAACTAGATAATAGAAAATTAGAGATGATTTGTAATATGTTTGCAGGAAAGTTTCTTGTTCCAACAAATGATTTATTAAAGTTAATAGATAATGTAGAAATAAATGAAAAAAATATAGAAAAACTATCTAAGAAATACAGCGTTAGTAGAGATGTTATTCTAAGGAAATTGTTAGACATGGGAAAAATAAGTAAAGAGGCTTACGAAAAAAAATATAGTGATTATCAAGAGGAAATGTATAGAAAGCCTATAAATAATGGAGGAGGAAATTATTATAATACAAAAAAAGCATATTTAGGTGAAAATTATATAAATGATGTTTGTAGTAATTATTATAGTGGTAAAATAGATTTATATGAAACGGCTAATTATTTAAATGTAAGAGTTGAAGCAATCCCTCAATTAGGTGTAATGATAAAGGAGGGAAGTAGGTAATGAAGTATATAGTTGATACAAATGTTTTTAGAACTTTTTTTAGATTTTATTATGATGATATTACTCCAGAGCTTTTCAACAATTTGGACTCTATGATAAGAGAAGGAAAAATAATATCAGTAAAAGAAGTTTATCATGAATTAGAGAATCAGCATAAAAAAGATTCAGATTTCATGAATAATATTAAAGTATATAAGAACATATTTCAAGAACCTACTAATGAAGAAGAAATTGAAATTTTAAAACAAATTTATAGTAAAAGAAATTATCAAAATAATATAAGTGAAAAGAATTTATTAAATGGAAATCCAGTTGCAGATGCATTTTTGGTAGCAAAAGCAAAATGTGAAAATGGGATTTTAGTTACTGCCGAAGAGTTTTCGCCAAATGCAGCAAGAATTCCAAATATATGTGAGGAATTTAATATAAAGTATATCTCTTTTAAAGAATTTCTAAAAATTGTTAAAAAATATAAATTATAAGATGCAAGCAATAAAAAATGTAATGGTATAAAAATAAAAGAAATACTAGAAGAATAATTATCTAAGTAGTAAATATAAAATATCAATAAATTTGAGAATAATTCTTAAATTTATTGATATTTTCTTATTTTAACTATTTTTTAGAAAATTTAAATAAAAGATATAAAAAAATATTTGAAAATACTCTACAAAAAGCAAAATTTTTTTCATAATTTTGAAAAAGCTTGACTATAATAAAAGATAGTATAATTATTATAGTTAGAAGGAGATTTATGAAAAGAATAAGTAGAGAAAATTATTTATCTATATTAAAAAATTTCAAAGATCAACAAATAATAAAAGTTATCACAGGAATAAGAAGATGTGGAAAATCAACATTACTTGAAATTTTTAAAGATTACTTGAAAGAAAATGGAGTAGGAGCAAAGAAAATAATATCAATAAATCTTGAAAACGCAGATTATGAGGAATTACAAGACAGAAAAAAATTATATGAATATATAAAAGAAAGATTAGTAAAAGAAAAAAAGACATACGTTTTTCTAGATGAGATTCAAAATGTAAACTAATTTGAAAAAACAGTAGATAGTTTATTTATAAATAAGGATGTAGACTTATATATAACAGGTTCAAATGCATATCTATTATCTTCAGAATTAGCCACATTGCTTACAGGAAGATATATAGAAATAAAAATGTTGCCATTATCGTTTAAAGAATATTTATCAAGCTTTGAAGATAAAACAGACTTGTCAAGAAAATTTAGAGATTATCTAAGATATAGTTCATTTCCTCAAGCAGCCCAATTATATAAAATAAACCCAGAAAATATAAGTTTATTTTTAGATGGAATATATAATACTATTTTATTTAAAGATGTAATGCAAAGAAAAGGAATAACAGATAAAAATGTCTTAGAAAGAGTTACAAAATATTTGTATGACAACATAGGAAATAGAACAAGTATGAAAAGCATAAGTGATAATATTGAAGGAATAGATAAAAATTCATCATATAATACAATTTCAAACTATGTAGATGCATTAATAGATAGCTATTTAATATTTAAAGCCAACAGATATGATATTAAAGGAAAAGAGTTTTTAAAAACTCAAGAAAAATATTATGCAATAGATATAGGATTAAGATATTATATGCTAGGTCAAAGTTCTGGTAGAGATATGGGGCATATATTAGAAAATATAGTATATCTGGAATTATTAAGACGAGGATATGATGTTTATATTGGAAAATATGATGATCTAGAAGTTAATTTTGTGGCAAGAAAGCCAGAAAATACTATATATTATCAAGTTGCATTAACAACTAGAGGAGAAAATGAAGGAGATAATAAAATATTAGATAGAGAATTAACTCCGTTGAAAAAAATAAATGATAATTATCTTAAATACATTTTGACATTAGATGATGATTTAGATG
>OLOQ01001733.1_pt1 | contig 19831 bp, 20 predicted proteins | sample 1673101 | NCBI WGS metagenome assembly OLOQ01 (sample SAMEA3136754, study PRJEB25190) | human gut metagenome | biome: human gut; feature: human-associated habitat; material: faeces | place: Austria | collected 2013 | reverse complement strand
GCAGCAAATGGCAAAGCTGTCTGTCTTATCTCTTCTGAACTTCCTGAAATATTAGGGATGTGTGATCGAATCTATACGATGAACGAAGGACGTATTACAGGAGAAGTCTCGCGAGAAGATGCAGATCAGGAAGTCTTGATGAAATTAATGACGAAAGAAGAGGTGGGTTAAGTTGGAACAGGCAAAAAATCTTACGGATAAAAAAGAGAAAAAACTAAATTTGAAAAGTAGAGCAGCTGATCTTTTTGGTCGCTACAGCATGGTGATCATTTTAGCGGGACTACTTATTGCGTTTCAATTGATGACGGATGGTATTTTCTGGCGTCCATTGAATATAACTAACCTTGTTCTGCAAAATAGCCATATATTAGTACTAGCTGCAGGGATGTTATTAGTTGTGCTCTTAGGTCATGTGGATTTGTCGGTAGGGTCAGTGATGGCGTTTGTTGGTGCAATTGCGGGCATGATGATGGTCAATCGCCAAATGAACCCGTGGATGACAGTTATCGCATGTCTTGCAGTAGGCGGGCTGATCGGCGCATGGCAAGGTTTTTGGGTAGCTTATGCAGGGATACCGGCGTTTATCGTGACTTTAGCAGGATTGCTGATGTTTCGTGGACTGACACAAGTTGTTCTAGGAGGCCAATCTCTAGCACCTTTTCCAGCTGTTTTCCAAAAAAATCATTTCCTACTTTTCCAATAAAAGCCGTTTTGTGTCCCAACTTCGTTAACATTGCCAGAACATTGCATGGTGCCCCTCCCGGATTTGCCTCAAACAATGGGTTTCCCTGGCTACTAATACCATTTTCTGTAAAGTCAATCAGCAATTCCCCTAAAGCTACTACGTCCATTTCTTATTCTCCTGCTTTTTACATTATAATATCATGCTTTTCAACACTCATTGTCATTTTCTTATCGCTGAAAAAATAAATATCTTTCGCATTCAGAGGCGTACAGATTGCAGTGGTCGCCGTCTGCTGTCCATCATTGATAAAAAGTTCGATCGAATGATAATCCAGGATAAAACGCATCTTTTTAAGCCCTGCCGGATCCTCAATTCTGAATTTTCGTACACATACCACATCTTTTGTAACACCGCAGTATGTACGGTCGATTTCCAGAAGTCTGGTTTCCTTATTATAGGTATAGCTCGTTTCATACTCACTATCTGCTGCCAGTTTGATAGAAAAGATTGTATTTTCTCCATCTTCCAGTGTCACCGTAAGATCAATTGTGCGTCCCTCTACTCCTGCAAGCACTGTCTCGCCTTCGATTTCTGTGTGTTCATAGCAACATGGATTCTGATAATAATTTTCCAGTTCTTTCACCGGATTCTGCCAGATACGGTTTTCTTTTATCTCCAATTCTCTCGGAAATGTCATCATTCCCTGCCAGTCCTGCGAATTCGGTATCACACAGGCATCCCATGATTTCATCCATGCGATCATGATCCGTCTGCCATCCGGAAGTTCTGTTGTCTGTGGAGCATAGAAATCCATACCATAATCAAGTGTATGCGGCTGTTCTTTGCTGAATCTGCATCTGTTTGCATCGTAGTCTCCCAAAAAATACACCGAATTATGTCCATTGTGAAACTCATATTTCCGCGCCTTCATATCCTGTGGCGAACAGATCAGCACATGTTTGTCTTTTAAAGCAAAGAAATCCGGGCATTCCCACATCGTTCCTATATCACCATTTTCATTTGATGCCAGAATTGTCTCAAATTTCCAGTCTGTCAGATTTTTGCTCGAACAAAGCACAACTTGCCCAACCTGATTATCATTCTTATTTCCAACGATCAGATAATAGGTATCGTTTTCTTTCCAGATCTTCGGATCACGGAAATCAATCCGGCTGCATCCTTCCGGAAGCATCTCACCTGTCACAACCGGATTCTTTTCATACTTTACGTAATCTTTTCCATCACCAAATGCAATACACTGATTCTGCCGTTCCTGCTCACTTCCATCTGCCTGCTTTACTCTGGTAACTCCGGTATATACAAGTACATGCTTTCCATCTGCTTCGATCGCACTTCCGGAAAAACATCCTGCCTTATCATATTCCTGATCCGGTGCAATCGCTGCCGGAAGCTGCTCCCAGCGGACCATATCATCAGTCACACTATGTCCCCAATGCATTGGTCCCCACTCTCTCTGATATGGATTGTACTGATAGAACAAATGTATTTTCCCATCATATACGGAAAAACCATTCGGATCATTGATCCATCCGGTCGGTGCCGTAACATGGAACAATGGTTTGGTCGTTTTCTTTACATACACTTGTTTTTCTGTCTCATAATTTCTTGCTTTTTCTAACATCTCACTCATGCATTTTCTCCTACTACTTATTCTCTTCTGAAAGCGATTTCTGGTACTGGTCGAAATATTTCTGTTTAATAGCCAGATAATCGGAAAGTCCGTACTTTTCCATTTTATCAAGGTAAGAATCCCACTCTTTTTCGATTCCACCATTTAAGATCCAGTCGGCTTTCTTCTGCTCTGCATATTTTTTGATGTCGGTATCATACTGTGACACTTTATTGGTATCTTCGATACTCATGAATACATTTGGATATACATATTTGCTGTTCATATCTTTCAGATATGTTTCATGCATATTGTCCAGACGCCATTTTGCATCCTCCGGCTGTGTCACATATACACCATAATACTCATTGAGTACCGCAAGCGGTCCATTAACCGACTGTGCTTCACGGACTTCTACCGGTGACTGCTCTCCAAGATCAAGATGTTTCAACATCTTTTCTCCGTTTTCATTCGTAGACATCTCAAAAATATTAAAAGAATCTTTCTCTCCATAGCTTCCCCAGTTGTTCTGCGGTGACTGCAGCGGTGCATACATCTGATCGATCCAGGCAGCTGCAAGTGCTGTGTCTTTGCAGCTGGTCGTCAATACACATCGTCCCCGGTCAAATCCACTGGTCTCACTGTTATTCTGTCTCGTAATGTTTGTCACTCCGGTCGGCCCCGTCAGTGCCGGAAGCATTACATAATCCGTATTATTATCAATATTGGCAATGTCCCAGGTAAAACAGAGACCATATCTGTGATTTTTTCCTTTTGCCACGTAGGTAGACCATTCCTGTGTAAATGCTTCCGGATCCACCAGATCCTCTGTTACCAGTTTATGCAGCCACTCAATGCCTTCTTTATAGCCCTCCTGAACGGTTGTATAGATAACCTCTCCATCATCCGTTACAGAAAAATGATCTCCTGTGTCTCCATATCCTTCCCCAAATCCATTGATCAGGATTGCCGGATCCTGATCTCCATTATTGATAATAAATGACATCGGAATCACATCACCATCAATCTGGAATTCTTTCTTCAGATCATCTGCATGGTCACGGAATGCGATCAGTACCTGTTCCAGTTCATCTGTTGTAGTTGGTACTTCCAATCCCAGATAATCAAGCCATTTCTTATTGATATATGGAATATCTCCAATCGCCTGAATTGCTTCCTTCCCAGCCCCAAGCTGCTCGATCCACGGGAATGAATAAATGTGACCATCCGGTGCGGTACACATCGTACGGTACTCCGGATATTTTTCAAATACAGCCTGCAGATTCGGCATATATTTATCGATCAGATTTTCAAGCGGGATAATGATTCCCTGCTTTGCATAACGAAGCAGATCATAATCACTCATTCCTGCATTAAACAGCCCATCCGGAAGATTTCCGAACTGAGCCAGCGCAAGGTTCTTCTTATCCGAGAACTGATCCGCCACAAAACAAGTCCAATCGATATGTACGTTTGTCTCTTTTTCAAGTCTCTTAAAAATGATACGCTCATTCGGATTCTGCGTTGATGTTGCAGGAGCACTTGTAATGAATGATAATTCAGCTTTTTCTTTCAGTGGGAACTGAACCTCTGATACCGGAGTATCTGGATTGGTTTCCGCCTTCATCTGCTCTTCTTTTCCACATCCTGCCATCCCAATTATAATCGAAAATGTCAAACCTAATGCCAACACTCTTTTTCTATTTTTTTTCCACATATCTGCATATTTCCTTTCTGACTATCCCTTCACAGAACCAACCATAATTCCTTTATCGAAATATTTCTGGAAGAATGGATACATTACCAGCAATGGTAAACTTGACACAACGATAGTTGCATATTTCAGCTGTTCTGCTACTTTTGCCATCTCTGCTGTACTCTGGATATCTGCGATCATTCCCGGCTGAGGTGTATTCTGAACGAGGATCGATCTGAGGACCAGCTGCAGTGGCTGCAGGTTTGCATCATTTAAATATATCATCGCATCAAAGTAGCTGTTCCACATTCCAACAAATGACCACAGTGCCAGTACTGCAATAATCGGTTTGCATACCGGAAGCATGACCTTGAAAAAATGTTGGATTTCCGTTGCTCCGTCAATTGCGGATGCTTCACGCAGTTCTTTCGGAATAGACTGGTAATAGGTTCTTGCAAGAATCATATTCCAGACATTAAATGCACCAGGGATTAAAATTGCCCAAATCGTATTTACCATGTGCAGCTGATTGATCAAAATAAAAGTCGGAATCATTCCGCCACCAAAAAACATTGTGATCAGAAAGATTATATTAAAGAATTTTCTTCCTACAAATTCCTTTTTTGACATCGGATACGCTGCAAGTAAAGTTACAAAGACGGAGATCACGGTAAATGCAATTGAATACAAAAAAGAATTCAAAAAGCCCCGCCAGATCATATCATTTTCCAGCACACGCCGGTATGCATCTAACGTCCAGTCTTTTATATGAAAACTTAATCCCTGGTTATTTAATACGGTCGGATCCATAAAGGATGCCAGAACTACATAGATCAGCGGAATTAAAATTGAAAGAACAAATACCCCAAGGAACACATATGCAATTCCCAAAATGATTTGATCTGTTCGTGAATATTTGATTTTCTTTGTTCCATTCATTTCACGTTCCTCCTATAATCCTTCACCATCATTCAGCTTCTTTACTACCCAGTTTACAAAAATAAGTAAAATCACATTGATTACAGAGTTGAACAGTCCAACTGCTGTCGAATATCCATAATCTCCGTTTAATAGTCCGATCCGGTATACATAAGTCGATAATATTTCAGATGCCGGTAAGTTCATATCTGTCTGCAGCGCATATGCTTTTTCAAAACCAATACTCATAATATTTCCTGCCTGTAAGATAAACTGGATCACAATAATGTCTTTGATCGCCGGAAGTTCTACATACCAGATCTGCTGCAGCAGATTTGCTCCATCCATACGTGCTGCTTCTTCCAGTTCTTTGCTCGCATTCGATAGTGCTGCAGTATACATGATCGAAGCCCACCCGGCTCCCTGCCAGATTCCACTTGCAATATAGATTGTTCGAAATGCAGCAGGCATCGTCATCCAGTTCGTGCTGATTCCCAAAAGTTTATTCATAGGTCCAACCGGTGACAAAAACATACGGACCATTCCGCAAAGTACAATAACAGACACAAAGTTTGGAGCATAGATCAAAAGCTGAATCTTCTTTTTGATCCCCTGTTTGCGGATCTGGTTAAGTAAAAGAGCTAAGATGATCGGAACCGGAAATCCCCAAAGTAATCCATAAATGCTCAGTTTCAATGTATTAAGCAGGTAATTCATAAAATCCGGTGAAGATAAAAACCGCTTAAAATACTCAAGTCCTACCCATGTACTTCCAAATACGCCCTTGATAACGTTATAATCTTCAAACGCAATCAGCAGTCCCCCCATTGGAAGATACTTGAATATAATGGTTAATATAAGTGCCGGCATCAGGAAAAACACATATAACTGCCAATTTTTCTTTACATAAGCCAGCTTACTTGCCATCGTTCGTTTTCCCATTGCCCTGGTTTGTTTCTGCATCCTTTTCATGCAACTATTCCTCCATTCCCTTTGTCCTTCTCGCTGTATAACCGGTAAAGTAACCGGTTACTTTATAACTGAATAGTACCATATAATAATCTCTCTGTCAATGCTTTTGTTCGCAAAAGTTACCGGTTACATAACTGGTTATTTTATAGTTGCCTTTTCGACTTTTAGTTGCTATACTATGAATAAGAATTTTTAAAGGAGTCTATTGATCTTATGGCCAAGAAACAAGTTACATTTGCTGACATTGCCGAATATACCAATTTTTCAAAAACAACAATTTCCAGATATTTTAATCACCCTGATTCTCTGACACTTGAGAATCAGGAAAAAATATCACAGGCACTTGATGCTTTGGGATATAAAAAGAATAAACTGGCAAAAGTTTTAGCAAATGGAAAAAGTGAATTTGTCGGTATTATTGTACCAAATCTCTATCTGCACTATTATTCTGAGATGCTTACGCAGTTACTTTCCAGTTATTCAGACTATCATTATAAGTTTCTTGTTTTTGTCAGCGATCGTGGTCCGGAAGAAGAAGAACAGTATATTGATGAACTTATGGCATATCAGATTGAAGGACTTATTGTATTGAGTCATACACTTTCTTCTGAGAAGCTGGCATCTTATCAGATACCAGTCATTGCCATCGAAAGAGAAGCTAAGTATATCTGTAGTGTAACAACCGACAACTATATGGGTGCACTACAGGCAACAAATCTCCTGATCCGCGATAAATGTGATATCCTGGTTCATATCAATGTCAATGTTCCCGATTTTGTACCGGCATATAAACGAATTTTAGCATTTCAAGAAACCTGTCAGGAACATAACGTTCCTTATGAACTGAATCTGAATGTAGCCGGAGATTCTTATCAGGATATTTTTGCACAAATGCATCGTATTTTTACGGACATCGACGAAAAATATGCTGATAAAAAGAAAGGTATCTTTCTTGCAAATGATACCTATGCCAATATGTTTCTTAATCTTATTTTTCAAAAATATGGCTATTTCCCTGACACATACGAATTGGTAGGGTTTGACAATTCTCCGATTGCAAGTGAAGCTATCCTTCCAATCACAACCGTTGGACAGCAAATCGATCTGATCGCCAAAACCTCCATGGAACTGCTTGTACAGCAAATGGAAGAACGTAAAAAGCGAAAACCTGTACCACTTGCCAAACCCATTCATAAACAAATTACCCCTGTACTTATTCGTAGAAAAACAACAAGTTAATACGGCATTACTCCCATTTCTTAACGATTCGAAAAAAGTGCATGCAGCCGTCAGGCCACATGCACTTTTGCATTTTCCTATCTTCTATTCCGCCAGCACTTCTTCCGCAATATTTCTGGCATGGTCGGAAATTCTTTCCAGGCATACCAGAGAATCAAGGAATACCCCTCCGGCTTCTGTGTTACACTGCTGGTTGGTAAGACGCTTGATATGCTTTGCACGGAGGGAAATCTCCAGCCCGTCTGCCTCTGTTTCTTTCTCGATGGTCTTTAACGCACTTTCGCGGTCATTGGACTCAAAGGCTTCCAACGCATACAGATAACTTGCAATGCAGACATCCAGCATCTTGTTCAGATGTTCCACTCCAACCTCAGAGAAATCCACCTGCTTTTCCAGCAGTGATTCCGCGAACTCAGAAATGTTTTCGCAGTAATCACTGATACGTTCCATATCCGACACGATCTGGAGCATATGCGCCACCTCTTCATGCTCACGTTCATTGATCTGCAGAGTCGACAGCTTGATCGCATAGGATGTGATACCGGCACTTAACCGGTCTACCTTGCTTTCTTCTTCCTTCAGGAACGCAATCTGTTCTTCTTTTCGTTCGAACATAACTTTTCTTGCAACCTCCAGAGAATCCGCAACCACATGTCCCATTCGGACAAGCTCGGAAACGGTTGACTGAATCGCGATACCAGGGGTCTCCAGCATACGGTCATCCAGAAGGACTACACTTTCATCCTGTACCTCTTCTTCCACATGTCCAATCTTCTTGGCAAGCTTGATGATCCAGTCAGAAACCGGGAACAGCAGAACGGTTGTCACAATATTGAATACCGTATGCACCATACTGATCTGTGTCTGGGTGATATTTCCATGCGCCCATGCCGGATTCACAATACTCAGATATGCAATCGCAATAATACTGAAAATGATCGTTCCGATGATATTAAAGATCAGATGCATCAGCGCTGCGGTTTTCGCATTTTTCTTTGCACCCACACTGGACAGGATTGCAGTTACGCAGGTACCGATATTCTGTCCCATGATAATATAGATTGCTGCGCCAAACGGTACAAGACCTGCTGCTGCAAGGCTCTGCAGGATTCCGACCGATGCAGATGAGCTCTGGATGATCGCCGTAACTGCTGCACCCGCCACAATTCCAAGCAACGGATTGTGTCCCAGTGATACGAAAATATTGCAGAATGCTGCATTATCTTTCAGTGGTTCCACCGCTGAGGACATGGATGAAATCCCGACAAATAAAAGTCCGAAACCAACCACAATACTTGCGATATCTTTTGTCGAACGCCTCTTTCCGGTCAGCATAATGATCACACCGATCATGATCGCAACCGGTGCCAGATTAGACGGACTTAAAAATTTGGCCCATTCCACACTGGATACCAGCCATCCGGTAACTGTTGTACCGATGTTCGCACCCATGATAACTCCCATCGCCTGCTGAAGGTTCATGATACTGGCATTTACAAAACCGACTACCATGACGGTCGTCGCAGATGAGCTCTGGATCACTGCGGTAATGAACGCTCCAAGCAATACGCCGAAGAACTTATTCTTTGTAAGTGCTTCAAGCAATGACTTCATCCGGTTGCCGGCAGCATTCTCCAGCCCCTGTGCCATGATCTGCATTCCATAAATGAACATACCAAGGCCTCCGACAAACGGAATAATGATACTTGTGTACTTCATAGTCGTGTTATCTCCTCTTATGTACTTTTTCTTTTTCACTTTGATTCTTATTTTACAGGCCATTTACACAGCCACGATTTCATCTTAACATCATTTTTCTCCCTGTACAATAAATTTTCTTTCGTAGTTCTGACGAAAATTATTCCCATTACCCCTTCATCTTTGGTTCAAATATCCATGATGCAATGTACCCAAAAATCAATGCGCCGCTGATTCCTGCCGCACTTGCCTTGAATCCTCCAAGAAAAATTCCGATAAATCCTTCCTTGTCGACTGCCTCTTACCCCGTTCCATAAAGTATTTCCAAAACCGAGCAGTGGCACGCTCACGCCTGCCCCCGCATACTCCTGCAGTGGTTTAAATATCTGTACAAAACCAAGAATGCAGCCAAGTACCACCAGGCTTACCATGACTCTTCCCGGCATCATTTTCGTCCGGTCAAGCAGGATCTGCGCCAGTGCACAGATGAGTCCTCCTACCCAGAATGCATTGATATAGTCCATTTTCTTTCCTCCTTTAACAATGTTCCAGCACAATTCCATGTGCAATTCCCGGAACGCTTTCTCCTTCATTGAAGCTGACCGTCGACATCAGCGCCCCCGTTGGTACAAAAAGGATCCTTTTCCACTCCCCCGATATCAGCTGTGGCATAATATATGCTGCAAGAGTGATTGCCGCGCAGCCGCAGCCGCTTCCACCGGAATTGGTATGCTGTGTCTGCTGATCGAAGATCGTCATTCCGCAGTCCATATGATTTTCTTTGATATCCAGCCCTTTCTTACGAAGCAGGTCAAATAAAATCGATTGTCCTACATAGCCCAGGTCTCCGGTAATGATCCGGTCGTAATCTTTTTCACCCCTTCCAAAATCCATAAGATTCTGCAAAATCGTATCACACGCTGCCGGTGCCATACACGCTCCCATATTCTGTGAATCCTTCAGCCCATAATCCACAATTTTCCCAATCGTCACTCCACTGATCCGCACCCGGCTTTTCTTTTTTCCTACCAGAAAGGCTCCGCTTCCTGTCACTGTCCAGGTAGAAGAAAGTGGTCTCTGATTCGCATAGCCAAGTGGAAAACGAAATTCTTTTTCTGCACTTCCAAAATGACTCGATGTTGCAGCAAGCACCAGATCTCCATAGCCTGCCGCCACAGTCATTGCAGCAAGGGCAAGTGCCTCTCCGGATGTGGAACATGCGCCGAAAAGACCAAACACCGGGATCTGAAGTTCTTCTGCCCCCATCGATGTAGCAATTCCCTGTCTTAAAAGATCACCGCCAAAGAGATAGCGTACCTCCTCCGGCTGTACTCCCGCATTTTTCAATGCCAGCTTACACGCAAGCTTCTGCATTGTTCCTTCTGCAAGCTCCCAGGTTTTCTCTCCGAAAAGGTCATCCTCCGATGCAATATCAAAATATTTTCCAAGTGGTCCTTCTCCTTCTTTTTTTCCGGCAACCGATCCGGCGCTTACCAGATACGGACTTTCCGAAAATGCAATACTCTGTGTCCCTTTCATCGCATTCATGTCCATCCCTCCTTGCTCACACAATTCCGATCAGCGTCCCAATCCAGTAGAGCAGTCCCAGAACCCAGCTGGTGAAAACTCCGTACAGGATCACAGGTCCTGCGATCGTAAATATCTTGCAGCCAATTCCGAAAACCTGCCCCTCTTTTTTGTATTCAATTGCCGGCGCCGCAACGGAATTGGCAAATCCGGTGATCGGCACCAGTGCTCCCGCTCCTCCCCAGTTCGCGATCTTCGGATAGATTCCAAATCCGGTCAGCACCACACTTGCCAGGATCAGGATCAGTGAACACCAGCTTGCAGAAATATCCTTTGACATTCCCGCCTTTTCGCACGCATTTAAGATCGTCTGTCCAATCGTACAGATGATCCCGCCGGTCACGAATGCTTTTGCCATCGCAGGTCCGGGCTTCCTGACCGGTGTTTTCTCTTTTACATATGTTTCATACTCTTTTTCTTTCTCTTGTTGCTTCATTTTCTCCTCCAGTTACCATCTTTTATAGAAAAACAGAAGTGCTCCAAGGCTTTTCCCAAGCGCCATCCCAAAAATCAGCCATGGCACACATTTCAGGATTTTGATCCTCCGGATAAAGATTGGAAAAATATTCAGGATTTCCGCAAGTGCCATTGACCAGCAACCAACAAAAATTCCGGAAAAAAGTCCAAACACCGGAACGATCCATTTGCCGCCAGGCATTGCGAGCCCGTATACCCAGAAAATATTTCCAAGGATCCCACCTGCCATAATGCAGTTTTCATACAGCATGACATGCTTCCCGGTATGTGTCCGGTCTGCAAAATCTGACACTACGCCAAGTCCGATAATAAATGAAAACAGTCCTGCCGCGACTGCAAATCCGGATGCAAGACCAACCACCGCCACCAGAATCTGCCTAATCCACATCGACTTCTTTTTCCTTTCTCGCATAAGCTTCGATCAAAGTTTCCTGAATATCATTTTCATACAAACGCATTTCCACTTCCATCGGCGTCGGATCTGCTGTAAATTTCTTTCTTCCTAAATGATTGAAAAAAATCAGGATCCCTACGATCAGCCCGATGCAGTAAGTCAGCTCTATCAGGGTAAATCCATTCGATTCTTCTCCGGTAAGAAGCAGATAAATCCGAGAAAACATCTTTGTCACCGACACATCATTGTTAAATGCCATGATGGAAAATGCTGCTCCGATAAATGTGATTCCCGCAACTACAACCACTTTAATTCCCTGCCAGATAGCATTTCGTTTTTTCTCCCCTTCATAGGTAATGATCAGGTCACTTTCTCCTTCGTTCTGAATCTGTAGTCCGGGAATTTCCCGATGGATACATTCTATGATTTTCAGAACAGACACCACATATCTGTGCTGTTCTTTTTTCGGGATTTTCAGAATCCGCAGTGGTTTAATCCTGTTCATGATGGAAGAATTGCTGCATTCCATTGTCAGGATATCTCCCAATGTCACATTTGGTTCTTTCACCTCGGTATTCTTTTCCCCTTTGATATAAAGTATTTCATTTCCCGAAGACATCTGTATCCGTCCTTTCTTTTACCGGTAGCGCCTGCCAGATCAGCGTTCCTTCACTTACCTGGTCTGTCCCCCGGACATCATTATAATAGTAGATCATTCCGATCAGAACAGCTGTCAGCAGGGCACAAAGAACACAGCCCCAGATATATTTTTTTCTTCTTTCCAATCGCATCCGCCTCCTTTGTGATCTGTTTCAGATAGGAAATAGTATCCCTGTTTTTCCAGAAAACATACATCCTTTTATTCTTTTGCGTGTTCCCGCATGGTTTTCAGGATCTTTTTCTCCATCCGCGATACCTGCACCTGTGAAATTCCAAGCTCTTCGCCGATTTCTGTCTGCGTCTTATCTGCAAAATAGCGCAGATACAGAAGCTTTCTCTCGTCTTTTTTTAATTCTTTTATCAGCTCTGTAAGCAGAAGATGATCCAGGATCTTTTCTTCTGCACCGCCTGTATCTGCAATCTTTTCCAGCAGCATTACTTCATTTCCATCTTTCATACCGACCGGTCTGTGAAGCGATTCCACTTCTCCTGCTGCCTCCATCGCCATCACCAGCTCCTCTTTTTCCACACCCGTTTCTTCCGCAATTTCTTCCAGCAGCGGTTCTCTTCCAAGCTTTTCCGTGAGCGCCTCCTTTGCCTGATATGCTTTATATGCAATCTCTTTTAAGGAACGGCTGACCTTCAACATCCCGTCATCACGCAGGAAACGCTTTATTTCTCCTGTGATCATCGGAACTGCATAGGTAGAAAATTTCACATCATAGCCCAGATCAAACTTATCGATCGCTTTTAAAAGCCCGATGCTTCCGATCTGAAATAAATCCTCTGCCTCTGTGCCCCGTCCGTAAAATCTTTTCACCACACACCAGATCAGACCGGTGTTTTCCTCCACAAGCTGTGCCCTCGCATTTTCATCCCCTTCGTGAGCCCGTCTGATCAATGCGATTGTGTGGTCCATACAGCTTCCTTCTTTTCCCCTCCTGTCGTTTTCTTCATCCAAACCGTAGTCCCTTTTCCAGGCACAGATTCCACCTGTACTTCATCCATAAATGCTTCCATAAATGCAAATCCCATCCCGGACCGATCCATATCCGGCCTGGTCGTATAGAGTGGCTCCATCGCCTGCTCCACGTTTTCGATACCGATGCCCTGATCCTTCACTGTGACTAGAATGGTCTTCTTATCTTTTTCAATCCCGCACCAGACCGTGATCTTTCCGGACGTCCGTCCCTCATATCCATGAATAATGCTGTTTGTCACTGCTTCAGAGACCGCTGTCTTCACGTCTGCCACTTCCTCCAGAACCGGATCCATCTGCGTCATAAACGCAGCCACTGCCACCCTTGCAAATCCCTCATTCTCCGATCTGCTGTCAAAAACTACTTCCATCTCGTTAAAATATTCCATTACATCATTCCCTCCTCATAAATCTGTATAATCTTCGTCACGCCGGACATATTCAGAATCTGCCGCATCCGTTCACTTGTATGTATCGCCCATACTTCCCCGCCAAGAAGAAAGATATGCCGGTACCGTCCCATGATCACTCCAATCCCGGAACTGTCCATAAAATTCGTTCTTCCAAAATCAAAGATCACATATTTGATATGTTGCTCCTCGATCACCTTATCCGCCTCCCGTTTAATCTCCTCCGCATTGTGATGATCCACCTCCGCCGGAAGAAAAATCGTAAGACAATTTTCTTTGATCTGATACTGCATTTTTGCTTAAACCCCTTTCTGTCTTTTTTATTTATACAAATACGCCAATAGCCTTGATGGATTTATAAAAAGAGTGCGCATTTACGGCACATAGTGCCTTTTGTTTTATAGGAAGTTCCTTCGGAATTTCCTATAAAACAAAAGAGAAAGTAACGCCTTTTTTCGCTACTTTCTCTTTTGTGCCTTTTATATTTTATTGTCCCTGGGTGCCTGTTCCACCGGAAGTATTCTCCGAAGTTCCATCTGATCCCATTGCATCCAGTGCGCTCTGTGCCGAATATGCTGCCTGTGTTCCCGGATAATCGGTCGCTGCTTTTTCGTAATTGCTCTTTGCATTGTCCTTATCACCTTTACCGGCATACGCGTCTCCAAGAAGCTTGTACACACCACCATCACTATAAGAGTCATCCATCTTCTGGATCTTTTCAAGATCCGAAATGGCATCATCATAATTTCCACTCTGCACTTCATACTGCGCGGTCGAATACAGGCTCACACATACTCGCGGGAACACGGAACCAGAGATCGAATCGTAGATTTTCTGTCCCTCTTCTCCCAACGAATCCCTGTTCAGTCCAAGCAACGTATCTGCCATATCCGCATTGCTCGTTGTTCCGCCATAATACTGCTGATATACCTTGACCAGGGCATCATAGCTGTCCTGTGTGGATGCGGCAGTCTGCTTTGCCGATTCTACCTCATCACTGCTGTTACGGTATCCCTCCAGTTCATCCTTAAGCGTCTGGATCTGTGTCTTCTGTGAAGCTATCTGCTCGCTTAGTGCAATGACATTCCGGTTTTTTGTAGACGACTTTGTCTGGTTTACCGCCGGAGCGATCAGGAACCACACCACTGCCGCTCCAACCACCATACCGATCAGAATATTGACAACTGTCATCACTGCCGCATTGTCTCGCAGTGTTGCTGCAGGCTGGATGATCGTCTCATTTCCCAGATTGTATGTGACAACCGACTGTCTGCCATGCTTTTCCTCTTTAATATGTGCAACCTGCCGATTCCGCTGACGGTTCAGCTCATGCATATACCGGAGCGTAATATCATTCGTCACATCCAGCTTGAGTGCCGTCTTCAGGCTCTGTCTTGCTTTGGAATACTGTCCGGAATGCATATAAAGAAGTGCCAGAAGCTGATATGCCTTCAGGAAAGACGGATGTGCCACAACCACCTTTTTCAGCTGGATGATCGCAAGATCTTCTCCATTCTGTCTGCAGTATCCAAGACACTGGTTGTATTTGTGAACTGCCTGATTCACCTTCTCCAGCTCACTTGGATTATCCTGAACCTTACTGATATAGTAGCTGGCAATATTCTCTGAAGCCCTGAAGTTTTTACTGATGATCCACTCTACAAGAGCCTCCGCTACTTCTCCACGTCCATAATAGACAAGTCCGAGAAGATTCCTCGCTGTGATATTTTCTCTGTTAAACTGCAAACTTCTTTTTAACGACACAATTGCCCCGGACAGATCCCGGATCTGCGCTTTCTTCAGTCCATCATTGTACCAGTAGTTCGACTGGTACTCGAGTTTCTGCTTATAGTCCATCAAAATCTCCCCTATTTTTTCTGATCCATCATCTCTCTTAAGATATCTGTCATATCAGACAGATCCTCCTGATATACTGCATTCTCGATATCTTCTACTTCCAGACTTGGTTTGAACTTCTTAAGTTCTTCTTCAAAATTAAGCATCTTTTCCTCCTATCAGTTCTTTTAACTCCCCTACCAGATAGAGCGACCCCAGACAGTAAAGTTTCCCTTCGCTGCCCTTTTCATTCAATGCACGTGTAAATGCATCAGCAAGCGTGTCCTCCCGATAGACCGGTCTGTCTGTATACTTCCGGAACAACGCGGCAAGTGTATCTGCCTGCGCTCCCCTTTTATTGTCTACTTTGGCAATGACATAAGCATCTGCTTTCGATTCTCTGCATAAAAGCTCGATCATATGACTGTAATCCTTATCTGCAACGGCTGAAAAAAGGATTATCAGTGGATGGATTTCCCCTTCCGCCTCTCTTTGCAGCCGGATACTCTTTGTAAATTCACGGATTGCCGCAAGATTATGCGCCCCGTCAAAGATAACTCCGGGAAGAACCTCTTCCATTCTTCCCTGCCATTTAACAGATGCAACCACCTTCTGCCATTTGCAGATTTCTGCCTTGTCGCCAAATGTATATCTCATCGCCCGGATTGCAAGTGCTGCGTTCATCACCTGATAGATTCCGGTGCTGGCCACCTGCCATACGGTATTATTATCATACTCATCCAAAATAGAAAAAGCAATATGTTTGTCTGTAATTTCTTGAATTTTCAACGCATCTTTTTCCATTTTATACCACGGTGCTTCTACATTTTCGGCAGTTTCTTCTATAACCCGACTACTTCTTTCATCAGAGCCGTCAAAAAATACCGGTACGCCTTTTTTGATGATTCCGGCTTTTTCTCCCGCAATCTTTTCAATCGTATCTCCAAGGATCTCTGTGTGATCCAGTCCGATCGATGTGATCACGCTCAGGAACGGATGCTCGAAGGAATTAGTCGCATCCAGCCTTCCTCCAAGTCCTGTCTCCAGTACAATATACTCTGCATCATTCTCTTCAAATGCAAGCATACCCATTCCATACAGGAATTCAAAATAAGAAGGATGTTCCAGCCCTTCCTTTTCCAGTTCTTCTGCCACCTGCCGCACCTTTGCAAAAATCCGGCAGAAGGTATCATCGTCAATATCTTTTCCATTGATCCGGATCCGCTCGTTGAGCTTCACCAGATGTGGTGATGTAAAAAATCCGACACGCTTTCCCTCAAAAAGAAGAATCGCCTGCATATATGCGCAGACGCTTCCCTTTCCGTTCGTCCCTGCCACATGAAGAACCTTTCTTCCCTGGCAGGGATTCCCCAATCTTCTCATAAATTCACGGGTATGCAAAAGCGTATGCTTCTTTGTAAATTTTGGTATGTCCTCTATATATCGGACTACTTCTTCATACTTCACAATCTTTCCCGTCTTTCTTAAGCGGAACTCTACTGCTGCCCGCTCTTTTCTTCTTTATTATTCTGATCCTGCTGTTCTCCGGACTGTCCGGCATTTTCTGTCTTCTGCTGATCGCCGTCCGTCTTTGCAGAATTCTTCTGTTCTTTTACTTCATCTGTATATTCCAGGATTTTTCCATCCATGTAAATATATTCTCTTGAAGTCCTGAAGATGGTATTGCTTGATCCGACCTGGCTGACCGTAATGATGTCTCCATCCTTCAGCTTACTGTCCGGAAGTTCGATCCTTGTATTATTGAGGAAAGTAGATTCCTGCTTTTCATCATTGATGTAAACCTTGCTCCATTTAGTAAAGTTTGTTCCGTAGAGGCTATAGGTCTCATCCAGATTTTCTACAAGATCCGTGAGCGTAACCTCCTTGATCCCCATCTGCATATGGCCTTCTGTGATCGGCGGCTTACCATTGTATACATACTGGTCTCCATACAGAATATCATACTGTAACAGCTCCAGATCCTTCAGATAATCCTTTGTCTGGCGTCTCTGCTGGTGATAGTTGAATACCGTACCAGAATGTAATCCCAGGCGGTCCATCACATCCGCCATGATCTGGTAGGACGGAATGTTCCGGTCCTCTTTCTGAAGTCCAAGATTGTCCCAGATCACATAATTTGTATTGTACAGATAACGGTTCTTCATATCCTTTGCTTCCAGTCCCATTGTCGGCAGATGGTCACCATAGAATACGACCACAGTCGGCTCACCGCGTTCTTCCATCATTTTTACCAGATTACCGGCAAACTGATCCATCTCATATACCTGGTTCACATAGTATTCCCAGGCATTGTTCTTCTCTTCTGTCGGTGCTCCTGTTACGGTGATCTTCGGGTTCTCAATCACCTTTTCTGTCGGATAATTTCCATGTCCCTGTACACTGACTGTAAATACAAAATCCTCCTGCTCGGTAGAGTCCAGAGCGTCTTTGATGTGCGTCAGAAGAATATCATCCTTCGACCATCCATTCTCTGTTGTCTGGAGAATATTCATAAACTCTTTACTTGTAAAGCTGTCAAAACCAATATTGTTAAATACCTTCGCACGGCTGTAGAAATTACCACCGTTGTTGTGAATCGCATGGGTTCCGTAACCGAATGCAGAAAATGCAGTTGCTGCACTTTCACATACCTGATTCTTAAGCTTTGTCTTATAAGGATACTCGCCCGGTCCGAAATAACGCAGGTTCATACCTGTCAGCACTTCAAATTCTGTATTGGCTGTTCCGGCTCCTACCGAAGGAACCTTAAAATATCCGGAAGAATAATTTTCAAACATCTTGCGCAGATTCGGAATCGGATCCTCTGACATCTGCAGATCCTCATATTCAATAGGATCAAAGAAAGATTCCAGCTGTACAAACAAGACATTCGGTCTCACACCATTGTCGGATGTGCTCTCTGTCATCTCTCTATTATCCGTGATCTTCTCGATCGTGTCTTTGTTATAATCATTCGGTTCTGAAATACCTGTATTAAAAAGGCTGGCCGAGAAACAATACGGAAGTCCGTAATCCTGATAAGCAAATGCGATATTTCCAAAGTAAGTAGAAATAATCCTCTTATCTACAGCAACATTTGTCAGTACAGAATATCCAAAAAACGCTGCAACAACAATAATCAGCATCGGGATCCTGTGCATCTTTCCTTCATACTGTCCGGCACGTCTCCACATGGCAACCAGCCAGATGAGCAGTGCCGGAACACCAATTCCCATCATCACAAGCTCTGCCACCGAGAAATAGTTTGTAAACAGTGACAGTCCTTCTGTAAATGTCTTTAGATCCTGTGCATTAAACGGCGTAACACGCTTTGCCAGCATCACTCCGTTGACAACACCCAGAAAGAGCCACAATGCACTGATGATCAGTCGTGTAAACACCCGGCGCCGCACCAGATAAGCGATTAAAAGTGTAACGAAAATCATTCCGGCATTATACAAAAATACCAGCGGTGTTCCTGTCATATACTGCCAAGCTGCAATTGCAGAATGTCTGGACAGTGCTTCAATGATAAAGTTAATGATACAAGCCCACAGTGCCTGAAGCGGCAAAGAGAACCGGTTCATTATCTTATAGTACGGTGCCATCTTTTTTGCGAATTTGCTGTTTCGCCGCTTTTCAAGAATCTGCTGTCTTCGCTCATGCTGCTTTTTTAAATGCGCCTTTATATCTCCTGGCTTCATATTCTTCAGCTTCTGCCATTTTCCTTTCAGATCCGGTTTTTTCCACTGAATCTTTTTAAAATGAATTTCCTTCATCGTCTTTTAACCCCTTACGTGTTTCTGTACCGTCAGGCGCAGTTTATGCTGCGCCTGACGGTATATCCGGCTAAAAAAGAATATGCCTTAGTACTTTCCTGCAGTGATTATCTTCCTGCCTTTAAAGCCTCCAGACGTTCTTTCACCTGTTCCATCATCTGTGTATACTTTTCAAGCTTTGCTTTTTCTTCATCAACCTTTGCCTGTGGTGCTTTGCTGACGAATTTTTCATTTGAAAGCATTCCCTTTGCACGGTTGATTTCTTTTGTAAGCTTTTCTTCTTCTTTTGTCAGACGCTCGATTTCCTGTTCGAAGTCAATCAGCTCTTCCAGTGGTACATATACAGAAGCATCCGGTACTACGATCGATACGGCATCATCCGCAATACCTGCCTTATCAGCCTGGACAGCAAGTTCAGAAGCACTCATAAGCGGGCATGCGCATGTTGTCAGCTCTTCGAATCCTTCACAGAGCTTCTCATCTTCGCATACTACATAAACCTTTGCTTTACGGCTCGGCGGTACATTCATTTCTGCCCGCGCATTTCTGACACCACGGATAACTTCTTTCATATGATCTGTTATATTTTCAGCGTCTGCATAGCACCAGTCTTCGCTAAACTGCGGCCAGTCTGACATCATCAGAGATTTTTCCTCCGGTACCAGTGCGCTGTAGATTTCTTCTGTTACAAATGGCATAAATGGATGTAACATCTTCAGTGCATTACCAAGAACCGTCTTCAGTGTCCAAAGTGCTGCATTAGCGCTCTTATAATTTTCATCAGAATGGTAGATCCTGTATTTTACAAGCTCGATGTACCAGTCACAGAATTCATCCCAGATAAAGTCATATACTTTCTGTACTGCAATAC
>OLOQ01001722.1_pt1 | contig 19953 bp, 18 predicted proteins | sample 1673101 | NCBI WGS metagenome assembly OLOQ01 (sample SAMEA3136754, study PRJEB25190) | human gut metagenome | biome: human gut; feature: human-associated habitat; material: faeces | place: Austria | collected 2013 | reverse complement strand
CTTTCATGCTCCTTCCGCGTGCAGCTTTTTGGTGCTTCGCCTAAGCCCTTGTTTGTTTCCCCCAACTTTCCGTGAAGAACCAAAAAAAGCGGGAGAAAAAGCGAATTGCTTTCTCTTCCGCTTGGGATGCCCTGTCTATCAGGTTTTCGTCCGAATCGCCTGCACGGTCATGAAGGAAAGAAACGTGCATTCAATCATCATCGTGCAGCCGCTCACGGGCTGGAACGGCAGCGCCACGCCGAGCGCGCGCATGAGCTGCAGCGCCAGCAGGACAATCAGCGCAATCATCGGCACAACGAGCAGTGTCGCGAACGGCTCCTTGCGCCGTGACGCGCCGGAAAGCGGCAGCAGCAGCGCCAGCAGCGCGCCGAGAATCAGCCCCTGCAGCAAGTCCGACCACAACCCGAACCCGCCCAGCAGCGGCAGGAAGAACACGCAAAGCCCGCACAGCACCAGCGGCACAACGATGACCAAGAGTTTCCGCAAAAACATCACAATTCCTCCAGCAGACGCTTTTCCTTGTCGGTCAGTTCGGCGGATGCCAGTAAATCCGGGCGGTGCCGCTTCGTCGCGCGGAGGGACTCGATGCGCCGCCATGCCTTGATTTTCGCGTGGTCGCCGGACAGCAACACGTCCGGCACTTCCATGCCGTTGAGTTCGCGTGGGCGCGTGTACTGCGGATATTCCAGCAGCCCGTCGGAAAACGATTCCTCCTCCGGCGATTCGGCAGACCCCAGCACCCCCGGAATGAAACGCGCCACGCAGTCTGTCAGCACCATCGCCGCCAGTTCGCCACCGGTGAGGATGTAGTCGCCGATGCTGATTTCCTCGTCAATGCAGGTGTCCAGCGCGCGCTGGTCAACGCCCTCGTAGTGGCCGCAGAGCAGCACGAGTTCCTTTTCCTGCGCCAGCTCGCGGGCGACGGCGGTTGACAGCGTCCGTCCACGCGGACCGAGATAAATGCGGCGGCCTTGGAAATCGTTGCCAGTCACGCTGTGCATCGCGTCCAGAATCGGCTGCGCCAGCATCACCATGCCCGCGCCGCCGCCGAAGGGGTAATCGTCCGTATTCTTATGCTTGCGGTCGGAGAAGGGACGGATATCCACGCAGCGGATATCAAGGATGCCCTGCGCGCGCGCCCGCCCCAGAATGCTGGAATTCAGCACGCTCTCAAACATCTCCGGAAAGATGGTTAGAATGGTGATTTTCATCGCGGGCGCTTCACTCATTGTAGACGGCCACCTCGTCCAGTTTTTCGCGCACGACGCGGATGACGCGGTTCTGCACATCCACCGCCGGGAAAACCGCTTTGAGCGCCGGTGCCATCCATTCGCCCTTGTCGGACTGGAAGACGTACACGTCCACCGCGCCGTGCTGGAGCACGTCCGTCAGCTTGCCGAGTGCTGCGCCGGTTTCATCCACCGCCGCGCAGCCGATCAGGTCGCTGATGTACACCTCGTCCTCAGCGAGGGAAAGGGCGTGTGCGCGGTCGATGTAGAGCTTCTGCCCGCGCAGCTTCTCCGCGTCGTCCATGGTTTTGCACTTGCCAAGGGTGACATACGCGAAGCCGTCGTGGACGCGGGAGCAGGAAGCCTTAATGGGCTGATAAGAAGCGCCGTCGTGGAGGTAGAGGGTTTTCCAGTCATGGAACGCCTCCAAATCGGCGGCGTAGGGCTTGATTTTGACTTCGCCGCGAACGCCCTGCGGCTTCAGGACTTCCCCAATCATCAGGTATTCGTTCATCTATAATAACCTTTCCACCAGAGGCGCTGCCTCTGGACTCCGCAAGGGGCTTTGCCCCTTGACCCTTTCGCGCGATTGAGTTGTGCGCGATTGCATACAGTTCTCGCGTGTTTATGCAGGGGGCACCGCAGCGGCGAAATCTAAAAGAGGCGTGGAAACATCACTGCTCCCACGCCTACGTTCAGTTCTGAGCTTCGTCGTCTTCCGGCTTGTGAATTTCGACAAAAACAGGCTTGCTGTTCTTGGCAGTCGCAGCGGAGACCACCGTGCGGATGGCCTTCGCGATGCGTCCCTGCTTGCCGATGACCTTGCCCATGTCATCTTCAGCCACGCTCAGCTCAAGAATGACGGCTTCCGGGCCTTCCGTTTCGCAGACGACGACCTGATCGGGATGATCGACCAGAGACTGCGCCACAAAGGTGAGCAATTCGCGCATAGGGCGTCCTTTCTGCCTGTCGGCTGTCAGATGCGGCAAAACCGCACCGATCCATCTTGCAGAGGGAGTCCCTTACTTCTCGATGACGCCGGTCTTCTTCAGCAGCACGCGCACGGTATCCGTGGGCTGAGCGCCGCAGGTAAGCCAGTACTTCGCGCGCTCGCCGTCCACCTTCACCTCAGCGGGGTGCACCATGGGATTGTAGTAGCCGATTTCTTCGATGAAACGGCCATCACGGGGAGAGTGAATGTCGGCAACGACGACACGGTAGAAGGGCTTCTTCTTCATACCCATTCTCTTCAGACGAATCTTCACGGACATTGGTTTGTTCCTCCTCAATATGTTCAGGAAAGTTATTTATATGGAAATCATATAAGCAATTTATATGATACCACGCAGTAGGGGGGCGCAGGGTTTACCGCATTCCGGGGAAGCGCATTCTCATGCGGCCTTTGCCCTTCATTTGCGTTACCTGCTTCATCATCTGCTTCGCCTGTTCAAACTGGCGGATCAGCTGATTGACGTCCTGCACGGTCGTGCCGGAGCCAGCGGCGATGCGCTTGCGGCGGCTGGCGTTCAGGACACCGGGATTGCGGCGCTCTTTCGGCGTCATGGAGCGGATGATGGCTTCGGGCTTCTTCATGGCGTTTTCGTCCACGTCGATGTCCTTGCCGGACATGCCCGGCAGCATTTCCAGCATCGACTTGATGCCGCCCATCTTCTTCATGGACTGCATCTGGTCGAGGAAGTCATCCAGCGTCAAATCAGCGGTGCGTGCTTTCTTGGCGAGCTTCTCCGCATCCTCCTGATCGAAGGCTTCGGAGGCTTTGTCAATCAGCGTCAGCACGTCGCCCATGCCCAGAATTCGGCTTGCCATGCGGTCGGGGTGGAAAGGCTCGATTTCCGAGAGCTTCTCGCCCGTGCCGCTGAACTTGATGGGCTTGCCTGTCACCGCGCGGACGGACAATGCCGCGCCGCCGCGGGTGTCGCCGTCCAGCTTGGTCAGAATCACGCCGTCGATGTCCAGCTTCTCGTTAAAGGTCTGGGCGACATTGACCGCGTCCTGACCTGTCATGGCGTCAACCACCAGCAGGATTTCCTGCGGATGCACATTTTCCTTGATGCGGACGAGCTCGTCCATCAGCTCCTGGTCGATGTGCAGGCGGCCGGCGGTGTCGATAATCAGCACGTCGCGACCCAGATACCGGGCGCGTTCGACGGCTTCCAGCGCAGTCTTGACCGGGTCTTGCGTGCCGTGTTCATACACCGGCACATTGACCTGCTTGCCGACGACCTGCAGCTGGTTGATGGCGGCGGGGCGGTAGATGTCGCACGCGGCGAGCATCGGCTTTTTGCCCTGCTTTGCCAGATAGTTGGCGAGCTTGGCTGCCATCGTGGTTTTGCCCGCGCCCTGCAGGCCGCAGAGCATGTAGACCGTCAGCGGGCCGGACGACCACGTCAGGCGGGCGTTTTCGCCGCCCATCAGCTGGGTCATTTCCTCGTTGACGATTTTGATGACCTGCTGGGAGGCGCTCAGCGTGCCGGTGATTTCCGTGCCGACGCAGCGCGCCGTGACCTTCTTGATGAAGTCCTTGGCGACGGCGTAGTTGACGTCCGCTTCAAGCAGCGCCATGCGCACCTCGCGCATACCCTCCTTGACATTCTCCTCCGTCAGCTTGCCTTTGCTGCTCAATTTGCGCAGCGCGCCCTGCAATTTCTCTGTCAAGCCCTCAAAGGCCATTGTTTTCCTCCTGATCAAAGCGAATCAGCGCGTCAATCATGCGTTCCGCGTCGCCATAGCGGCCCTCGCGCATCATCGCCCGGCATTTTTCCAGCCCGTTCTCCACACGCTGAAACCGGGCGGCAACATGGAGCTTTTCCTCCATCTCGAACATCTTCCGCGCCGCGCGGGTGAGCAGTTCATGCACGCCCTGACGGCTGATGCCGACCTCCTGCGCGATTTCCGTCAGCGACAGGTCCTCCTCGCAGTGCAGGGTGAGCACCTGACGCTGCTTGTCGGTCAGCAATCCGCCATAGAACGCGGAAAGCCAATTCAGCTCGACTTTCTTGCTGATTTCGTCCTGTGCCATGTCAGCGCTCCTTGCTGTCAAGCATTTTCCGTTGACACCGATATATGATACACGATTTTGCCGCGCCTGTCAAGGGGTTTTGCCTGACAGCGCGAATTTTTCTGCGGACTTTTTCACGATTTTTCTGCGAATTGTAACATTCATGCTGCATTGCTTGACCTTTGGAAGCGGCTGCTATATAATGAAAAGGAATAGACCACGACTTTGAACGAGGAGGTTTGCTGATGAAGAAGCAATTTCGCCGCGCAGGGGCGCTGATGCTGGCGCTGCTGATGCTGATGATGGCTGCCCCCGCCTTGGCGGAGGATGCGCCGAGTGCGGCAGACGGCACGCAGATAGAGGAGATTATCGGGGAAGAGCCGGCTGTGACGGAAGCCCCGACGGCGATTCCGACGGAGATTCCCACGGAAGCGCCGACAAATACGCCGAATCCGACGGGAATCCCCACCGAAGCGCCGACGGAGACACCAATTCTGACCGAAATTCCCACGGAAGAACCGACGAATACGGCAATTCCGACGGAAATCCCCACTGAAACGCCGACGGAAACGCCGATTTCAACCGACGCTCCCACCGAAGCCCCGACCGCCACGCCGGACGAGGACGTGTTTGTGCCGGGACTGGCGACCCTCCGCAGCGGCGCGAAGCTCTACGCGAATCAGCAGTTGACGGGCGATGCGGACGTGACCGAAGTGTCCGGCACGGTCTACGCCGAGGCGCGCACGGACAGCAAACGCGCGGTGCGGATTGCTTTCTATGATGGGGTGATTGTGCGCACGGCGTGGGTCAAGACCAGCAGCACCGAAATGCTGACGGACGAGCAGACCGCTGCATATGACGCGATTCCCCGCAAGCCGGAGGACGACCTGATGGCGGCGCACGGACATTTGCTTGCGCCGATTCCAGTGCATCCGGAGCAGAAGGAAACGCCCGCGCCGACGGAACAGCCGACGGAAGAACCGACCGCCACGCCGGAAGTCACCAATCCGCCGGAAATCACCGAAAATCCGACCGAAGCGCCGACGGACGAAATCATTTCGGACTACACCCCCGTCCCCGCGACGGACGCGCCGACCGCTACCCCCGCCCCGACCGATGCGGAAGCCACTGAAATCCCCGAACCGACGATTTCCATCGCGCCGGATGAACTTGATGACCTCATCATTGGGCGTGCATTGGAGCAGCCGACGGGCATTTCCGCCTCCTACGAGCGCAGCGGCCGCATTACCCTCAAGTGGACGGCGGTAGAGGGCGCGAATGCCTACGCCATCTACTACAAGCCCGCGTGGGGCAGCGAATATTCGCTCCTTGGGCAGAGCAGCGGCACAACCTATTCCACCACCACCCCGCGCATGGGCACGGTCTACTACTACCGTATTCAGGCGCTGTATGTTGTGGGTGGGCAGCAGGTCAGTCAGGGCGCGCAGTCGCTGTCCTTCCCGTATATCGCGCTGGGCGACGTCGTGATTGCTGACCCGCGCGGCAAGGATACCTCCACCATCCGCCTGAACTGGACACCCGTTGCAGGCGCGACGCACTACGATGTTGCCATGTCCCTGCACGACGCGGACGACTACAAGATTGTCCGCACCGACCTCACGGGCAGCCTGTGCGACATCCGCAATATTTCCTTCAACGAGACGTATGACTTCCTCGTTATCCCCAAGCGCAAGCTCAACAGCGGCGACGTGATTACGGGTCTGCCGTCGAGCAACCGCATGGTCGGCAGCCCGATGGAAACGCCGTCGTTTACAGGCTACGAGTGGACGGAAACGGGCCTCAAGCTGACGTGGGACGCGATCCCAGGTGCGATGGGCTACGTCATCTACCGCCGCGGCTTCCACGAAACGGGCTACCACAAGCTGATGGTCTCTGAGAACACCGCGACCACCTACATCGACACCACGATGAAGCCCGGCGAAGTGTACTACTACTTCGTTTACTCCTTCCGCCTCGCCCAGCCGCAGGGATGGCGCTGCTTCTCGCTCAAGGGCGACATCGGCATGGGCGTGTGGCTGCCCAAGACAACCGGGCTGACGGCAGTATCCGCGCAGGAAAACAGCGTCCGCATTTCGTGGGCGGCGACTGAGGGCGCGAACAAGTATGATGTGTATATTTCCACCACGCCCGGCGGCACGCCCAAGGCGAACGGGCGCGTCAGCAACGCCTACGGTTACCACAACAGCGCTGTGCTGGGCAGAACGTACTATTACCGCGTGCGCCCGGTGCGCATTTTCTCCAACGGCGATGTGAGCGTGGGCGACTGGTCGGATGAACTGGCGTACACGCATCAGGAAGCCGTCGGCACATACCGCGCACTGCTGATTGGCAACACCTATACCGGCGAATCGAACGAACTGCCCGGCTGCGAAAACGATGTGGACGGGATGCGCACCATGCTCGGCCGCATGACCGCGACGCCGTACAGTGTGACGGTGAAGAAGAACATCCGCGCCGAGGAGATTCTCTCCAGCATTTCTTCGACGTTCGGGAATGCCAGCTACAACGACGTGTCGCTCTTCTACTACTCCGGCCACGGCGCGAACAGCCTCGGCGCGGACGGCAATCCGACGAGCTACCATGCCGCGCTGGTCGGTACGTTCCAGACGTATGTCTCGATTGCGCGCCTCAAAACCGAGCTGGACAAGATTCCAGGCAAGAAGGTCATCATCATCGACGCGTGCCACTCCGGGCAGTTCATTGCGCGCGACGGCGCGGTGACGCAGGTATCGTCCTCCGCGTTCAATAGTCAGGTGGTCAACCTCTTCGCCAATGATGATCAGTTTTCCGGCGATGTCAGCCGCACAGCGGTCGTGCTGGCGGCGGACGGCAGCGAACTGCTCAGCGAGGAAGCGCCCGCCTTCATCGACCGTGCGGGTGACACGAATTTCGCCAAGAGCGGCTACTACGTCATTACCGCGTGCCGCTCCGAGGAAAAGAGCGTCAGCACCGGCTACGACAGCAACGGTGACGGCAAAATCGACCGCTACTTCGGCTTGTTCACCTACGGCCTGTGCTACGGCAACGGCTGGAACCTCGCTCGAAATTCGGCAATTTCGTCCCTGAACGCCGACCTGAACAAGGACAGCAAGGTGACGCTTTACGAGGCGTACGTCTACGCAAAAGTGATGGCGCAGTCCCACAACCCGAACCAAACCGCCCAGATTTGGCCCGAAAACAGCGCGTTTGTGCTGTGGGGGAAATAATCCTTCTTCTCCGCTGGATTCAACATCCGGCGGAGTTTTTATGCAGGAAAACACCGTCTGCGCGGCGAATTGTACGGTGCAAGAAAAGCATGGAGGGCAGAAAATCATGCTGATTCGCAATGCAACGCTACAAATGAGCGCGACGGAGCGCGCCTGCATGGACGTGCGCGTGATGAACGGCTGCGTGTGGGAGATGGGCACGGCGCTTGTGAAGGGGCTGTACGAATCCGAAATCGACCTGCATGGCGACGTGCTGATGCCGGGGCGGATGCTGGAAACGCCAATCCCTGCGGCGGACGAAAAGGCGCTTCGGCTGCTGTGCCGGAGGCTATACCGCGAGGGCGTGCGGTATTTCGTGGCTGATTGCCCGGCGGATGCGCTCCTGCGCGTGCAGAATCGCCCGGAACGCCGCGGCGCGCTGCCCGTGACGGCACTGCCGAACCCCGAACCGCTCCGCTCCGGCACGGGAATGCCCCTGACGCGCTGGACGGCGGCGGGCGAATTTGTCGGCATGATGGACGAACACAGCGGCGACTGAGAGGTATATGAGATGAAGCAATCCCATCAAAATAGCGCACTTTTCTGCGAAAGCGACCTCTACGCGCTGATGCAGCCGGATGCGCGGAAGCTGCTGGCGCTGTCCGACGAGGTGGATTTTCCGGCGCTGCGGGGGCAGTTTCGCGGGGAGAATCTGCCGGAAATCTATCGGCGATTATCCGAAATCGCAGGCGCTGACCTCATGCCGCTGTGCGAGACGGAACAGCAATTGCGGCAGACAATGCGGATTCCGGCGGATGGCGAACAGCCGCTGAACCATCGGCAAAAATGGTTTTTGCGGGAAAATTACGCGCACCTGACGACCTTCACGGGCGCGTATGAAGCTGAGCGATTTCTGGGACTGCGCGCGATTCAGGCGATGCAGCTGCGGGACACGTCGCCGGGGTATGCCGCGCTGGGGGCGTACCTGTTCAGTCAGGCGATGTGGCTGGCGTGGGAGACGCGGCAAAACGGTTATGCGCGGGTGAATTTTCTGGCGCGGGACGGGTATTTCGTCAAGGCGGCGTTCGAGCGGCTGAACAGCGTCCTGCATCTGCCGGTGGAGACGGGCTATGTGCGCATTTCGCGTCAGGCAGCGCTGCCCCTGCAATTTCCCAAAGCAATCGACCTGCTGTCCCTGCCGCTGCTCATCGACATGACCGCCCACACGCCGGATTCGCTGCTGACGCTTCTGCGTCCCATTGCGACGGAAAACGCGCGGGCGGCGCTGGCGGCGGAACTGCCGATGAATCAGCGGATGGATGCGCGAACGCAGTGGAACTTCGTGCGCATCTTCCGCGAAAAAGGGTATGACGCGGAAAAATATCAGCAGTACGAAAAGAATGCGAAAGCGTATTTGCTGCCGATGTTCGTGGGCAAATGCGCGACGTTCGACGTGGGGTACAACCTGCGGTCGGAAACGGTGATTCAGCGGCTGACGGGGGCGGACGTGACGGCGTACATCACCCACATTGACAGCGATTTGCCAATGCGCCGGGGCGTGCCGTTCCGGACGCTGTATGGCACGTCGCCGTATGTATCGTGGGTGGCGCGGGAGCAGTTTCTGCTGGAAAGAGGCGCAGCGACGATTGGCTACGACGCGCACGGCGCGGTACTGGGGCAGACGGACGTGCCGAGCAGCACGGTGCAGCAAATGCAGGCGGACGCGATGCGGTTCGTTGCGGATATGGCGGATACGTTTGGGGTGCGGCTGATGGACATGCACTTCCGTCCGCAGGATGGCTGCGCGGCGTTTGAACATTTCCTGCACACAGGGGCGCTTCGGGCAGGTGCGGAGGTGGAAAACGCTTTTCTGGATGGTCAGGCGGGCGGCGACATGACGCGGGTGCAGTGGCGCTTGATGCAGACGGACGCGGAGCAGGCGCGTCATCCATTGCCCAAGTGGATGCGAAAATTGCAGCGCGCGGCGATTCGGCTGGCGCATGACCCGCAATCTATCCGCCGGAAGTTATAACATTCTCATGAAATTCTCATGAAAATGCCCACCTGCTCTGCCGAAAATGACATTTCCTGCCCTTTACGAAAGGCGCGGGTTTGTGGTACAATAGGCGGGGATTACGACGAAAGGGGCTCCTTCCTTGAAGAAAAAGAAATGGGGCAGGATTCTCAGCATTGGCTTTATCCTCCTGTCGATGCTGGTTGTGGTGCTGATTGCGTTCAACAACCCGGAGCTGATGAACGCATGGGACGTGCTTTTCACGCTGGACAAGCGGTGGCTGCTGCTGTGCCTGCTGGCGATGGTCGGCTATGTGTATGCCGAAGGCGCGGGGCTGTGCACCTTCCTGCGGATGGAGGGGTACAAAGTCAGCCTGAATACGGCGACGCATTTCTCCTTCGCGGGCATTTATTATGCGAATGTCACGCCCGGCTCGTCCGGCGGTCAGCCGATGCAGATTTACCTGATGAGCCAGCGCTCGATTCCCGCGGGTGTGGCCACATCGGCGCTGACGGCGCGGTATTTCTTCAATCAGCTGACATTGGTGGTGATGACGCTGCTGCTGTGGCTGAGCAACCGCGTGTATGTGGCAGAGCACTTGGGCAATGTCATCCCGCTGATTATCCTGGGCTGCGTGGTGAATTCCTTCTGTGTGCCGTCGATTCTGCTGGTGACGTTCCACCGCTCGTGGGTGGAGAAAATTGTGCAGTGGGGCATCCTCTTCCTGACGAAAATCCACATCTGCAAGAAGCCGGAGCAATGGCAGGCATCCGCCGAAACGACGATTGAGCATTTCCACGGCTCGCTGATGGATTTGGTGCATCACCCGATGCACCTGCTGGCGCAGCTTGTGATTTCGGTGGTGGAAATGTCGTGCCTGATGGTCGTGCCGCTGCTGGTGTACCGTGCCATGGGTCTGACCGGCACGCCGTGGTATCATGTGCTGACGGTTTCGTTCCTGCTGTTCGTGTCCGCCAGCTATACGCCGCTGCCGGGTGCGTCCGGCGCGCAGGAGGGCGGATTTCTCGTTTACTTCGGCAGCGTTTTTACCGGCGGCACGGTGTCCGTCGCGCTGCTGGTGTGGCGGTTTATCACTTATTATTTGTGCCTGCTTGTGGGCTGCGCGGACTCTATCTTCACCAGCCTGCGCAAGCGCGTGAAGCCGATTCGGCATGAGAAAAAGGGACAGACAAAGGAGCAATCATGAAACAGCAGGTGCATGGCAATGTGACCGGCGTGCGCGATACGCTGATAGAAGCGCTTGGTCAATTATACGATTATGAGGTGGATGAGGACACGTTCCTCCCGCGCGAGCTGATGCAGGTGCTGGCGCGCTTTACGGGCGTGCTGAACCGGGAAATCGCGGTGTACATCACGCGCGACGGTGAAGTGGTGGATGTCTCCATTGGTACAGATCGGGACGTGGAGCTGCGCGACTACCGCCTGCGCCGCAACACCCAGCGCCTGAGCTGCGTCCGCTGCATCCACACCCACCCCAATGGCGACGGACGCCTCTCCGATGTGGATTTGTCGGCGCTGCGGTCATTCCGCTATGACGCAATGGTCGCCATCGGCTGCTTGAAGGGCGAGCCGACGTTTGTGCAGAGCGCGTTTCTGGTGGAGAAGCAGAATCTGCTGATGGACGAGCCCGTCCGCTGGTACAAGACGCCCGATGGCGACTGGATGCGGCAAATCACCGAGAGTGACCGCATTGTCGGCTGGGAGGCGGACGAGAAGGGCACGCATGCCAAGGAGCGCGCTGTGCTGATGGGCATTGAGAGCATGGAATCGCTGGATGAGCTGGCGCGCCTGGCGGATACCGCCGGGGCGGAGGTCGTGGGGCAATTCCTGCAAAAAAAGGATAAGCCGGATACGGCGCTGTTCATCGGGCGCGGGCGCGCGGATGAATTGTGCCGGCAGTGTCAGGCGCTGGAAGCTGATTTGTGCATCTTTGACGAGGAACTGACGGGCATTCAGGCGCGCAATCTGGAGGAGATTCTGCGCGTGAAGGTGGTTGACCGCACGACGCTGATCCTGGACATTTTCGCCCAGCGCGCATCATCCGCCGAGGGCAAGCTGCAAGTCGAGCTGGCGCAGCTGCAATACCAGTCCAGCCGCCTGATTGGGCAGGGCTTGGTGCTGTCACGCGGCATCGGCACACGCGGGCCGGGCGAATCGAAGCTGGAAATGAACCGCCGCCACATCCGCGAGCGCATGACGGAACTCCGCCGCCGCTTGGATGCGGTGGAGAAGCAGCGCGAACTGCGCCGCAAGAGCCGCGAGAAGAACGAAATCCCCGTCGTCGCGCTGGTCGGCTACACCAACGCGGGCAAATCGACGCTGCTGAACCAGATGACGGGCAGCGATGTGTATGTGCAAGACCAACTGTTCGCGACGCTGGACGCGGTCAGCCGCCGCATCGAGACGGCGGAGCATACGCCGTTCCTGCTGGTGGACACGGTTGGGTTCATCCGCAAGCTGCCCCACGCGCTGGTCAGCGCCTTCCGCTCGACGCTGGAAGAAGCTGTGCTGGCGGATCTGCTGGTCATCGTCAACGACGGCGCATCGGAGGAAATCATGCAGCAGCACGACACGGTGGTGCAAGTGCTGTCTGACCTCGGCGCGACGGAGCAGCCGCGCATTGAGGTCATCAACAAGTGCGACCTGTACACCGACGAGGCGGGCGCGCCGATGCTGATTCCGGGCGCGGTGCGGTTGAGCGCAAAAACGGGCGAGGGCATCGCGGAGCTGCACGCGCGCATTGCGGAGCAGCTGCAAAAGACCTACGCGCCCGTAACGTTCGTGCTGCCGTTTGACCGCTTCGGCTTGGTGGGGCAGATTCGCCCGCTGGGCAGGGTGGTCAATGAGGAATACACGGATACGGGGCTTGAACTGACGGTGGTGCTGGCGAATGCCGACCGCGACCGGTTGGTGAGCAAGTATGGGAAGGAAATCTTGAAGGGGTAACGACCTCATCCGACTTCGCTTCGCTCAGCCACCTTCCCCAGTGGGGAAGGTTTGGGGGCGCCTCTCCTTGCCTTCCCCTCTGGGGAAGGTGTCGCCGCAGCGACGGATGAGGTCGTCTCCCCCAATAAACACGCGGGCATAGTTCGAAAGTGTCACCAACTCAATCGCGCGAAAGGGTCAAGGGACAATGTCCCTTGCGGAGTCCAGAGGCAGCGCCTCTGGCGCCTCCCCACGAAAGGAAGTTGCAATTCATGCAGAAGGCAAAAGTACGGGAAAATGTGAAGGAATACGCATTGCTGACGCTCGGCACGGTGATTATGACGCTGGGCATCTACTTCTTCAAGTTCCCGAACCATTTTTCCACCGGCGGCGTCAGCGGTATGGCGGTCATTTTGAGCCATTATATTCCGAACTTCACCAATGGCGATTTCGTCATGATGATTAACGTCCTGCTGCTCATCGTCGGCTACATTGTGCTCGGCAAGGGCTTCGGCGGACGCACGACGTATGTCAGCCTGCTGATGTCGGGTCTGACGTGGGGGCTGGAGCGCATCATTCCGATGAACGCGCCGATGACCTCCCAGCCCCTCATGGAGCTGATTTTCGCTGTCAGCCTGCCCGCGGTCGGCTCGGCGATTCTCTTCAACCTCGACGCGTCCTCCGGCGGCACGGACATTGTCGCCATGATTCTGCGCAAGTACACCAGCCTCAACATCGGGCGCGCGCTGATGTGCAGCGACCTCATCATCACCCTGATGGCGTGCGTCGCGTTCGGCATGGAAACCGGGTTGTTCTGCATCCTCGGTCTGGTGATAAAGAGCCTGCTGGTGGACATGGTGCTGGAAAACATCAACACGCATAAATACTTCCATATCATCACGACCAAACCGCGCGAAATCGAGCAGTATATTACGAACGTGCTCAAGCGCGGCGCGACCGAATTGCACGGCGAAGGCGCGTACACGCACGAGGGCCGCACGGTGCTGATGACGGTGATGAAGCGCCACGAGGCGATTATGCTGCGCAAGTACGTCAAGATGGTTGACCCCCACGCATTCGTGCTGATTATGAACACGGGCGAAATCATCGGCAAGGGCTTCCGCGGCACGAACTAAGGGAGAAGCATCATGGAACACATTACGAGCCTGAAAAACCCGAAAGTCGCCGCGTGGAAGGCGCTCAAAGACCGCAAGGCCCGCCGGGAAAGCGGCTGCTTTCTGGTGGAGGGGCGCAAGATGGTGGAAGAAGCGCTTGCTTCCGCGTTTGACGTGGAAACAGTGCTGGTGCAGGAGGGCATGGAACTCCCCGACGGGCTGACCATGCCGGTTTACGAGCTTCCGGAGCATGTGCTTACGGCGGTCTGCGACACCAAAACGCCGCAGGGCATCGCCGCCGTCGTGCGGATGAAGGAGCAAAGCGCGCTGGGGAAGCACATCGTCGTCCTCGACGGCGTGCAGGACCCCGGCAACGTCGGCACAATTATCCGTACGGCGGATGCGGCGGGGCTGGATGGCGTGCTGCTCTCGAATCAGTGCGCGGATGTGTTCAGCCCGAAGGTGCTGCGCGCGACGATGGGCAGCATCTTCCGCATGAACCTGCGCACGACGGACGATTTGCCCGGCGAACTGACGAAGCTGCGCGAAAAGGGGTACAGCATTCTGTCCTCGCAGCTGGACGGCACGCCGTTTTATGAGCGGCAGGGCGTAGCGGAACGCTTTGCCCTCATCATCGGCAACGAGGGCAACGGCGTGAGCGAACAGGTGCAGCAGACCGCGACGCACCGGGTTCGCCTGCCTATGCGCGGCGGCGCGGAGAGCCTGAATGCCGCGATTGCCGCCGCCATCATGATGTATGAGCTGATGCGGTGATTTTTCCCAGATTGGATATTGACAGAACAACTACCCGATGATATAATGACACTCCCGATGTGCGAAAAAGCACGACATCTGCCAAAATAGTGAGCAGCGCTGTCCAATTCCCGCGAAGAAAAACGCGGCAGGATGGCGCTGCTTTTTTGGTGTCGGCAAAAAAATTGACGTGCGCGCATCCAAAGGAGGCAAGGCATGGAACAGCAGGGGATAAATCCGCCTTTCATCGTGACAAACGGGCTGACAAAGACCTACATCCGGCGGGAGAAGCCGGAGCATGGCGGCATCACGCGCCTGTGGCGGCGGGAAACACGCGAGGTGCAGGCGCTCAGGGACGTATCCTTCCGCATTGGGTGCGGGGAACTCGTCGGGCTGATTGGGCCGAACGGCGCGGGCAAGAGCACCTTGGTCAAGCTGATGACGGGCATCCTGACGCCGACAAGCGGCAGCTGCACGGTGGATGGGCGCACGCCGTGGGCAGAGCGGAAGGCGCATGTGCGCAGCCTCGGCGCGGTGTTCGGGCAGCGGATGCAGCTCTGGTGGGACGTGCCGATTCGCGATTCGTTCGACCTCCTGCGCGACATTTACAGCATTGACGAGGGGCACTATCGGCGGCGCCTGGACGAGCTGACGGCGGCGCTGGACTTGGGGGACATCATGCAGTCGCCGCTGCGGCAATTGTCGCTGGGGCAGCGGATGCGCGCGGAGCTGTGCGGGTCGCTGCTGCATGAGCCGGAGCTGCTGTTCCTCGATGAGCCGACCATCGGGCTGGACGCAGTGAGCAAATTGAAGCTGCGGGAGTTCCTGCGGGTGGAAAACGAGACGCGCCGGACGACGATTCTGCTGACGACGCACGACATGGAGGACATGCGCGCGCTGTGCAGCCGGGTGATGGTGCTGGGACACGGGCAGCTGCTCTATGATGGCACGCTGACGAATCTGCTGCACCGCTACGACAACGCGCACACGCTGACCGTCACCTACGACGGCGCGGCGGATGCGTCGAAGCTGCCGCAGGGCGCAGTGCAGGACGGCGGCACATGGCGAATTACCCTGCAAAAAGACGGCGACTTGTCCGAAACCATGCGGCAGGTGATGGCGGCAGGGAAAATGCACGAAATGGCGATTGAGGAACAGAACGTGGATGAGCTGATTGCACGGATGTACCGGGAGATGGCGCTATGAAGACGTGGATTGCATCGTGGAAGCCGTATTTCTCCCTCTACCGGCTCAAAGCTATGCAGGAGACGCAGTACCGCGCGGCGGCGCTGGGCGGGCTGGTGACGCAGGCGTTCTTCGGGCTGCTGTATGTGTTCCTGTACACGGCGCTGTTCCGAGGGGAAAATCAAGCGGAACTGGCGGAAACCATCACCTATGTGTGGCTTCAGCAGATGTTTTTCCGCGTATTGCTGATGAACGACACGGAGCTGATACAGCAGGTGATGACGGGTGGTCTGGCGTATGCGGTGCTTCGCCCGGTCGATCAGTATCGGTTCGCGTTCGTGCGGAACATGGCGCAGCGGCATGTGAATGCGCTGATGCGGCTTGTGCCGATGATTGCGCTGCAATTCCTGCTGCCGACCGCGTGGCGGATGCAGCCGCCGGAAAACCTGCTCGCACTGATGCAGGCATTCGTATCGCTGCTCATCGGCGTGATGAACCTGTGCGCGATTGCGGGCATTTCAGGCGCTATCCTGATGCAGACGATGGACAACCGCGGCATCAACGCCATCATCACCTTCATCAGCAACGCCTTCGCGGGCAATATCATCCCCCTGACGCTCTTCCCGGACAGCGTGCAGGCACTCATCCGCTATCAGCCGTTCGCGCAGTCGCTTGATGCGCCGATTCGCATGTATCTGCACGCGCAGGCGGTAGGGGAGTGGGCACTGAACATCGGCGTGCAGCTGATTTGGTTGATGCTGCTGGTGGCGCTTGGGCGCGCGATGTGGTGGCGGCAGCTGAATCAGCTGACGATACAGGGAGGGTGAAGCAGGATGAAGTATGTATTTCATGCGCTGCGGATGCAGTGGCGGTGCGCGACACAGTACCGCGCGTCGTTCTGGATGCAGACGCTGGCGCAGCTGGTGATGTCCGGAAGCGAATTGATGGCGGTGCTGGTGCTGTTAGGGCGGTTCACGTCGGTCGGGCAGTGGTCAGGCAGCGAAATCATGTTTTTCTTCGGCATGATGCAGATGACGTTCGCTATTACGGAGTGTGTCGGGCGCGGTCTGACGGCGTTTTCGCAGGTGATACAGGGCGGCGAGTTCGACCAGATTCTCCTGCGGCCGCGGAATCTGCTGATTCAGGTGCTGTGCAGCCGCGCTGACCCGAATCGGATGAGCACGGCGGTGCTGGGGATTGTGTTGATGTGGCTTTCGGTCACGCAGCTGCAAATTCCATGGACGCTGGGAAGCACAGTGCTGCTGCTGATTTCCGCCGCGGGGACAGTGATGATGCTCTTGGGGCTGTTTCTGGTGGAAGCGACGCTATGCTTCCAGTCCGTGCAGTCCATCGAGGCGGTGAATATCCTGACCTACGGCGGGCGAACGGCGTGCGAATATCCGGTGGATATTTACCCGCGCCCGATTCGGCTGCTGTTCATGTATGTCGCGCCGTTTGGGCTGTGTATGCACGTTCCGGTGAGTGCGCTGCTGCATCACCCGATGGTGGATTGGCCTGCATGGACGGCGTACCTTGCGCCGCTGGCAGGGGCGATGTTCTTTCTGCTGATGGCGCTGGTGTGGCGGAAGGTCGGGGTCAAGCGGTACTGCTCGACGGGGTCGTGAGAGCAGGGGAACTTGGGGCGGCTTTCCGTTCCTCATCGCTCATTGTTAATTCTCTTCGCTTTATCATCAATTTCTCATCTTTATTGGTTGCTTTTTTGCGTAAAGTAGGGTACAATGTTCATGGTGAGTTCATTTTTTCGCCGTCACCGTTCATTCATCCACATTCATACCCGATTCATTCAGGAGGCAGCCATGCAAAATTACGTTTTCATGACAGACAGCGACAGCGACCTGCCGCTGGAACTCAAACAGCAGTACGACATTCCTGTCGTCTACATGCCTTACTCCCTGGATGGCAAAGAGTACTTCGACGACCTCGGCCAGTCGCTGAACCATAAGTCCTTCTACGACAAGATGCGCGCAGGCAGTCAGCCGACGACCTCCGCGCTCAACGAGACGGTCTACATGGAGTACTTCGAGCCGATTCTCTCTTCCGGGCGCGACTTGCTCTTCGTCGCCTTCTCCAGCCAGCTCAGCGCGACCATTCAGGCGATTTACGCCGCACGCGAGGAACTGCTGAAACAGTACCCGGAACGCAAGTTCATCGTGGTGGACACGCTGTCCATCTCCGCGCCGCAGACGATTCTCGTCCTCAAGGCGCATGAGATGTACCGCGCGGGCAAACCGATGGAGGAAGTCGCCCAGTGGCTGGAGGACAACAAGCTCCGCGCACAGGCGTGGTTCACAGTGGATGACCTGAAGTACCTCCAGCGCGGCGGACGCATCTCCGCGACGGCGGCGGCACTCGGCACGCTGCTGGACTTGAAGCCCATCCTGACCGAAACGCTCGAAGGCAAGCTTGCCGCCGCGGGTAAAGTGCGTGGCCGCCGCAAGGCGATGAGCTACATCCTTGAGAAGGCGGTGGAGAACGTCGCCGATCAGAAGGAAGCCATGGGCATCATCCTGCACGCCGACGCAATGGACGATGCCCAGAAGCTGCGCCAAATGCTGGTGGAGAAGCTGCCGGAGATGGATATCCGCATCTACCCCGTCGGCCCCGTCATTGGCACGCACGCCGGCCCTGGTACGATTGCGTTCTGCTTCCTCGGCAAAAAGCGCGAAATTTGATTTATCCGCCGTCTGTTCCACGCGAACAGGCGGCAATTTTTATATTTGAAAGGGAAAATTTTTGTAGTCTCCCAACATTCCGCCCGCTGCCGGTACTATCATGGCAGAATCACAGCTGCCAAGCGAAAGGAGGAGAACCATGCTGGATACGGAGCGCTACTGGCAGGAGGAGTGGGCGGCGCGTGTGCTGCGGTGGGCGCGCGGAAAGACTCGCACGGCGCAGGAGGCGGAGGATCTCGCGCAGACCGTGCTGCTGGAATGGCTGCGGGCGGTTCGGGCGCAGGAAGAACGCGGTGTTTGCGTCGCGGAACCGGAGCACCTGCTCTGGCGAATCGCGCGGTTCGTCTGGTGCAAGTCGCTGCGACCGGGGACGTATTACCGCTGCGAGCCGCTGTCGGAGAAGCTGTCCGCCGGGGAAACGCCGGAGGAATCCGCCGAACGGCAGGATGAGCAGCGCCGTCAGACCGCATTCGTCCGCCGGCAAATCATGCGCCTAAGCCGCATCCAGCGGGAAACGCTTATCTGGTACTATCTGGAGAACCGAACGACGGCAGACATTGCCCGGCGCTTGCGGGTCTCGGAGAACACCGTTCGCTGGCATCTGAGTGATTCGCGAAAGAAAATTCGGGAGGCTGATGGGAAAATGACATCGACGGAATTTGTGTACTGCCCGAAAAAGCTGCACGTTGCCATCAACGGCGAAGCGTATGACGACCGCCTGACCCGCGAGGTGCTGGACAATCTGTTGCATCAGAACATTCTGCTCCGCTGCTATGCGCAGGGGCAGACGGCGCAGGAGCTTTGCGACGAGCTGGGCGTGGCGCGCCCGTACATCGAGGATGCGGTGAACGTGCTGCTGCGCGACGAGCTGCTGACGGCTGACGGCGGGCGTGTGCGGACGAACTTCATCATCACCAGCGGTGCGCAGGAGGAAGCGCGGCTGGCAGTGTACGATGCGCACAAGGACGAATTGTCACGCGAGATTGTCCGGCAGCTGATGGCGCACGAGCAGGAGATTCGCGCCATCGGCTTCATCGGCTGCGATGTGCCCATGCCGCGCCTGCTTTGGTGGCTCATCTACCGCTGCACGGCGGCACTGCCGAATCCGGCGGAAATGCCGCCGCGGCCGTATCATGCGGATGGCGGGGCGTATCACCTGATGGGCTTCGCGCGCGAGCCGGAGAACAGGCATTATCTGGCGTGGGATTACAATGGCCCGATGTACAACGATGGCTTCCGTTGGCTCGGCTTGCAGCACTTCGGGAACAGTCCGGTGCAGGATTTGTTCGAGCTGAACCAGCCACACATGGGGAAGCTGTGCGCACTGCTGATTCGGCTTATTCAGGCGGATTTCGACCCGTCGTGCGTGACGGCGGATGAGCAGGAGCTGCTGGCGGAGCTGCTGGCGCGCGGATTCCTGCGGAAGGCGGACGGCAGCATCAAGCCAAATTTCTGCGTCCTGACGCGCGAGCAGGTTCAGCGGCTGCGGCAGGAAGTTTTTCTGCCGATTGTGGAGGCGGTTCAGCCCGCGTGGACGCGCGTCTGCAATGAACTGCGGACGCTCTGCAAGGCGAGTGTCCCGAAGCATTTGCAGGCGCTGGCGGACTTGCCGTTGCACATGGCGGCACTGGCGGCGGGCTACATGACGGAGCAAATCGCGTATGCGTACGGCGCACTGGAAAAGCCGGAAACGCCGGAGGATGCGGCAATGTGGACGCTGGTATACGAGCCGGAAATTAAGGTAACACCGCACAAATGAGGTGGTCGGCTGGCGAATGGATTTTTCGTCAGAT
>OLOQ01001711.1_pt1 | contig 20044 bp, 19 predicted proteins | sample 1673101 | NCBI WGS metagenome assembly OLOQ01 (sample SAMEA3136754, study PRJEB25190) | human gut metagenome | biome: human gut; feature: human-associated habitat; material: faeces | place: Austria | collected 2013 | reverse complement strand
CACCATATTACTTTTGTAATAGTTGATTGCATCCTTTCCAGTGATTTCCACGTAATTTCCAGATTCGTCCGTCTTTTGCACAGTCACAAATGTGATTGGGATATATGCCATAAACACAGCCAGCAATACGGAAGCCACAATCAGAATCCATGTCCGTTTTGTTTTTAAAACTCTTTTTATCTCAAGTGCCAGTAATCTCATAAGCGCACCTCTCCTTCCTGTGGAAACAGCCAGAGGTATAAGTCCTCAAGCCGTGGCACTGCCGAAACCGAATCCGGCGTCTCTGCCTGGTCAGACAGATAACGGATCGATGTGGTTCCATCTGCCTCATTTCTTAAATTGATCAGTTTTAATGCACGCTCCCATTTCACCAGATCAGAAGATGGAATTTTGCACTCCCAGATTTTTCCATCTACCAGTCGCACTAACTGCTCGGTCGTATCGTTTTCGATGATTTTTCCATCTTTCATGATCGCGTTCTGGTTTGCGATATATTCCACGTCCGACACGATATGCGTGGAGATGACAACAATCCTGTCTTTCGCGAACTCCGAAAGCAGATTACGGAAACGCACACGCTCTCCCGGGTCCAGTCCGCTGGTCGGCTCATCTAAGATCAATACCTCCGGCTTCATGGCAAGCACGCCCGCAATCGCAACACGGCGTTTCTGTCCACCAGAAAGATCAAACGGAGACTGGTAATAAAGCTCCTCCGGCAGTCCGACACTCCGCAGCGCCTCAAATGCCCGAAGACCTGCCTCCTCTTTCGACAATCCCTGATTTTTCGGTCCGAAACACACGTCGTCAAAGATCGTTGTCTCAAACAACTGATGCTCCGGATACTGAAATACCAGCCCGACGCGGTTTCTCAATTCACGCAGGTCAAAATCATCTTCATAAATATCCTGACCATGAAAATAGATCGTCCCGGATGTCGCCTTCATCAGACCGTTCAAGTGCTGAATCAAGGTGGACTTTCCGGAACCGGTATGCCCGATCACGCCGATAAACTGTCCATCCTCGATCGTTAAGTTTACATCCTTTAACGCCTGGATCTGGTACGCAGTCCCTTCGCTGTATACATAATTCACTTTATCTAAAATAATTGACATGTTCATCCTCATTTCTGGGGCACCCACTGCAGAGCAGCACCCCAAAAGCCTTCCATTTTACTCAAAATCAGATGATCTTTTAAAAACATATAACCATAAAATGCCTGCTCTACTGATATTCCATCTCTGCGCTCCACATCATACACATTCCACAATCATGCTATCATCGTGCTCCACATCATACACATTCCATGATCATGAATCGATCTGTGCGATTCGCAGAATATGCCCCACAAGTTCTTCCCGCGTCAGCACGCCAAGCGGAATATCAAGTCCTGACTGTCTGAGCAGGTCAGCAAGGATCGTAACCTGCGGTACATCCAGCCGGTATTCCTTTAACTTTCCGACCTGGGAAAAAATTTCGCGCGGTGTCCCCTGCATGACAACTTTCCCCTTGTCCATCACAATCACCTTATCTGCACCGACGACTTCTTCCATATAATGTGTGATCAGAATGATCGTGACACCCTTTTTCTGATTGAGTTCATGCGCAGTGCGGATGACATCCGCTCTTCCGTTTGGGTCAAGCATTGCGGTCGGCTCGTCTAACACGATGCACTTTGGCTCCATCGCTACGACACCCGCGATCGCAACGCGCTGTTTCTGACCTCCGGAAAGTTTGTTTGGCGAATGATGACGGTATTTTAACATACCGACTGCCTTTAAACTCTCCTCCACACGCTGCCAGATCTCATCAGTCGGCACACCGATATTTTCCGGTCCGAATCCGACATCCTCCTCCACCACACTGGCAATGATCTGATTGTCTGGATTCTGGAAAACCATTCCGGCGGTCTTTCGCACCGGAATGACATTCTCCTCTTTTGAAACATCCATGCCGTCCACAAAAAGACTACCCTCGGACGGGGCTAACAGTGCATTGATATGCTTTGCAAGCGTAGATTTACCGGAACCGTTATGTCCTAAAATTGCGATAAAATCTCCCTGCTTCACATCGAGATCCACATGATCTAAGGCAGTCTGGATCGACTCTACGTTTCCCTCTTCATCACGTCTGATATATTCATGCACAAGCTGTTTTGCCTTAATAATTCCCATCTGTTTTTATTCCTTCCCGTATCAGTCATCCCAGCGCAGTCTGTGCAGTTCTCCCTGCAGCTTCATATGGTCAAACTGATTCTGTCTGAGTGCCTCATAGAGCACGATCGCAACGGAATTTGACAGGTTCAGTGAACGTGTCTCCCCGATCATCGGGATCCGCACACAGGTATCCGGATTGGCTTTTAAGATCTCCTCCGGGATTCCTGCACTCTCTTTTCCAAACATAATATAGCAGTCCGGCTCGTAGGAAACCTCTGTGTATACATGGCGTCCCTTTGTCGTTGCCATATAGATCTTTGCACCCGGATTTTTCTCACAGAAATCATCCCAGTTTACATAAGTTGTCACGTCAAGCTCACTCCAGTAATCCATCCCGGCACGCTTGATCGATTTTTCATCAAGATGAAATCCAAGCGGTTCGATCAGATGGAGCCTTGTCCCTGTTGCGACACAGGTTCTTCCGATATTTCCGGTATTTGCCGGGATCTCCGGCTCATATAAAACAATATTTAACTTTGCCATAATAATCCTCATTTCCAGGCAGTCTGCCAAACAGACCACAATATGAAAAATAAGCTGTCATGCCTGTTTTTCACCCTGTTTTCTCAGCCCTGTAATAAATGCCTCCATGCGGTTCATCGCCTCTTTTAAATTCTCCAGCGAATACGCATAGGAAATACGGATAAATCCTTCCCCGCAGTCTCCGAATGCCGTTCCCGGAACGACTGCAAGCTTCTCTGTATTTAAAAGCTCCGTGGCGAACTGCTCGGATGTCATACCGAATTCGCTGATGCACGGGAACACATAAAATGCTCCAAACGGCTCGAAACAGGATAATCCCATCTCCTTAAAACGGTGCAGCAGATAGCGGCGTCTTCCGTTGTATTCCTCACGCATCTGTGCCACATCCTCATCACCGTTTTTTAATGCCTCCACGCCTGCGTACTGGCTGGTGGACGGTGCACACATGATCGCAAACTGGTGGATCTTTAACATCTGCTCAATGATCACACGCGGTCCACATGCATAGCCGAGACGCCATCCTGTCATGGCATGTGATTTGGAAAAACCGTTGATCACGATCGTTCTCTCCCACATTCCCGGCAGAGACGCAATCGTCACATGTTTCTCAAGGTAGGTAAGCTCTGAATAGATCTCGTCACTCAATACAAAAATATCATGTTTTTTGATCACTTCCGCGATTTTTTCAAGATCTGATTTTTCCATGATTGCCCCGGTTGGATTGTTCGGGAACGGAAGTACCAAAAGCTTTGTCTTTGGCGTGATCGCAGCCTCTAACTCTTCTGCAGTCAGACGAAATTCGTTTTCTGCCTTTAACTCGATCACGACCGGTACTCCGCCTGCTAAAACGGCACACGGCACATAGGACACATAACTCGGCTGTGGGATCAAAACCTCATCCCCCGGATCTAACATAGCACGCATTGCCGCATCGATTGCCTCACTGCCTCCGATCGTCACCATGATCTCATGATCCACGTCATAAGATATCCCGTAATGACGGTTCAGATAACGGTCGATCTCTGTCTTTAACTCTTTTAAACCTGCATTTGAGGTATAATGTGTTTTTCCTTTTTCCAGGGAATAAATACCCTCGTCGCGGATATGCCACGGCGTATCAAAATCCGGCTCGCCGACACCAAGGGAGATTGCGTCCTTCATCTCATGTACCACATCGAAGAACTTACGGATCCCGGACGGCTGGATCGTTGTAATTGTTTTATTTAATGGATCTCTCATATTACATCTCTATCCTTTCATCTTTTGCCGGTTCTGCCATAACGGTTCCGTGATCTTTGTATTTTTTCAGAATAAAATTCGTCTTTGTACTTAAAACAGAATCAAGCGGTGAAAGTTTATTGGAAACAAACTGGGAAACCTCACGCAGTGTCTTTCCCTCGATCGTTACCATAAAATCAAATCCGCCGGAGATCAGATAAACGGAATTTACTTCCGGATAGTTGTAAATGCGCTCTGCCACCTTGTCAAATCCCATTCCGCGCTGTGGTGTGACACGCACTTCGATTAAAGCTGTCACCTTTTCAATTCCCGCCTTATCCCAGTCGATCAGGGTATGGTATCCGCAGATAATATGCTCCTCTTCCATTTTCTGAAGCTCATTTACCACGGCTGCCTCATCTACACCTAAAATGATAGCCAGTTCCTTTAAATCAATTCTGCTGTTCTTCTCTATAAAAGTTAAAATCTTTTCACGCATGATAATCCCATCCTCCATAATTTGTACTCTTTTGAGCACTGCTTTAATCCATAACAACAGATCTGCCCGCTAAACGATACTTGCAATCTGTTTTTGTGTGAAAAATCTGGTTTTCACACATTATACAACTTTATATAATTCGTCCGTCTTCGGCGGCTCTAAAAACCGTCTCTCATCCTCATTTAATAAAACTCTGTCATTTCCGGCTGTCGCTTTTCCGATGATCGCCGCCGGTATTCCCGCTTTTTTCAGCTCATTTACCAGCAGATTGCCATCGGCTGCCGCCATCAGCATAGAACCGCTTGAGATCAGTTCATATGGATTGATTCCGAAAAATTCACAGATTTCGATTGTTTCCTGACGAACGGGAATCTTTTTTAAATCGATTTCAAGTCCGACGCCAGATGCTTCTGCCATTTCCCAGAGTGCACCAAAGATACCGCCCTCTGTGACGTCATGCATAGCACTAACGCCAGACCGAACGGCGACTGCGGCCTCTGAAAGCACGGATAAATATACATCCAGTTTTTTCGCATTTTCGATAAATGGTGCAGAAAATCTTGTTAAAAGATCTTTTTCTTTTTCCTTTGCAATGATGGAGGTTCCCTCGATCCCGATCCACTTTGTCACAAGAATATCCATGCCCGGCTTTGCCCCTCCGGTAGAGATCAGGCATCCGTCTTTTACTTTGCCGACACCACAAACGGAAATAACCGGCTGGTTGACAACTGCCGTGATCTCCGTATGACCGCCCATGACCTGCACGCCTGCCTTTGCACATGCAGCTTCTACCTGCTGCATCTCTTAGATCAGGCTCTTCAATCTCCGGTGGAAGCAAGACAGTAAGCAGAACGCCGACCGGCTCTGCCCCGGCACTGGCAAGATCATTTGCCGTAATCTGGATTGCAAGTGTACCGATATCCTGTGCCGTTCCTGTGATCGGATCTGTTGACATCACAAGTGTCTCATCCTCTGCCAGCTTGACCGCCGCGCAGTCCTCTCCCACACCGGCGCCTAAGACAACCTCCGGTCTTTTGGTATGTATCTGTTTAAATACGGAGCGTTTGAGCACATTCTCCGGTACTTTTCCAATCTTCATCGCAAACTCCATCCCTGTTTATAGTTATAGGCTGTCTCTTACGAGGCAGCCTCTTTTTGTTTCTTATAATAAATTACTGACCATTTCCACCGTTATCTCCGCTGACGTCCACCTGTCCGTCTCCGACAATTGCCTGTTCCTCTGCAGACTGGTTCTCTGCCGGCTGTTCCGGTGTGGCTGCTGCCGCTGCAGTAAACTGGGCAACTGCGGCATAGATCGTTCCTTCATCACCGGTCGCCAACGCCGCACCGATTGTCGCTGATGCATTCGGATCTTCCGATGCCGTTCCAACGTTTACGATCTTTGGTGATGCCTTATAAGTACTCTTATTAAATACTTCGCGGCTCTCTTCGACACCATCTACCGTAACGACTTTCCAGAGCTGTGCCACATATCCGACATGTTTTCCCTGGGATACACTCATAGTTCCCACCGGATCTCCGGTTGCAACAAACTGTGTGCCCGGATCCTGTTCTGATACAACTTCACTCTCATATGTCACCTTACGGTTTGCAGGTCTTGTCTCTTCCCCGTAAATATTGAAGTAAACATTTTTTCCTGAAGTATATCCTTCAATATAGATCGGTACGTCCTGATTATTGACAAATTTTAAATCCTTGTAATCGCCTGCGATCGCAGCATCCATGGATGGTTTGACATAGGTAACGATCATAGAATGGTTCGAACGCTCGGTAACTTCAAGTTCCGCTAAAATAACTGCATTATATAATGTTGTGGAAACCTGGCAGACGCCACCGCCATAGGACTGTACGGTCTGTCCATTTTCATAGGCTCCGGCCAGTTCATACCCATTGGCTGCATCTAACGGTCCGATCGTCTCATAAACAGAAAACTCTTCTCCCGGATATAAAACAGTTCCATTGATCTTGCCTGCTGCCGTTGCAATATTGTCACAGCGGTTCTGGGTAGAAGAACTGTAATTCGTATTGAATCCACCGAGCAGATCTTTTACCTTAGAAAGCTCTTCCTCGCTTCCCTTCGGCTCCACGATCTCTGCTGTAAGTTCAATATTTCCACCCTGTCCGTCCCAGTCGTTACTGACGTAATTTTCGATCGCTGCAATCGACTTTTCTACGTTGACTTCAACACCCTGTGACCCTTTGATGATCTTAAATGTTCCATTTTCACGCACCAGACCATTGTCCACTGCCTTCTGATCGAGCTCATCTGCTTTCTCGGCAAGCAGCTCTGATACTGTATCATGATCTACGTTCAACACCATATCAATGACAACACTGCCATTTTCAAGGTCTTTCTTATCTTTGTATTTTTTAATCAGATTGCCGCTTTTTCCGACATCCATCGCCTCTGAAACAACATTCATATCGGTAAACTCGAGTGCCAGATCCGATGCCTTTACCTGCGTACTATGCTCTCCTGCAGTCAGTGTAAATACAGCTTCCCCTGCATTATTTACATAATCAGTCACTGCATTCAAAGCTTCCTGCTCTGTCATACCGCCGACATCAATATTGCCAATATAAACTCCCTGCGCAATACGGTCTGTGTCTTCCGCTTTTGCCTGCGTCGGATTTAAAATAGCGCCAAATGCCACGGCTAACCCCAGAGCTGCTAATATTTTACCTGTTTTTTTCATCTTTTCCCTCTGAAACTATTACTTTTGCTGAATCTTTGCTGTTCATTTTATCACAACTGCCCTCTTTTTCAAGGTGCATTACCACGAATATATTTGACTGTTTGCCCTGTTTTTAGTATATTTTACATGAACAGATTTATTACAACAGTGCCGCAAGTACAGTCGTAAGCAGCATCGTTCCAACCAGAATGATCACAACTGCTGCAAGTACTTTTTTATTTTTCTTTTTACTGAAATCATACATATAAATGTACCTCCATTTCAAAAAACACGGCACGGAAAGGATTTCACATGCCATTTTTAGGTTTATTCATTGCAGTTGTCTGCCTGTTCACATTTTTCCGTAAACGTTCAAACCGCTCCCAGGAGAACGTAACTGACCGCTTCTGGAAAAGGGAATCCATCGCAAACAACACCCGCTTACAGGATTTAAGCGGACTCCCCTATATTACCATACCTTTTGACAAATTTCCAATAGGTATGTACGAAAATGATTTATTAAAAAATTATGAAAATACCCTGCAGACGCTTTCCGGGCAAAAGATCGTCAATTTCGGCACACAGACCAATACTGATCTGAAGATCACTTACGGTACTGCCAGTCTCCCTGCCCTGACGGAATACGAACAAAATTTTACCACACTCTGTCAGACGCTTACCGCCTATGCCGGACAGCTTTTCGAACTCGGTCATACCGATGATGCCCGTACAATTTTAGAATATGGTATCAGTATCGGCTCCGACTTAAGCCAGAATTATCTGCTTTTAGCTAAGATCTATCAGTCTTCCGGCGAAACCGAACGGATCCGGGAACTCCTTGCATCCGCGGAACAGCTTGATTCTCTGATGAAACGTTCGATCGTAGAAAAACTGACCGCCATGCTCCCGGAAGATACCGCAAATACGCCGGTACAATGATCCGTATCATGCTTCATAGACATCCGGCTCGTTCCACACATAATATTTTATGGCATTTTCCCATAGGTGGCGATCAGCCGGTCCGTCAGTCTTGATGCCTCGCTCCTTGTCATCTCCGGGAAATTTTCCGGCAGTTTGATCTGATAATGCGCCGCATATTCTCTTAAGTATTTTATCTGCCGTGCCGTTGCCGGCGTCTGTTTTTTCGCCTTATAAAGAAGCGGCTTTGGCATGAAATCTCCGGCAGATTCCTCCTCGTATCGTTCCCTGAGTGCCTCGTAAACCTGCCATGTTTCATATGCATCGTCAAATGCACGATGGGCATTTTCTCTTTTTACCCCAAAGCAGGCACACAGGCTTTCCAGATCCTTTTTCTGCTCTTTCGGCAAAAATTTCCTTGCAAGTTTTAAGGTATCAACCGCATTCCGTTCCAATGGCATATTATGATTTACCGCCCACTGCTTTAAAAATCCATAATCAAAAATCACATTCTGCCCAACGATGATATCCTCTCCGATAAATTCAAAGAACTGCCGCATTGCCTCTTCTTTTTCCATGCCGCCCTGCACCATCGCCTCCGTGATCCCGGTAAGTTCAGTCACTTTTTCCGGTATCTTTACGTTCTGGCATAAAATTGCACCAAATTTATCGACCGCCTGATGGTTCCGGACTCTGACTGCCCCTACTTCTAAAATATGATCGGTCTTTGCATTCAGACCTGTCATTTCAAGATCAATGACTACATAATCCTGCATCCTCATCCTCCATGATCCACGTCACCTTCGCCTGATGGTCTAATGGATCCCTGTCCGTATAATCGAACAGCGCATACAATGGTTTTCCTGCCCGTTTGGGCAGTTCTTTTAATACCCGTTCCCCTTTATCCGGAAAACGATAGGAAAAACACTCCACATGCGACTGCTTTCCATTTTTGCAGTATGCCCGCGTCACCTGTTTCCATACACTTAAATCTTTTGCCCAGGCAGGCCTGCTCTTGCAGTTTTCACGGTAATAAAGATCAAAGATCAGGCTTTCTTTTATGATATCCAGGATTTCCAGATGATCAGCTTTTTTCCCTGTTTCCGTAATATTCCGCTGTTCTCCGGCAGTGATATCTCCGGCAAATGTTTCTTTGATAAATTCCAACAGAATCTCCGAGCGCCGGATCCTCGCGTGGCTCATGCCAAAATAGCCGTTTCTCTCATAATATTTTCCAAGCTCCTGAAACATGAAAAATGCGCTCTTAAATAAAACTCCGAGCACCTTCATCGTAATTTCAAACTGCCCGCTGTTATAATACACTTCCAGCATCTCTTCCACCTGACGTATCTTTAAGACATCCTCATAGGGAAGCCACTTTGTCTTCAGCACTTCATAGGGCGGTCTGCTGTGGTATTCGATCTCATATTCTTTCGCATGCTCATACATATAAGAGCCCTTTAACACCTTTAAGAATCCAAGCTGGAGCTGGTTTGGGCGGAGTTCATAGATCTCATCAAAGGATTTTGCAAACGTGTCATAATCTTCAAATGGGAGTCCTGCGATCAGATCCAGATGCTCATGGATATTCTCATGTTTCTGAACTTCTTTCACAACTTCCTTTAACCGTTCTAACTGCATGGTGCGGTGGATCTCTTTGATCGTCGCCCCGTTCGTCGACTGCACACCGATCTCTAACTGGATCAGCCCCGGCCGCATCGTTCCGATCAATGCAAGTTCTTCTTCCCTCAAAAGATCTGCAGAGATCTCAAAATGGAAATTGGTGATTCCGTTATCATGTTCCTTAATGTAAGACCAGATCTCCATTGCATGCGCATGATTACAGTTGAATGTCCTGTCCACAAATTTTACCTGCGGCACTTCCCGGTCAATAAAAAACTGCAGTTCCTTTTTCACAAGCTCCGCATCCCGGAAGCGAAGCTGCTTTTCCACAGAGGAAAGACAGTAACTGCAGGAAAACGGACAGCCACGGCTCGACTCATAATAAATGATACGGTTTTTAAAATCGCCCGCCTTGTCATAGCAGAATGGAATGTCACTTAAATCGAGCATTTCCCGCGGTGCGGTAAAGATGATCTCATCCCCGTTCCGGTATGCGATCCCTGGGATTTCTCCAGGTTTCGATCTTTCCTCCGTGCTTTTACCCTCTCCTGTCCTCTGTGTTTCCTGTATTTTCTGCTTTTCTTTGTCTCTCCGGCTTTCCCCGGCATAATACTCCGCCAGCTCACAGAATGTCTTTTCCCCTTCCCCGATCATCACACCGGTGATCTGCGGGTGTTCTCTCAAAAAACTCTCCGTCTCATACGAAACCTCCGGACCTCCTACCCAGACCGGCACTTCCGGGCGAAGCTTGTGAAATTCTTCCGCCAGTTCCTCCACAAATGCAATATTCCAGATATAACAGGAAAACATAAGAACATCCGGCTTCGCCTTGTAGATTCCCTCTAAAATATCCTCCATCTGGTTGTTGATCGTATATTCCCCGATCTCTACTGTATCGGAATCAGCCATGCCTTTTGCGTAATGTGCGGCATATGCACGCAGATTATACACGGCAAGGTTAGAATGTATATATTTGGCATTGATCGCCGTAAGTAAAATCTTCATCTGTTTTCTGCCTCCATTTTTTTCATTATAGCGAAGAAAAAACCTTGTTGCAACGTACAAAAAAATCCGGTTCTCCGCTGCCAGATTTTTACCTGACAGTGTGAAACCGGATTTTCTTTTCTTCATAGATTCGGGTGTCAAAAGGTGGTTTTCAATTTTAGGTCTGTCAAATTGCACAAAAGCGTACAATCTGTTATCTACCGCAAAATATGTCTTACAATAACGTCTATCCCTGCAATCCACAGAAGAATTGCTCCCGCAATATATGCTTTTGTCTTATGCTCAAATCCAAGGTGATATCCGGTATAGATACCGGTCACAACAACCGCGATCGTAAGTCCTGCGATCATCAGGAGCATGACAAGAAGATTTGTTCCCAGAAAGCCAAATGCAATGCCGGTCAGCAGGGTATAAATGCTGGTAACTGCCGCAATCGCCAGTAACTGTTTCCATCCAAGCTTCTGTTCACAGTGCTCTACAATGCGCTCATTTTTTATGGCTTTTGCAACCAGCCGCACTCCCAGGCAGAAAAAGATGGCTGCTGCAATGACAAACCCGGTCACTTTTTCATTGTGCGTTATGGTGTTACGGTACAAAAGTCCTGACAGGTAGCTTCCGACGAACAGCGCTGCCATCTGCCATGCAGCAATCAGTGCACACAGTTTGACAAGCTGTTTTTTGTCGATCTTTGCTACCAGTGATCCCTGACACTCCATGGCTGCAAATATATCCAGCGATATGCCTGCTATGATCAGCAGATTCTCCAACGCATTCATCTTACTCCTCCTAAAAGCGGTTCTTTAGTCTTCTGCTTTTACCGCATCCGTTTTGATAATAAATTTAACACTTCCGTTCACGCCATCTGCAATGTCAGTATAAGTCTGGTAATCAGCACCGGCATCTAATACAGCCTGGATACGGTCAACAAGCGGCTCGATATCGCCATTGTAGGAATTGATGATCTCATCGATTCCATCCTCGCTGAACTCAGTGATTCCATCTGCAAGTTTATGTGCTCCGTCAGAAAGTTCTCCCACACCATCAATGATCGCATCCGTACCATCACTTAAAGTGCCTGCACCATCGTTTAATTTTTCATTATTAGAAACAAGTGTGGATGCCCCGCTTGCAAGCTGGTCTGTGCCGCTCTTTAACTGCTCAGCTCCTGTTGCAAGTGATCCGGCTTTCTCTTTCAACTGTCCGATACCACCGTCTAAAGTATTTAAACCGTCAGACAGATCAGACGCTCCTTTGTGCAGAGTCGTTGCTCCATCTGCCACCTGACCTGCTCCTGTTGCAAGATCACCTGCTCCTTTCTTTAAGGTTCCTGCTCCTGTTGCAAGATCACTTGCTCCTTTCTTTAAGGTTCCTGCTCCTGTTGCAAGATCACTTGCTCCCTGTGCCACCTGACCAGAACCACTAGTCAGATCATCCATTTTTCCAGCCATAGTACTGATTGCACCGGATGCCTGCGCTGCTCCATCTGCCACCTGTTTCGCACCAGCCTGAAGTGCTGTAAGCTGTGCCTGTGTTGTCGGATCAGAAATCTGACTAGCTGCTTCATCGATAGCTGAAACAGCTCCCTGAGCCTGACCAATTGTTGCGATCTTGTCTGACAGGCTTACCGCTACAGTCATTGCATCATCTACACTGTTGATTGAAACACCGCCAAGTACCTGTCCCACCTGCGTAAAAATTGCTGTTGCACTTGTAGGATTTGCACTGTACATGGCAATTCCGTTCATCAGATTTGACTGTGCGCTCTTTAATGATTCGATCGTAGCCTGTGCATTTTCAATGGATGTACCATTTGCCTGTAAATTGGCATTGATCTGATCTTTTTTAGTCTGTAAAGTTGTTGCCATATCTCCCAATTTTCCAACTAATGTATCCACACCTGCACTGACTGCAGATGCTCCGCCTGCAAGCGTTGTTTCACCGCCGTTGACAGCAGTATTTAAATCTTTTACTCCTTTCGCAAGTGTCTGGACACCTGTATTCAGACTGGAAGCTCCGGCAGCCAAAGTATCTGCTCCAGTGGACAAATCAGACGCTCCAGTGGATAACGTATCTGCTCCGGTAGAAAGATCATTCACTCCGGTGGAAAGTGTATTGGCTCCGGTGGAAAGATCACTTGCACCTTTGGACAATGTATTGGCTCCGGTAGATACATCCTTGGCACCTTTCTTTAAGGTTCCTGCTCCGTCTTTTAAGGAAGATGCTCCTTTTGCTGCACTTGCTGAACCATCTTTTAAGGTTCCCACACCACTGATCAGTGTTGGTACACTTCCTGCTAAGGTATCCACACCACTCTTTAATGTTCCGATTCCTGTGGATAAAGTAGAAGCTCCATCCGTATAATCTTTGATACCGTTCTTTAATGTTCCGACACCGTCTTTAAACTCACCCATCTTGGATTTTAAAGTATCTACACCGTCTGCGAGCTCACCGGAACCATCTTTTAACTGATCTGTTGCATCTGTTAAAGTATCTAACATATCATCAACTTCAGAAAGATCTGCATCTCCGTCTTTGCTGATAAAGTTTGTTGCATTCATCACAACTGTCATTGTGGTGCTTAATGAGAAATTCTCCACATCTGCAGTTACTTCCACGTAATCCGGGATCGATACATCTCCGTCAAAATCAGAATCATCCACATCTAAGCTCTCTTTTAATCCCGGAAGTGCATATCCGACTACAATATTATTTTTGCCATCGGAGATTACTTTACCATTGGTAACTTTTACATTAGAAAAGCTGTCATCTAATACCATTCCGCTGATCGCAGCAAATGGGACATAGATTTCTTCCTCTTTTCCGCCGATCTTTGTTTTTACCGTCTCATTGTTGGTGTAATCAAAACGGATCGTTACTTTTCCTGATTTTCCTGCAAGTTCTTCCGGCTTTACTTCCTTACCATCCAAAGAATAGGTAATTGTCTGGGATACCGGTGTCTCTTTTGTGGAGGTTCCCTGATAATAAATATCGTCTGCCTGCCAGGTCAGTTTGCTGCCATCCTGTTTGAATGTCTCATCACCTTTTACATTTTCGATGTCCTTTAAGTCTGAAGCATCTTCGATGGTATCTTTATTTCCATCATTGATCAGATGATCGGAAACGATCACTTTGCGCTCTTTTCCGGTACTGTCTGCAAGGACATATACGGTTTCTTCCTTGCCAATCTCTTTCTCGCTGAATTTGATACTGTCATCTAATGCATCTTTTAATTTGCTCTCAGCATCGGAATCTTTTGTATCTGATTTTTTGCTGTCTTTTTCGGTACTCTCTGTACTCTCAGTGCTCTCCTGTGCGGTCTTTGCTGCAAATACGTTTGCTGTGGAAACGCCTGTTCCAACCATTCCGACAACCAGCACACCTGCGATAATACGAATCACATATTTCTTTGTAAATTTTTTCTTTAATTCCGGTAATTTCATCTTTTTTTCCTCCTCTATTTTACTGAACTGATGAATCTTTTTTATAACGGAAACCTGCACTTGTTGCACAGATCAATTTATCAAATACCATAAACATTGCCGGCAGAATAAATGCTACGACGACCAGACTGATCAGGGCACCTCTTGCAAGAAGCATACATAAGGAACTGATCATATCGATACTGGAGTATAATCCAACACCAAATGTTGCTGCGAAGAAACTTAATGCACTGACGATGACTGACTGTAAGGAACTGTCTAATGCTGTTCTTACTGCTTCACGTTTTTCTGCTCCGTGGTTTCTTGCTCTCTTATATTTGTTTGTCATAAGAATTGCGTAGTCAACCGTTGCACCGAGCTGGATCGTTCCGATTACGATAGAAGCGATAAACGGAAGAACCGTTCCGGTATAATGCGGGATACCCATGTTGATGAAAATCGCAAACTCAATGACCATAACAAGGATGACCGGTAATGAAACTGACTTCAGTACAAATGCGATGATAATGAAGATCAGAATAATGGAAACCGCATTTACGGTATTAAAGTCTGTATTCGTGATGGTGATCAGATCCTCTGTACATGGAGCCTCACCGATTAACATTGCAGTGTCATCGTATTTTTTAATGATATCACGGATTGCATCACACTGTGCATTCACTTCATCCGATCCTGTCTTGTACTCGGATATTACATAGATCATCTGATATTTTCCGTTATCCAACATTTCCTTGATATCATCCGGGATCATATCCTTCGGTACAGTCGGTCCCATAACGGAATCAAGTCCCAATGCCAGTTTGACACCGTCCACATCAGAGATCTCATTTTCCAGGTTTCTTGCATCTTTGGAGTTTAGATCGCTGCTTGCAAGGATCACATGTGTCGCACCCATATCAAAATCATTTTCCAGTGCGTTTCCTGCTTTTACACTCTCTAAGTTATCCGGAAGTGTTCCCATCAGATCGTAATATACCTGATTGTGGTTCTGTCCGTAGAAGGCAGGTCCGATGATCACTAAGAATAAAATAATAAAGATCCAGTAATGTTTTGTCACAAATCCACCGATACGTCCAAGATCTGGTATGATGGCTTTATGTCTTGTCTTTTCGATCCATTTATCCATTGCAAGGATCATGGAAGGAAGAATCGTTACACATCCGATCACACCAAATACAACACCTTTTGCCATAACAACACCAAGGTCCATACCAAGTGTAAATGTCATGAAACACATTGCAAGGAATCCGGCGATCGTCGTGATGGAACTTCCGACTACGGAAGTTAACGTCTGTGAGATTGCATGGGACATCGCACGTTTCCTGTCATCCGGGTAGCGTTCCTGGTTCTCTAAGTAGCTGTGCCACAGGAAAATGGAGTAGTCCATCGTTACTGCGAGCTGTAACACTGCTGCAAGTGCCTGTGTGACGAAAGAAATCTCTCCGGCAATAAAGTTTGTTCCAAGATTGTATACGATTGCCATACCGATACTCAGAAGGAAGATAAACGGTAAAAGGAATGAGTCCATCGTAAGTGCAAGCACCAGTGCGGATAATCCTGCTGCGATCACAACATACATGATGACCTCACTGTTACAGATCTTTTTGATATCGGTAACGACTGCGGACATACCGCTCAAAAGACACTGTTCATTGGTCAGTCCCCGTATCTCCTCGATGGCATCAAGTGTTTCATCTGCTGACATGGACGTGTCAAATGTAATGATCATAAGCTGGCTGCCTGTGTCTGCATTCTGCAGGGAATCTTTTAAATCATCCGGCAGCATATCCATCGGGATTGAGATATCAGCGAGTGCGCCATACCATAAAACATCTTTCACATGATCGATCTCTTTTAGCTTATCTTCTAACTGTGAAATCTCTTTTTCCTGCATGCCGTCTATGACCGCCACGGAAAAAGCACCTGTTCCAAACTCATCTAACAGGATATCCTGTCCTTTCATCGTCTCAATATCTCCCGGGAGATATGAGAGGATATCGTAATTGATTCGCGTATTCATGTAGATGATCCCGGTAGGTATCAATAACAGAAAACTCAGGATCAGAATCGGAATACGGAATTTCACTACCCATTTTCCAAACTTAATCATCTTTTTCACTCTTTCTTTCTTTTTATTTTCCTGTGGCATACATTTCTCCCTGCCACAATTTCTTTTAGTGTAAAAAAAAAGACTGAATCTGAAAAGATTCAATCTAATTTCTCTGTAGTATCTTATTATACAAATTGCCCAAAATGTATATTAAAGTTAACATTTGATTCTGATTGTATATATGGAACAAAGGTTAAAGTTCCGCTAAAATATCTTCCATGGATCTCTTTATGATGTAATCATAGATCTCTGCTAACTCCCTCGCTGAGATCGTCATCCCGGACTGAATCCAGTTCATGACAATATAGCACATGGACTGTGCATAATACGCAGCAATACGTTCCGGTGTCAGCCAGACATACTTTGGTTTCTTCGTGGCTGCCGAACGTTCAAACACCCGCAGGAACACTTTCATAATACAGGATTGTGCAATGCTCTCAAACGAATTTTGTCCCTCCAGACGGCTCGCCTTCTGATAAAACTCCTTTTCTTTTTCAATGTTGGAAAACAAAAGTACCAGTGCCTCATTTACCATTCCGTTTTGTATCAGCGGCTCTGCCGGAGCGATCAGCTGTGTATCTATGATCCACTCCAAAAGTTCGTATTTGTCCTGAAAATGGTTATAAAATGTCGGCCGTATCACGCCTGCCTTATCTGTAATCTCTTTGATCGTAATCTTCTCGATCGGATGTTTTAATGCAAGCTCTTTAAAACTTTCTGCCAAAAGCGTATCTATCGCGCTCTTTCCCTGTCCAGTCATATCTCCCTCAAAGTTTTCTTACATAATCATTCTTCCAATGGTAATGCTAAGTCCTTCCGGATCATCCCGCAGATTGAGCATCCCGCCCGTCTCCACGATCCGTACCAGCGGTCTTAACGAAAAGTCCCTGAAATTCTTCGCCACAATACCATGCTGCCCGTTCGACAGCAATACTTCACATCCAATCGGATATACCGCCATTCTGCGTAAAAATATATTGACTAACTTCGGGGCAAATTCTGCTCCCGCCATCGCCATCATATATTCGATTGCATCCGCCGGCGAGAGCTGTTCTCTGCCGGGACGTTTCGAGATCATCGCATCATAACTGTCCGTGACTTTAATGATCCTCGCATATAACGGGATATCATCTCCGGATTTTCCGATCGGATAACCCTCACCGTTATACCATTCATGATGCATCATGACTCCGGCAGAAACAACGGCCGGAAAATGGTAGGATGTCCTTAAATATTCAGCACCAAGTTTCGGATGACTCTTCCACGCTTCCCGTTCAGCCCCTTCAAGCGGCCATTTTCCGTTGGCAATTTCTTCCGGTAAAAACTTCTTTCCTATATCATGCAGCATTGCTGCAACTCCAAGATCGTATAATTTGCTTCGCTCCAATCCGTATCTTGCACCCACCATGATCGAAAGCACACCGACATTTACGGAATGGTAATAAATATATTCGTCATAGTTGCGGATGTCCATCATATTAAACATTACATCGCCATTTTTCAAGATGTCTTCCACAACATTTTTCACAGTCATACGCAATTTTACTTCATCTACCGGCAATTCACTTTCATCCGTATCAAAATCAAACAGATCATGTATCAGCTTCAATGCATGACAGCGCACCTGCGGCGTGAGCACCTGCTGTATCTCAATCCCGCATGTAAATTCATCATCTATGTATATTCCAGGATATCCGAGAAACTCCAGGTTGGATATATATTCTGACGTCAGAAGCAGATGCTTTGCAAGAAGCAGTCTTCCCGCTCCATCATAAATATCCTGTCCAAGAGCCATTCCCGGCTTTAACCTGCTTGTCGGTATATAGCGCATGTACGTTTCCTTTCAAATTACAGTACCTTTATTTTATAACATTTATTCGTCAAATTCAACTGTCACAAAGTACCCTTTTGGAGTTTCTTTGACATCCACAACCTTTCCTTCCCCTGATTTGATCCGTTCACTTACCGCATAGTTAGCAGACATTGCATATGCTTTCCCAAGTGTATAATAATAGGAACCCGGAAGTTTTCCCTCTGTGATCGGCAAAACATCTCCAACTTCAAGTAATCCCGTACGCTCCATTTTAAACTCTTCGCGTCTCATTTTCTTTCCTCGTCTTTCTTCTGCAATGAATATATCAAAAGCACCATTGTCACATCAAAAGCATTATAGTATAATATTGCTACATTCTCAAGAAAAATCACTTCCGGAGGCTCCTTACCATATGTTGTCAGAACACAAAGATACGATTCTGGAAAATTTCCTGTCGTCTGCGATCCGCACTTTAAATACTGATGAAATTTACAATATCCTGATAGATTCTCTCATTTTGATGCTGAATCCCCAGGGACTTTTACTAACACAGAATTTAAACACCAGACGTTCCTTTTACACTGTACGCAGATGGGGAGATATTTTCTTTGAAAAAGATTACTCCGTTCCTTCTGACGCATTTCTCGAAGAGATACTGCACCAAAAAGGTTTTCTTGTAACAGGATCAGATTTTCTTACGGACAATCCTCTGTTAACTCCCCGGCAGAGCCGCTGGCTCGCACAGCAAAATATTCACGCAATTAAGGCGATCCGTTATCAGCAGGCTGTCATTGGTCTTTTGTATATTGCTGACGATGCGGACCGCATCTACACCGAAGAGGAACTTGTCTGTCTCGACCGTATCTGTTACTATGCTGCGTATCTTCTGCGCAACGCCAACCTGTATTATAATGCTTACCATGCTTCGATCACAGACAGTCTTACTTCCTTATATAACAGAAAACATGCCTTTGAATGTATCAAAGATGCCTGTTCGACGGATACCCCGATCAGTCTGATCCTGCTCGACATTGATGATTTCAAGCTCTACAATGAGCTTTACGGTGCCACGGAAGGAGATAATCTGATCACGCTCTGTGCACAGGCAATCCTTTCAAAGATCAGCCCGTCTGACCTCGCATTCCGTTATGGTACAGATGTTTTTATGATACTGACACAAGGGGATGATCCCACCAGTGCAGGTGCACTTGCTAATGAGATCATCCATAATATCATCAGTCTGCGGAGCAAAAACGATACCGTGTGGGACACAAGCATTACCTGTGGTATATCCACTTTTCCATCTATTTCTCCAGATGCGAAAACACTGCTCCATAATGCAGAACAGGCGATCTATTATGGTAAACTAGGGGGCAAAGGTCACCTTACCGTTTACCGGACCGGTCTTGAGACACGTTCCACCGATTCGAACTTAAGAACTGCATACGAACGTGTTGCGCCTACCATCTATGCACTGACCGCTGCGATCGATGCCAAGGACAGCTACACATTTATCCATTCCATGAATGTGTCGAAATATGCTGTGATCTTAGCCAGAGATCTTGGCATGAGTGAAAATGACATCGAACTTGTGCGTGATGCCGGTATGCTGCATGACATCGGAAAAATCAGTATTCCGGAACGCATTTTACAGAAAACCTCGCAGCTGACACCGGAAGAATATGAGATCATGAAGACACATGTTGAAAACTCCACAAAAATGATCCGTTATCTGCCGCATATGGATTATGTAATTCCTGCAGTACTTGGTCATCACGAACGGTATGATGGCACGGGATATCCGCGTGGTCTTGCCGGTGAGGATATTCCTTATATGGCAAGAATACTTACCATCGCCGATTGTTTTGATGCCATGACTGCCAGACGTCCATACAAAAAGCCGCTCTCTGTCTCCTATGCTGTCAGTGAACTGAAAAAAAACAGTGGAACACAGTTTGATCCGGAATTAGTCAACGTATTTATCCGGCTTATCAATGAAGGTAAAATTACAGTATAGCGCAGTCTG
>OLOQ01001698.1_pt1 | contig 20177 bp, 17 predicted proteins | sample 1673101 | NCBI WGS metagenome assembly OLOQ01 (sample SAMEA3136754, study PRJEB25190) | human gut metagenome | biome: human gut; feature: human-associated habitat; material: faeces | place: Austria | collected 2013 | reverse complement strand
CAGGAGCCTTCGCCTGTTTTCAGTCAGGATTGCGGACTTGTTTCGCAATTACCTAAAAAATATGCCGTCTTAGCCGCTTCTTCTTCCATAGTACACTCCATTTTGTAAACCGGAACAGACTGTAAAAAACGATCTAAAAAAGAGAGCAGCAAATTCGTCTCTTCTTCATCTCCGTAAAATAATGTCTGCGGCAATATCAGAGGAAGAGCTTCCCCCGAAGTAATCTTCTGTATTTTATTTGTTTTTCCTCTATGCAGCATACAAAGTCCTTGTATCGGCGCTTTGCGATTCTCATTTTTATCGGTTTTCCCGCTGAACGGAGTCCCGCATGCATAAAATACGCCGTTTTGCAGACAAACTGCGGGCTTGTCATCGTTAATGATCCGAATCGGTTCTCCTTTGAACGTCTGCCGCCAAAGCTGCGCATGCGTAGATTTCCCTGTTCCGCTCGGAGCCGAAAAAAGATAGGCTTTTCCCTCTTTTTCTACTGCCGAAGCATGGATCATAAACCCTTGATGTTTTAACAGTTTCATATAAAATTCAGCTCCGGCACAACTATATTCACACTCTTCTATAGACAGGTGCGGATATTGCTTTCTCAGTTTTTCATAATCTTCTTTCGTACCGTCAAGCGTTATATCAGGCTGCCTCTCTGTATCCGACCGATACGTCTCCATACGCCGCCGAAGCAGACCGTAAAGCGGTTCATAAGATACAACACATCCTGCAAATTCATAAATCCCCACTGTACTTCCTCCCGAATCACAAATCTAATCTGTCCTTTTTCCGAGAAAACTCCCTCTATTTTTTCACTTCTTGTTTTTCAAGCGCTTCATCACGCTGTTTTGTTAACTGTTCGATTTCTTCCAGACACTTCTGTTCGTATTCCGAATATTTCTGACGACGCTGTTCTATTCTGTTCGCTCTGTCTTCTAAAGTTCCTTCATAACATGTAACGCTTCCGACTACAAGATCACTTTCACTTTGTTTTTGTAAGAGCAGATCAAGTATTTCCTCAAAATGCTCCAGCGAAGCCTCGCCTGCAATCTCCATCTGCCGTTCCAAACTAAAATCCGATAAAACAACTACGCTTCTCGCTTCTATGACCTGATCCAAAATATTTTCGATCGTTTCCATATCTTCACGCATGGAAATATTCTGGCATTCTTCTATCTCCATATTGTAATCTGTATTTTTTCCATGCTTCAAAGAAGATGCATCTTTCGCAAAAGCCACCCCGATCTTAAAATCCATTTCTTTAAAATTCGGATATAAAATCTTGCTTCCTCTTCCATATTCCTTACCGTTAAAAAAATAGGCGCCCGCAATCTTTCCCGTACTTTCTTCGTATTGTTTGACAGTACTTTTCAGCATTTCTATATAAGCGTCTTTCTCCTCCCCGATCTCACCTCCAAAAGCGAAATCCCAGCCTTGCTGTCCTAAATACGTCACTGTTTCCTGATGATGCTCCGCTGTGTTTTTCAAAACAAGAGTGGCCTGTATCCCTCTGCCTTCAAGAGCCGGAACGATCCGATCCATCAGTTCCTGATCTTCCTCTGAAAATGCAAGAATTACGTTCGCCGGTTTCTCAATATCATTCACTTCTGCTTTTTTATTTTCCATGTCATTGCGTATCTCTCGGATCTTTTTATCATACTCCTTGTACGTTTCCTGCAACCCGTTTAAGCTCTCCATCTGCTTTTTTTCCCCGTATCTCCAATAGAAAAGCAGACCGAAAAGTCCGATTGCCAAAACAAATACGAGCAAAATCTGTATTTTCTTATTTCTCATAACGCTCCTTAAGTAATCCTGTTATCACTGTGTCTAAAATCTCATTTTGTATTTTATCAAAAATTCTCCGAAACGTCTTCTAAACCGCATCTTTCAAAAAACTGACACCGTTCTTTTTGCTCCTGATCTTCAACACGGTCAAAAGTTTTTGCTCTTTCAATATGATATCCTATATTTCCCCTGCTTGCTGTCAATGCTCTTTTATATCTAACCAACCACGCAGCCGGAAGCAAAATCGGTGTTTTCAGCCACGGACAAGATGTCTTCATCACCTCATAAGACGGAAAGACCAACTGTTTTACAAACTTGTTCTTTGATTCATACAGCACAGTTCCGTTCCTGCGCGCTGTTTCCCTGCTGCCGAAAATACCGCCTGACAAAGCATAGTTTTCCAGTTCATCCGATACTTCCGTTCTCACAGTTTTCTCATCATCCGAAAACCAAAGCTGTGCCAAAGACCTGATATTCTCCTCAAACTTCTGAAGTTTCAAAGCTTTGAGCTGCCGCTGCACATATGCTTTATCCATTCGTGGCGTTTCCGACAAAATATAAATATCAAGAACCATTCGGATTCCGATGCCGCCTCTCACAAAATGCTCGGCAAGATGGCACACCGAATGCAAGTAATGATCTTCCAAACTCATTTCATATATATACTGTTTCCCTTTTGCATGAATTGCCCGCTCCCAAATATCAGCAAAATAGTCGTATGCATTGGTCAGTCTGAACAGAACATCTCTGTGCATTTCAATCGTCACGCCGTCTTTTTCATATTCGTCATGCTTGATGTTATATCCCCCGAACTTGTATCCGGCATCCTGCATAACCTGTTTTAATTTCTTTGTCTGATCTTCTTTATATAAAATATCCAGATCTCCCATCGTACGAAATTCCGGGTACGGATAAAACTGCTTTGTCCGTATTCCTTTCAATGGCATACAATAAATCCCGTTTTTTTCAAACAACTCAAACAACGTCTCTGCCGCATACGCCTGCTGCGCGTCTTTGTATGCATAATCTTTCAAATAAAAAAACAGTTTTTCCCGATACGGTTCCTCCATAAATACAGGACATTCCTGCAAAAACGGTAAGACTCCGTGTACTCTTGCACACTTTATCACACGTTCGATTTCCTCTTTTGAAATCTGCATCGACCACTCGGACTTGTTTTTCCCCGCCAGTACATCTCTGATGATTTCAATTAATCTTTTTTCTTCTTTCTTCAAAACAATCTCCTTTGCGGCAGTCAAAAATATATTCACCTGAAATATTTATGGACAAAAGCATCCTTTTCAATTTCAAACTTTTCCTTTTTACCGATACATTCAAACTTCGATTTCTCAACGGACTGCACAAAATCAGCAAACTCGTCCTGCAGTTGTCTTGTCGGAACAGGTACTACGATTTTCTTCATAGCGTCATTCATCAGCTTATTATTTCCCACACGACTTACAAACTTATAAGCGATCCGATTCAACAAATATGCCAGATATCTCATATTTACCTTATCGTTTTTTGCTTTCAGTGTTCCACATACATTTGTACAGTTGAATTTTCCGTTTCTGTAAAAAACAGTTCCTGCTTTCGCGCCGTCAGTCGTCCACGTAATATACTCTCCGTCAAAATCAAACGTATCAATAGATCCGAATATACCGTCGTTTGTTGTCTGAGAAGAATATACCGGATATGGACCTTTATGATTTTCTATATACTGCTGATTGATCACTCTGCCTCTCCCGTCAATACATAAATCCTCTACGGAATACCCTTCATACTTTGAAAATACTCCATCGGAAATAAACTCCTCCAAATGAAATATTTGATCAAATTTTGTCCTGATACTATTCTCGTATTTTTCAATTTCAGCATTTTGTCCGTTTATCTTATCATCTAACGCTTTAAGCTCATCGATTATATTCTTCTGGATCTTTGTTTCCGGCGCCTGAACAACCAACGATCTGATCCTTTGTGCGGAAGCTCTGTTGTTTCTGGAAAACCTTTCATATTCACCTTCAGCCTGAAGCGCATACATCATATATTCGGGAAGGATTTTTTCGGTTTTGATCCTTAACACGCCGCAATGATCCGTAGGATAAAAAGGCACACCGGCCGGAATGATATTCACCATCCAATCACCGTCGATTCCCCATATCACCGAAGGACGGCTGTAATCTTTCATATTTTCTTTGTCGATCCTGCCAAACTCTTCATACACATTCGCGCTGTAAACAGGCACTCTTCCTCCGGAAACGATCTCTTCCGACAAAACCCGGTCTCCGATCGTTATATCAAACGTCTTTTCATCAGAAAGGGAATATACCGTCAGGCCCGGATCATCTTTCAGAAGCCGCGTCTTCGTAGTTTTTATAGCTTTGTTAAAATACACCTCGCTAAAACTGATCATATCTTTCGTATGAAGATAATAATAATACTCTTCCAGATCATCTAAAGACACTTCCTCTCCGTTAAACATTTTTCGGATCAGACTTGCAATCGTACGATCAGACATCCTGTTTTCCGCATCATACAGCATCCCGCCTTCATCTATGATCTGTATTCCTTCCTGCCCCTTTCGATTGCTCCATTTATAACCTAAAAACTTCTCCTGACCTTTGTTATCATCCGGAGCTGCCACGATCAATGTCCTTTGATCATAAACAAAAGAGAAATATTTCATTTTTTCCCGTTCTATCTTTTTTACATATTGATAATACTGCTTTGTCAGCAGTTTTTTCTGCTCTTTTTCTGATAATTTACCGAACGTCTTTTGTTTCTGCTTTTCTTTCGTTTTTGATAATGCCAAAAAAGCTTCTTTATACTTTAAAAAATATTTATCTTCTATATCGCCGATATCAACCGCTTCTGATAAGAACCGTTCATAGACTTCAGAACTTACGTCGATCTTTTTCAAATACTGTTCCAATATCGCTTTGTCTTCCCATCCGTCCAAATTACATCCGTTAAAAACAGCGTCGATGCTGTCTTCGATCAAATCGGCTTTTTTCGGCGGTTCATTATATTTTTCCAGAAACAACACAACCGTATTCGTTCCTGTCGCGCCAAACGTCTTATTTCCCATAAGAACGATCGCCCTTATCTTGAAATTCTTTAATATAGATTCCCTTGCGCAGATAAAACTTTCATTTTCCTTATTCAATATACTGCTCGGCAAAATAACCGCCGCCACTGCGTTCGGTTTCAAAAGCTGGGAAATCCTCTCGACAAATAATGTTTCTATTTCAGATCCGTTATTTGAAATAGTATCTAATATAGAAAACGAATTATTTTTAAGCTTTAAATGGGGCTTAAACGCAGATACAGAATACGGAGGATTCGCTACTAAAATGTCAAATGTATTCGGTTTTATATTTTTGTCAGGATAGTTTTCCAGACCGTCTCCGAATATAATATTTCCCTCGCCTGCACCATGCATAAACAGCGAGATCTTAGATACGCGGGCTAATCTGTAATCTTTCTCAATCCCGAAAATATTGTTCTCGGCAAAAGATCGGTCAAGCTCTCTTAAACTATCATTTGCCTTAACACATGCTGAGACAGCTTCAAACCCTTCCGTCAAAAAATGTCCGGCTCCGCAGGCATAATCCGTTGCCGCACCGAAATTGATACAATGTAACGATGAACCGGATACCCCATTAACGATGAACACGCCACCCTATTAACGATAGTGAACCGGTGCATGGAGTGCGCCTGCCAAAAACAGTCCTAAAAAAGTGCAAATGACTCTCTATCATTTGTACTTATCCATCCCCAAATTTCTAAGCGGAGCGGCGGGCAACGACACCGGGAATAACATAGAAAAGCGCCCGGACAGCAGAAAGCTATTCGAGCGCAAAAAACACGGTATTCAGTTACATTGTGACAATTTTCGCACCGGCTGCCAGACGGGGCCGGTTCGGTGGCTGGGCTTTTTTTGACGGTAGTGCAAATATCGTCTGAATTTGTCGGCGGTCAGTGTGCTTCATGGCGGCTCCCTCCTAAAGCCGCCGTCACCGTTGAAACCGGGTCGTCACTCTTTGGGCATAAGGAACGGCGGCCTTGATGTTACTCAAAACCGCCGCAGTACCCCGAAAATCCATTATGGGCGTACAAAACTGCCTGCCCTGCAACGGTTTTTTCTTTCCCCGTCTGGCGGGGCAGGATAGCTTCAATATGCTGTTTTAAATTTCCACTTTTGCTTTTGCAATAAGATATTCTTCTTTTATGGATATAAGATAGCGTTGACGATAAGCTGTTATTTGGGTGCTATCAGAAGTAACAGCATATCCCACCCTTAAGTTTTCAACTACTCCTTGTTGCTGCAACTCCCGGATCGCTTTTCTGACAGTTTCTGGGCTACATCCTGCTTTTTTTGCGAGTTCCGCGTAAGAGGGGAGTTTTTCTCCCTGTGCATATTCTCCATGTAAAATACGAAAGAAAATCTCATTTGCAAGGCGCAAATATATTTTTTCTCGAACATCAATATCCCAGCCCATAGAATTGTCCCCTATATTTGTGATTGATACAGACCTGTAAGCCATAAATACACTTCATCCAATGAGCCGCGATTGATACTATATATCCTCCGTTTTTCTACTTGACGACAGCAAATTAAGCCACTCTTTAGCAACAGGGAAAGATGATAAGAAATCGAGGCAGGTGTTATCTGAAAATATCCTGCAATCTCTCCCGCAGAGTGGGGTTTTTGGTTTAGCCGCATTAAAATTTCCCGTCTGGTTTGATTTGATAGTGCATGGAATTTTTTGTCCAGTGCATTTTCGCGTTCATTGCTCATGACACATCTCCATTGTTACCGATAATAGAATATTACCATTATGGAAACATAAAGTCAATAGAAAACGCCCTTGTATCCATAGGGCGTTTTCTCTCTATTCGTCTGCTTTATGCTCCGGGGAGATTATCAATCCAACGGTTCTTAATTTGCGATCCGGCTCTAGTTTGTTATCTTGCAGCGGATATAAGATTTGAGCAATATCCGATACTACTTTTTCCAGTTCTTCATCCGTCAAATAAACATGGGAAAGGCTAAGACCAGACCGATCCATCTTTATATCAATTCCCGGTGTTTCGCAATATTCTTGAAAAATCTTGGCGAAGGTTAAAAAATACTGAAAGAACATCTGCATATAAATGGCGCCGGAATTTTCTCCGAGAACTGATGGAGGATCAGACGGGTCAAAAGTTAATGCGTAAGTCTTTTCAACTGTTCCGCGTATTGGTGTTTCATTAACAATTTTCAATAGTCCATCATCGGTCATTCGTTTTAAATTACGATAAAGTGTAGTTTGAGGAATATCCGAGCATTTTTCAGCCAGATACTTCGCGGTAACTTCCCCCCGACGCATTATTTCTATCAGCAGGCGGCTCTTGGCCGGATTTGAAATACATTCCATAATCTTCTCATTCAAATTCTTGCTGCCCATGTTCAACCTCCTTTTGTGAAAATATTACCACCGTGGAAACAAAAAGTCAAGGGAGGGTATTGCTTTTTTATTTCCATTATGGTAATATAACCTGTGCGGGAATAATAAGGTGAAAATACCGATGCCCCGCAAATACAGATACGAATTATAACAGTAGGAGGTAAATTGGTATGTCTTTGTTGCAGGAAATGTTTCCACTTCTTATTCCCATCTTTGTGATTGATGTGATCCTTGCCGTGGCCGCTGTCCGGCATATTCTCCGGCATCCGCATTATCGCTTTGGGAACAGGGCCATGTGGCTTGTAATCTCTCTGATTATTCTTATGTTTGGCCCGATTATCTATTTTGTTTTTGGGAGAGGTGAGGAAAAATGAATGTGCTTTCTATACGCAATCTATCTAAAAGTTTCGGGCAGCAGCAAATTATAAAAGATCTGAATATGTCTGTTCCAGAGGGTAGCGTTTTTGGCTTCATTGGGCAAAACGGCGCAGGAAAAACAACAACAATGAAAATGGTCTTGGGGCTTTTGCAGCCCGATCAGGGAGAAATCCTTGTGTGTAATAAGCCAGTTAATTTTGGACAGACTAAAACAAATCAGTATATTGGATATTTGCCGGATGTGCCGGAATTTTATAATTATATGACTGCCATGCAGTATCTTACACTGTGCGGAGAAATTGTTGGCCTTCCCAAAGAAATCATTTCTCAAAAAGGGAAAAAGCTGCTTTCCCTTGTCGGTCTTGATGGTGTAGGAAAGCGCGTTGGCGGTTATTCGCGTGGTATGAAACAGCGTCTTGGAATTGCACAGGCGTTATTGGCTGATCCTAAACTGCTGATTTGCGATGAGCCTACCAGCGCCCTTGACCCGGTAGGAAGAAAAGAAATCTTGGATATTCTTTACAAAATTCGTGGGACAACAACAGTTTTATTTTCAACACATATTTTATCCGATGTTGAGCGCATTTGCGATCATGTGGCACTCTTGAATGACGGTAATATCGCTGTTGGCGGAACACTATCAGAAATTAAGGCGCTGCACAGCCATGACAGTCTGTTGATTGAATTTTCAACCGAGGCTGATTTGCAGCATTTCAAAGAATGCATGACAGGCCAATCACTTCTGAACGGATCAGAAGAAAAGGGGCGGGAAATTGTAATACACAGCCGGGAGATGAAAAAGGCCCAGCATACCATCTTCTCCACTTTGGCCGAAGCAGATATTGCGCCGATTAAGGTGGAACTTATGGAGCCGTCGCTTGAAAGCCTGTTTTTGGAGGTGATAAAATGAAAGGCTATATTGCGTTTGTAAAAAAAGAGTTTGTAGAAAATCTTAAAAACTATCGCTTTTTAATCCTGTTTGCAATCTTTGCGATTTTCGGAATGTCCAGTGCTTTCCTGGCAAAATTCACGCCGGAAATTATAGCTGCATTTGGAGCCGGATTAGAAATCACCGAGGAACCTGTCGCCCTTGACGCATGGCAGCAATTCTTTAAAAACATATCTGGCATTGGATTTAGCGCATTTATCATTCTGTTTGGAAGCTGTATGTCCAGTGAGTATTCCAAAGGTACATTGCTCCTGCTGGTGACAAAAGGACTGGCAAGGCCATCTGTGATTATGGCAAAGTACACGGTAGCAGCAGTATCTATGACGGTTAGTTTTTGGGTGAGTTTTGTAGGGGCCTATGGATATACATATTACCTTTGGCCGGATGCTTCGCTTTCAAATGTCGTACCGTCTGCGTTTTTTATGTGGATGATTGGATTTCTCTATCTTAGCATCCTCATACTCGGTTGTGTTCTATTCAAGCAGACTTTTACAAGCATCCTGTTTACTGGCGGGATTGTAGCCCTGTTCTCTGTTTTAAGTGTTGTAAAACCGTTGTCTGCCTTTAACCCGGTTGTCCTCACTTCACGAAATGTTGACCTGATTTCAGGAGAAATTACCATGACGGAGTTTCTTATTCCATTTATTATTTCAGTGGTTTTATCTGTGATATTTTTAGCGGCAGCAATCAGGGCATTTAATAAAAAACAATTATAACCTCCGTATAACAAGGTCCCGGATTTTTCCGAGACCTTGTATGTTATTCGTTAATGATTTCATTCAAAATCATTTCCTCCACCTGCGCTTTCAGCGTGTTCATCAGCCCCACCCAGCGCATGGGGTCACGGGCTTTCAGTTCCTCGGTGACGCCCGCCGCCTCCATCATGCGGGGCAGCATGGCGTCCATCCGTTCACGCGCCGCCCGGTCAATCTCCAACAGGTGCGGGTACAGCTTTTCGCTCAAAATCAAGCTGCTGTAAAGGCCGGGCCGGTGTTCCTTCAGGTAGCGTTGCCGCATACGGCCATACTTGCCGATGGGGGCCTCCGGCTGCTCGGAAAGTTTCAGGTCGGGGATGTAGTAATCCCCGCAGCGGGTGTAAGTCAATTCGCTCATGTTCATTCTCCTTTGCACTGTGATGGTTAAACTGCGGCACTGGCCGATACGGTGGCCTTGCGCGGCTCCTGCCTGGGTAACTGGCTGACGGGGATAAAAACGCCCTTTTCCATGTCCTCGGCCCGGATCGCGGCCTTTGCCGCCTCCACCTGGGCCTTGCGCTTGGCGTTGTAGCGTTCTTCCCATTCCTTCTGCTTGCCGTTTGCCTTGCGGCGTAAGTAGTTCTGGTGAAGCCTGTCCTTGCGTTCCTCCTTCTTCCGCAGTTCTTCCTGTTCCTCCGGGGTCAGGGGAACCGGCTGCAAGGCGGGCGGGATATACCGGCCCACAAAATTGAAGTAGATTTCAACCTCCTGCGTGGTGTCCTGGCTGCCTTTGCGGGCGCGTTCATGGACAAGGATTTTCTCTACAAACTCGTTGAGCATGGTGTTTGTCAGCGTGTCGAAGTTCTCGTACTTGTCAATCAGGGCAATAAACTTCTCCGCAGATTTCCGGCTCTGCTCATAGCCGGTAACGGCCTTTTCCAGTTCCGTGATTTCCGCATTGAGAGCGTCCTGCTCTTTGGCATACTGTGCGTCCAGGGCCTCATACCGGGCGTCCGGCAGCTTACCCAGGGCGTTGTCCTCATAGATTTTGCAAATCAGCTTTTCCAGTTCCCCGGCCCGCTTTTGGGCGGCGGCCAGCCGTTTCCGCTTCTTGGATATGTCGGCGGTCTGCTGGGCGGCCTGCGTTTCCTGGACGGTGCGGATAAACTCGGCCCGGTCATTTTTGGAATACTCCGCGATGGCCCGGAGCATATCGGTTATCAGGGTCAGGACGGCCTCGGCCCGGATGCGGTGCTGTGTGCCGCAGAGCGTCCCGCATGGGACTTTGCTGTACTGGCTGCAAGTAAACTGTGGGTCACGCTTGCCGTTATTGACGCGATGGACATACATCTTGCCGCCGCAGTCGGCGCAGTACATCAGGCCGGTCAGAGGGTGGGCCTCGCCCCAGCCGTCCGGGTAGCGCCTGACATTTGCCCGGATACGCTGCACATTGTCAAAGGTTTCCTGGTCGATGATGGCCTCATGGGTATTCTCGAAAATCGTCCACTCGCTTTCGTCAACATAGTGGCTTTTCTTGTCCTTGAAGTGCTTGCGGGTCTTGAAATTGATGGTGTGGCCCAGGTATTCCCGCTTTTTCAGGATGTTTACAATGGTGGATGATCCCCAGCCATAGGGGTCTTTGACCGGCTTCGTCCTGTTTACTCCTTCGTCAAAGCGTGCCAGATGGACAGCGGGGATTTCAACCTTTGCCTCGGACAGCAGCTTGGAGATTTGATAGGGGCCGTAGCCCTCCATCGTCAGGGAAAAGATACGGCGTACCACTTCGGCGGCTTCTTCGTCCACAAGCCAGTGTTCCCGCTTTTCGTCCCACAGATAGCCGTAGATAACGGTGCCGGTCAGGTGCTTGCCGCTCATGCCTTTGGACTTGAACACGGAGCGGATTTTCCGGCTGGTGTCGCGGGCGTAAAACTCGTTCATAATGTTGCGGAACGGGGTAAAATCATCATCGCCTTTCAGACTGTCCACACCGTCATTGATGGCGATCAGCCGGACACCGCGCTGCCGCAAAATCTCCATGACCTGACCGACTTTCAGATAGTCACGCCCCAGGCGGCTCATATCTTTTACGACGATGGCCTCCACCCGTCCGGCCTCGACTTCCTCCATCATCGCCAGAAAGCCGGGGCGGTCAAAACGGGTTCCCGATACGCCGTCATCGGTGAAGTGGGTAGGGTTCGGCAGCCCATTCCGGCGGGCAAAGTCCTCTAACATCTTTTTCTGAGACGAGATTTGTCAAGGAGTGTTTTTGCAAAGCAGTGTGCAATTCGCATTGACAAGCAGCAAAAAGAACGCTATAATAATGTCGTTATCGATAATGATGTTATTATTTAGGCGCAGAGGAGTGAAGACATGGCCAATAGGGATCATTCCCTGGATGATGGGATCATTCAGGCTGCTTATTCGGAATTTCTTGCTTACGGCTTTCAGAAAGCCTCTCTGCACAAGATCGCCGAAAAAGCCGGTGTTACTACGGGGGCAATCTACACAAGATACAAGAATAAAGACGCGTTGTTTGCCAGTCTGCTTCAGGATTTTTTTGAGACGATGCAGGTTCTCTTTGCTCCCATCGCGGAAGAATACGAAAAAGCAAAGTGCAGCGCGCAGCCGGATGATATCCTCCGCGCCATAAACGCCGAGGAACAAGTATATTTTCGGCTCCTGACCGAGCACCATGACGACTGCACTTTATTTTTCTGCCGCAGCGATGGCAGCTCCATGGAAACCGTGCTGCATAAACTAATGGATCAAAAAGCGGAACAAACGGTGGAATTCTTTTCGCATATCTATGGGAAAGCGCCAAATGCCGATGCGATCCGTCTTTTGATGGGCTCACAGTTCTGGTACTTCCGCCAGCTGCTGGATCAGCATATGGAGGAAGGCAGAATGCTTACCTGCTTACAGGCAGTCCTTGATTTCACCAACGCTGGCTGGCGGCAGCTATGCGATACCTTGCAATAAATCCGAAAAGTTAATTCGGACGGTCCATCCGTCCGTTTTTTACGGCCGCTGGTTAGATACGGCTAACTAATAAGAAAAGAGTTTGCGATGATAGATTTTGAATTTGAATTTCAATATGCAGAAGAAAAGCAGCCCACCTTGCAAAAAGTCGGCGGCAGCATCCCAGCCGGACGCTGTGTGGTGCTCTGCGGCGGCAGCGGCTGCGGAAAGTCCACACTGCTACGGTGCATCAACGGATTAATCCCCCAGTTTTACGAGGGAGAGCTAAAAGGCTTTTGCCGCCTGAATGGGCAGGACACCGCCGGAATACGTATCGGCGAGATCGGCGAGTTGGCCGCCTCGGTCTTTCAGGATCCTCGCAGCCAGTTTTTCACCGTGAACAGCTCCAATGAAGTGGCCTTCGGTCTTGAAAATCACGGTCTGCCGCAAGATAAAATCCGACGGCGGGTAGATGAGGCCTTCCGGATCTTTCATCTGGAGCGGCTGAAGGATCGCAATGTCTACGAGTTGTCCAGCGGCGAGCGACAGCTCATCTCCATCTTGTCCGCGTGGGCAATGGACACAGATATTTTTCTGCTGGATGAGCCCACGGCCAATCTGGACTTTGCAGCCACGCAGCAGTTAAAAGAGATTCTGCTTGCCCTGAAAAAGCAGGGCAAAACGCTGCTGCTCAGCGAGCACCGACTCTACTATCTTGCCGACATTGCCGACGAATTTTGGGTCATGGCAGACGGCGAGATCAAAGGAAAATATACTGCCGCAGAGGCAAAGGCGTTCTCAGTGGAGCGGAGACAAACACTTTCTCTGCGCACGCTCGACCTTGCGGAGATCACCGTGCCGGAGAAAGAGCCGCTGCCGAAAACCGCGCCGACGGCGCTTGCCGTCTCAGATGTCTGCTATACATACGGCAGGAAGGCCGGAGATACCCTCTCTGGTGTCAGCTTTTCCGTCCGTGAGCATGAGATCGTCGGCCTTGTGGGCGCAAACGGCTGCGGCAAAACGACCATCGGCAAGCTGATTGCAGGGCTTTACCGCCCCTCCGGCGGCAGGATAATGCTTTTCGGAAAGCCGCAAAATCCAAAGCAGCTGCAAAAGCAAGTGCTGTTCATCCTTCAGGAGGCGGAGTTCCAGTTCTTCACAGGCTCCGTCCTGCACGAACTGCAATACGGCCATGCGGTGACACCGGAGTTTGAAGCAAAAACGGAAGCGCTGCTGAAAAGTATGGATATGTGGGACTGCCGCAACCGGCATCCCTTTTCCCTCTCCGGCGGGCAGATGCAGCGTCTGACGCTGATGATGGCGTATCTATCCGACAAGCCCATCGTCATACTGGACGAGCCGACAGCAGGACAGGACGCGGAAAGTCTGGAGCGGTGCGCAGCGCTGATCCGGGAGATGCGGAAAGAAAAGACTGTTCTCATCATCACCCACGACCTTGAACTGATTGCAGGTGCGTGTGACCGCTGCATTGGGCTGTCGGATGGACATGCAGAGGCAGAATTTCCCGTTCATTCGGAACGAGATTTGCAAGCGGTACGGCAATATATGGAGCGCTTCCATCTTTCCAATGCTCCTGCGAAAAAACAGCATAAAGAACGATTCCACCCGGCAACGAAGCTGCTTTACTGGCTGGCCCTGCTGGTCGTGATCTCCACATCCAACAACCACTTAGTTTATGCCGTATATACGGCACTGATCCTGCTGACCGCAGCGGACGGCTGGCTCGGAACGGCGCTGGCAGGCGGGATGAGCTTTGGGCTGCTGTGGGCGGCAAACGCTCTGCTGCCGGGCACGGTGTTTTCCTTTATGCTGGTGCTGTTCCCGCGGATCATTGCCGTTGGCATTTCCATGCGGACGATGATTGGACGAAATGAAGCCAGCCGTACCCTGGCAGCGCTGCGCAATCTGCGCCTACCGGAGCGGCTGATCATGATCGTGGCGGTGATTTTCCGCTTCTTCCCCGTTCTGTCGGGAGACATGAAGTTGCTGCGGCAATCCATCCGCACCCGGGGCGCGTTTGTGACGCCATGGCAAAAGTTGCGTGCGCTGCCATCCTATATCGAAATACTGACCGTGCCGATGGCTTTGCGCGTTATCCGCATCGCCGAAACGCTGTCCGCCTCCGCCGAAACACGGGGCATCGACTTAACCCGCCGCAAAAGCAACTATCTGTCGCTTCGGTTTTCTGCGTGGGATGCTGTGTTCTGCGTCCTGCTGGCGGCATCGATCGCCGCCGGCCTTATCCTGTGATCGCCGTCTCTGCGACGTTCAACCATATTCCATTCAAAAAGGAGTCTTTAACCATGAGTACTGCAAACCCCAATAAACTGAAAATCAAGGACATCATCACCGTTGTCCTGCTGGCTCTGATCAATGTGGTCATTTTCTTCGCCATCTCCGTCCTGCACGCAACGCCCATTACCATCATTCTGATGCCGGTGTTTTTCGCCCTGCTGGAGGGCATCGTCTACTTCATCATCGGCACGAAGGTGAAAAAGCCCGGTGCGATCCTCATTTACAGCATTGTCCGCGCCATTATGGGCGGATACCTGCCGTACATCATCCTCTTTATTCTCTCCGGTGCCATTGCCGAGCTGCTGCTGTGGAAGATGGGCTACGGCAACGCGAAGGCGCTGACCGTCAGTTATGTCATCAATCAGGTGCTGGCTGCATTCGGCAGCACCATCATTCCCTACGCCATCGCAGCCAAGGCTATGGCGGATCAGATGGTCACCGATGGCCGTCAGGACGCCATCCTTGCCGCATCCCAGATGCTGCAGTCCTGGGTATCCGTGGCACTGGTGGCCGGTGTGATCGTGGCCGCATTCATCGGAGCAGCTATCGGCAAGGGCATCGTGAAGAAGCATCTGGCTGCCTGATCTGCCTTGGAGGAATTACCCATGAATCAGAACACGAAGCAAAAGCGCTCCGCCGCCTCGTGGCTGGCAGAGCTGGCAAAAGGGCGGTACGGCGAGTACGCTTTGAGCGTCCTTACGGCGCTGCTGGGCGTCGCCTGCTCGCTTATTCCGTATTTCATCATCATCCGGCTCATCACCGCACTGGTAAACGGCACGGCGGAGCTGACGTACTGCCTGACGCTCTGCGCATGGATGGCGGGCTGCTGGGTGCTGCGCTATGTGCTACACAGCGTGTCCACCTCTCTCTCCCACCATGCGACGTTCCATGTGCTGGCCAATACCCGCGTCCGGCTGCTGGACAAGCTAGCGACGCTGCCGCTGGGTACGGTGCTGGATCGTTCCTCCGGCTCGTACAAGAACATTATCGTGGAGCGGGTGGACTCCATCGAAACCACCCTTGCCCACCTGCTGCCGGAGATGACGGCCAATATCGTGGGCGCGCTGGCGGTGCTGGTGCTGCTGTTCCTCGAGGACTGGCGCATGGGGCTTTCCATGCTGATCGTCGTTCCGCTGGGCATTGGCTGCTTTATGTCCATGTTCAGCGGCTATCACGAGAAGTTCCAGCGCACAGTCACCGCGACGAAGGCACTCAACGACACAGCTGTGGAATACATCAGCGGCATTGAGGTCATCAAGGCGTTTGGTCAGTCCAGGACCAGCTATGCAAAGTTCGTCTCCGCCGCAAAAGAGGGCGCGGACTGCTTCATCGACTGGATGCGCGGGAGTTTGTTCGGACAGGTGGCCGGAATGGCGATACTCCCTTCGACACTTCTCGGCATCTTGCCGGTGGGCTGCCTTCTCTATATGCACGGCACACTGTCGGCGGAGACGTTTCTCGCGGTCATTGTTCTGTCCTTCGGCGTTATGCAGCCGCTGATCACCGCTTTTTCCTACACCGATGACATCGCGCAGGTGACGACCATCGTGGGTGAGGTGGCGGAGGTGCTGTCCGGCGAGGATATGCAGCGTCCGGAACGTGCGGAAAAGCTGCCTGCGGACAACGCCGTCGAGCTGAAAGATGTCCGCTTTGCCTATCACGACAAGGAGGTACTGCACGGAATCGATCTGCACATTGCCCCGGGGACGGTCAACGCATTGGTCGGGCCTTCCGGCAGCGGAAAATCCACCATCGCCCGGCTTATCGCCTCCCTGTGGGATGTGAAAGACGGCGCGATCGAACTGGGCGGCGTGGATATCCGCACACTTCCGCTGGCGGAGTGTACGAAGCGCATCGCCTACGTGTCGCAGGACAACTACCTCTTTGACCTTTCTGTCATGGACAATATCCGCATGGGCAGAAAGGGTGCGACCGATGCGGAGGTCATTGACGCCGCGAAGAAATGCGGCTGCCACGAGTTCATCATGGGGCTGGAGATCGGCTATCAGACCGTATGCGGCGCGTCGGGCGGGCATCTGTCCGGCGGTGAAAGGCAGCGCATCTCCATTGCCCGTGCCATGCTGAAGGACGCGCCCATCGTCATTTTGGACGAGGCCACCTCCTACACCGACCCGGAGAATGAGGCGGCCATCCAGTCTGCACTGGCAAAGCTGGTGCGGGGCAAGACGCTGCTGGTCATCGCCCACCGGCTGTCCACCATTGCGGACGCCGATCAGATCATTGTTGTCAATCAAGGCAAGATCGAAGCGACCGGCACGCAGGCGGAGCTTCTTGCGTCCTGCCCGCTTTATCAAGCCATGTGGGAGGCCCACATCAGCGTCAAAGACGACGGGGAGGTGGCGTAATGCTCCAGACACTGAAAAAGTTCTTTGATTTCTGCGGTGAGGACAACCGCAGAATGTTCATCGCCTCTATCTGGCTGGGTGTGGTCAGCGCCATTTGCTCTGCCATGCGTATTCCGGCAGCCGCCATCGTCATTCAGGCGCTGCTGGAAAGGAACGTCACTATGGCAACCTTATGGACGAGCCTCGGCATCATCGTGATCTCATTGATCATTACGATTGCCATCAACATGAAGTCCACCATGCTCCAGACCCGTGCGGGCTACCGCGCCTGCGCCAACAAGCGGATTGAGATTGCGGAGCATCTGCGGTACCTGCCTATGGGCTGGTTCAATGACAACAGCCTCGGCGAGGTCACGTCCGTCACCACCAACACCATGGAAAACATGGCGAATGTGGCTACCCGCGTGGTAATGGTCACGACCCGCGGCTTTCTGACCTCCGGCATCATCGCGGTCATGATGTTCCTCTTTGACTGGCGTATGGGGCTTATTACGCTGGCGGGACTGCTGCTGTTCTTCGCCGTCAACGCCGCCATGCAGCGGGCGGAGCAGGCCCTTTCCCAGCGGAAGTTCAATGCCGACGAGCGGCTTGTCTCCAAGGTGCTGGAATATGTGCAGGGCATCGCCGAGGTCAAGAATTTCGACCTGACCCACGATTCCGCAACGCAGGTACACGGCGCTGTGGAGGAAGCCCGCAGGGCATCCTTTGCCATGGAGCTGCCGTCGGTGCTTTATATGCTGGCGCAGTTTGTTGTCAACAAGCTCACCGGTGTCGCCGTCTGCGTGGCCGCCATCGTCTTTTACTTTGGCGGAACGATGGAGCTGACAAACTGCCTTTTGATGCTGATCTGCTCCTTCATCCTCTTTGAGCAGCTGGATTCTGCCGGGAGCTTTTCAGCTCTGTTCCGCTCCATCGACATCGGCGTAGATAAGGCAAACGCGATTCTGCGTGTGGAGCCCATGGATATTGATGGGGAGGATCTGTCGCCGGAACGGGAGGACATCACCCTGTCCCATGTGGATTTCTCCTATGACAGCAAGCCCATTCTGCACGATGTGTCCCTGACCATCCCGGAGAAAACGAATGTTGCTATCGTCGGCCCCTCCGGCTCCGGCAAGACCACGCTGTGCAATCTTATGGCGCGGTTCTGGGACGTGCAGTCAGGCAGCGTGAGCCTTGGTGGGCACGATGTGCGGGAGTACAGCTACGACAGCCTCATCCGCAACTTCTCCTTTGTGTTTCAGCGGACCTATCTGTTCTCGGACACCATCGCCAACAATATCCGCTTCGGAAAGCCCGACGCCTCCATGGAGGAGGTGCAGGCCGCTGCAAAGAAGGCGCGGTGCTACGACTTTATCATGGCACTGCCGGACGGCTTTGACACCGTCATCGGCGAGGCAGGCAGCTCGCTTTCCGGCGGCGAGCGCCAGCGCATTTCCATCGCCCGGGCAATTATGAAGGACGCGCCTATCATCATTCTGGACGAAGCCACTGCCAATGTTGACCCAGAAAATGAAAAAGAGCTGATGGAGGCCGTCTCCGAGCTGACCCATGATAAGACGGTCATCATGATTGCCCATCGGCTGAAAACCGTGCGCCATGCCGACAAAATATTCGTTGTCGATCACGGCGAGATCGTTCAGCAGGGCACCCATGACGAGCTGGTTGCTGTTGACGGGCTCTACCGCCGCTTCGTGGTGGAGCGGCAGCAGGCCGCCGGGTGGAAGGTCTGAAGAAACACAATCTAAAAAATATGAAAAGAAGCTCGTATCAGCTATTGACCGATACGAGCTTCTCCGTTTATTCTCTGTTTCCGGTAATAAAGTAGTCGCAATACTCTCCGCCATTCGCCAGCGTCTGTTTTCTGTGCAGCACGCCGTGCTGAAGCGTGATCATCACTTCATCAAGTTCGCAGAACAACGGCATGAGTTCGGAAACACCGAGTTTCTCCGCGTAAATGCAAATCGGGCAGCGGGTAATGCGGTAGTAACAGGCACCCTCATACGGCTGCCCGACAAAATCCACCTTGAAGGAGGTCGGGTATTTCGCTTCCTTTTCGGGCGTGTACCATTTGGCGTATTTGACAACGCTCTTTTTGTTCTCCGCCTTGCCCTTGTCGGTATTCAAGTCGGTCTTTGCAAAATACCACTTGATATGATAGAGTGAGCGGCGCATCATTTCCTGCACGGTTTCCGGCGGAATTTTTTTCTCACTTGCCACATAGGGTGCGACAAAGGCAAGGGCAAACAGCTCATTGTACGCCATTGGGTTATCGTTGCCGATGTCATCCGCTTTCTCGACAAGCTCACGATAGACCTTTTTGCTCTTTTTCATGATGTCAGCGGCATATTCCCTGCCGTATTTCTCTGCCAGAATCTTTTTCATCGGGCTTTTGAACATCCAGAAATAAAAACCGTTATATTTCATATCGCTTTTCCTCCCGTGATTTATTTGCAGACCCGAAAAACGCAGCCCAGCCGCCGAGGGGACAGGCCATCATTGCATCCATATACCGCTTAGCAGTCTTGCCTACATAATTTCCACTTTCCCTGGGGATTGCGCTTTGCGCAGGCAATGGGTCAGCGCACCGCTGCCGCAGCCCACATCCAGCCCAATGCCGCCCTCCGGCAGGGTGACATAATGCGCGGTTCCTTCGATGATCTGCTTTGAGAGCTTGCGCTCGCCGTCATAGGAAAAGCTCCGATAGGCATACACACACCACTCTGTGTACTTTGCACAGACGACAAAGGCGATGCCGAATACCACACCCAGCACGATGCGCAGCTTTCCGCCCACACCGATGCCGAATACGCCGAAAACGAGCAGCAGCGCAAGGGACAGCACCGTTCCCGCGATGAGCGAAACCAGCATTCCCTTGGGAATCCAGTTTTTGTAGTCAGGCTTCATATTCAAGACTCCTTTTTTATTGAGTGTGACTTATCTCATAAACCGCAGCTGCGATGCACCAGATCACGATGGCGGTATTGGTACTGCTCTGGCTCATTACGGACATCCATGTGCCTGTCGGCACCTGCATGGCCTGTGCTATATCAGGAACAGCAACCAGCAGAATGTTCCATGTGACCGGATGGAAAGCGAGCATCCACCTGGGATAACGGGTTTTACCGGCAAGCAGCATCACGAAATGGATCCCAAAAAACAATAGCATCGGAACATACATGGGGAGAATTGCGGGGAGCATGTCATCTTGATAGGCTGTGACCGCCACGATGGCAGCTTCTTCTCCGATGCGCGGGCCCAGATAGGTGGTGAACCACGCCAT
>OLOQ01001689.1_pt1 | contig 20300 bp, 23 predicted proteins | sample 1673101 | NCBI WGS metagenome assembly OLOQ01 (sample SAMEA3136754, study PRJEB25190) | human gut metagenome | biome: human gut; feature: human-associated habitat; material: faeces | place: Austria | collected 2013 | reverse complement strand
CCGTTTTTCTCGTCATAAATGTACTTATCCATTTTGTAATCCTCCAATTATGATTGATTTTACCTACAATCCAATCATTCCGGCCGATTACAAAAGCCAAAGGGAGAGGACTTCCTTACGAAGCCTCTCCCTTCGGCCCTCTTTTTGTTTTGCCCAAAAACCGTGGGAGAAAAAAGTTTCCACCGGGCTTTCTCGATCGGCTGCTGAAATTTTCCAATAACTTCGGTACAGAAAATTTACGTTTCTTCCTTGTACTTCTGTGCCGAGATCCCTTCTGTGATGCGTCCGCAGCGAGATCTTTCGCTTTAGCTGGCTCTATCTGCGGATGCCCTCTTTGCTTTCACCACCGACTTGGCGTCATAGGGCCATTTTGTTGCAGGATCCTTGCAGCGGCGAGGGTATTTTGCTTGTGCCGTTTGCTCGAGCGGATTTTTCCGATCTGCCGATTCCCGTTCTATCAGTCAAATCGCACACAGAGCTTTTGCTCTCGTCTGCGGCTTTATTCCAGGAAAGAATCGGTAGCACAAAAACACCGCGTTCTGCCCGATTGCCGGAAGCGCGGCGTTGCGTTTTGACCAGAAAAAAGTTTAGGCCAGGTGGAGCCATTGCAGCACCGGTTCCATTGCCCGGGAAAAAGATTCCATGATCTGTGTGGCGAAACGGTACAGCGGCGGCTGCGGTGTATATCCGGAACGGGTGGTATTGTACTCCACTATCATGAACATGGCTGCGGCGGAAAACAGCAGCAAAACAAAGAAAAAACTGAGCCACAATGTCCTCAAACTGCTTTGCCGAACTTAAGCGCGTCTTTTTTTGCATTTTTTCTCCTTAAATAAAAGTATTTTTTCGGATTTTTTATCTCGTTGTAACCGGCAACAAGGCTGTTTGGGGATTTTAAAACGGAATATTTTTAAACGATAGGTTGCGAAATAACAGAAAACAGAAGGCTTGTTAAAAGCGGATGATGTGTTAATAAGAATCGACTTTGATCAATGGGGAAGCGAGAATAAAAATAGTATGATGGGGGCCTGGCGGGGAACGGCAGCAGATATGCACGGTGGGAAAAGGGGAGTCAAAATCGAACACGGCTGTTTTTTCTGCGTTGGTTTGCGGGCTTTCTTGGGCTACCGTCATGCCTTGCCGGTTATAAGGAAAAAGCCATTTCTGGTGCTGACTGCTTCCGGTATTTCCGGCCTGCACAGAGGCTGTGCTGACAACAGACTATTGGGGCAGTGTATCCAGCAGCGTTTGAGCCATAGCTTTGCCCATGTACTCAGCCGCGCGAGCAGTTTCCTCCAAGGTATTGCCGTGGGAGCCGAACTCAATCAGCAAAGAACCGCCGGTCAGGTCCATATTGTATTTGCGGTAGCAGAAAAAGACCGGCCGGGTCAGTCCGGGATACATCGTCTCCGCAGTGGACTGCAAGGCGGCGGCCCAACGCAGATTCCGCTCCCAGTCCGGCATGTTCATGGTTCCGTCGTCACAGCCGGCGATAATCATGACCTGTGCGTTTTTTTCCCCGTCGATCATCGCCACCGGCTTAATCAAATTGCCTGCGGGACTTTCTATGGCGTCCCGGTGCACGTCAATGACCGCTTTGATGGAAGGATACTGCTCCAGCCATTTGCGGATGGTATCGGCGCTGCGCTCGTAAGAGCCGTTATAAGAGGGGTAGTCGTGTTGTGTAGTATCGTGAATCACCCCGATCCCTGCCTGTTCCAGCTGGCTGGCGATGATATCCCCCAGGAAAACCACATTTTGGGTATTATCGGTGCTCCGCCAGGTATAAGAAGTATCGCAGAAATCCCGGTCGAAAGGTTCAAAGCTTTCCGTGGCATGGGTATGCACGATCAGTACCTGAGGCTGGTCGGTATCTTCCAGCGCAAGTTCCATGGGCTGGGCCAGTAAAGATAAAACCTGCTGATTAGACAGGCTGGTTGAATTTTTAATATACCCTGCAGAAAGCGGAATATACAAAGAGCTTTGACCAGCCGTAAAAGTCTTTTCGGTGATCGTCCCACGGTTTTGAGGCGCAATGGTCTCGATGGATGGAGATTCGGGGGTTTGTGGGATGACAATCGTACTTTGACTTTGAGATTCCGCCTGGCTTTGAGCCGGTATGCTTGGCTCCTGCGCGCTAATAGCGCTTTGGATCGGCTTTTCAGCCTGCGGCTGGGAGGCGGATATGGGCTCGTCCTGTACCAGATCGTCCTGAAATCGGTTTTGCAGATAGGCCATGCCGCCCTCAGGCAGCTGCAACATGGCAGAAGCGGCGGCGGCTTTTCCCAAAAAGGAACCCAGTGCTGTGCTCAGGGCAGGAAAGGCCGCCAAGGAACCCGCCAGAACAGCGATGGCAGCCGCCGTGCCCAACAGCCGCCGGAATCTGCCGGAACGTCTCACCCAATTCCCTCCTTGATCATCTGCCGCCGATACGGTTCTGATTGCCTGTATTTTATTCTGCCGTTGTGAAGATGTCCGGCAGTAGGCTATCAAAGCATATGAATTTTTGACGGTAGATATGCGCAAAAAGGGAATCAGACTGATTTTTCGCGAAGTAGGCGATATGCTACAAAACGGGGGTACACATTCATAAAAACTTATAATAATGAACAAAATACACCTATAAATGAATAATATTGCAAATATAGTTGATTTTATGCTAAGTATATGTATAATTATAATATGAATTTCCGGCAAACGCCTGGAGAAACGCAAAAGGGACAAAAGGAGAGTGCAGCATGAAACAGTATCAGAAAATCGTATTGGCTTATTCCGGCGGCTTGGATACGTCAGTCATCATTCCCTGGCTGAAAGAGCATTATGAGGGCTGCGAGGCCATCGCCGTGGCCGCGGACGTGGGGCAGGGAGCGGAGCTTTCCGGTTTAGAGGAAAAGGCAATCCAGACCGGTGCTTCTAAACTGTATATTCTGGATATGAAAGAGGAGTTCGTAGACGACTACATCATCCCCACCATGCAGGCCGGCGCAGTTTATGAGAACAAATATCTGCTGGGAACCTCCTTTGCGCGGCCGATTATCGCAAAGAAGATTGTGGAAATCGCGAAGAAGGAAGGGGCGGACGCCATTGCCCATGGCTGCACCGGCAAAGGAAACGATCAGGTGCGGTTTGAACTGGCGATTAAAGCGTTTGCGCCGAATATGGGTATCATCGCCCCTTGGCGGACTTGGGAGATGAAGAGCCGGGACGACGAAATTGATTACGCGGAGAAAAAGGGAATCCCGCTAAATGTCAGCAGAGAGACCAGCTATTCCAAGGATAAAAACCTGTGGCACCTGTCCCATGAGGGCCTGGATTTGGAGGATCCCGGTAACGAGCCGGATTATGATAAAATCCTGGAACTGGGTGTTTCACCGGAGAAGGCACCGGATAAACCCACCTATGTAACGCTGCACTTTGAAAAAGGCATTCCCACGGCGCTGGACGGCAAAAAAATGAAGGCGTTGGACATCATCACCGCGCTCAATCAAATCGGCGGCGCCAACGGCCGAAGATCGTCACCAGCGGATGCGTATCGGTGGAGAACCGGCTGGTGGGTATGAAGTCCAGAGGCATATACGAAACGCCCGGCGGCGCCATTCTTTACGCGGCCCATGAACTGCTGGAAACCCTTTGCCTGGATCGGGATACCCAGCATTACAAACAACAGATCGCGCTGAAATTTGCGGAGCTGGTTTACTACGGCCAGTGGTTCACCCCCTTACGGGAGGCACTCAGCGCTTTTGTCAGCACCACCCAGCAAACGGTTACCGGCGATGTAAAGCTCAAGCTGTATAAAGGCAATATCATCCCCGCGGGAACCGTTAGCCCCTACTCGCTGTATTCCGAGGAGATTGCCACCTTTGGCGCGGACGAGGTTTATGATCAGTTGGATTCCCAGGGCTTTATCAATCTGTTCGGTCTGCCGATTAAAGTGAAAGCGCTGCTGGATGAAAAACTGGGCAAATAATCCCGCTTATGGTACAATGAAGAGCGTTGGTCCGGCTTGTACCGGATTGGCCTTTCCTGTTGGGAAAGAAATCTGTTTTCATTATGGAGGGAACGTTATGGTACTTTGGGCCGGAAGATTTTCCAAAGAGATTGACAAGCATGTAAACGATTTTAACTCGTCTATTTCTTTTGATAACCGGATGTATGCGCAGGATATTAAGGGAAGCATTGCCCACGCCGCCATGCTGGCCAAGCAGGGGATCATCTCTGAAGAAGATAAGAAAGCCATTACGGCGGGACTGACCGATATTTTAAAGGATATCGAAAGCGGCGATCTGGCTTTCGACCCCAATGCCGAGGACATCCATATGTTTATCGAAGCGGAATTGACCGACCGCATTGGCGACGCGGGCAAACGGCTGCACACCGCCCGAAGCCGCAACGATCAGGTGGCGCTGGACATGAAGCTGTATTTCCACGACGAAATCGGCCAGATTCTGCTGCTGTGCCGCGAATTGATCGAAGCGCTTTTGGAAAAAGCGCAGGCGCACACCGAAACGGTCATGCCCGGATATACCCATCTGCAGCGCGGGCAGCCCATCACGTTCGCCCACCATCTGATGGCGTATGTCCAGATGTTTTTGCGGGATATCCAGCGGCTTCTCGACTGTGATAAGCGCATTTTGGACACCATGCCTTTAGGCTGCGGCGCGGCTTTCGGCACCACCTATCCCATCGACCGGCAGATGACGGCGGACTTGCTGGGCTTTACCGGCATTTCCCAAAACAGTATCGACGGCGTTTCCGACCGGGATTATGCGCTGGAGCTGACAAGCGCACTGTCCATTTTTATGATGCATTTGTCCCGTTTCTCCGAGGAAGTGATCCTCTGGTGCAGCTGGGAGTTTAAATTTATGGAACTGGACGACGCGTTTTCTACCGGTTCGTCTATCATGCCGCAGAAAAAGAACCCGGATATCACCGAGCTGATCCGCGGCAAGACCGGCCGGGTCTACGGCGACTTGATGACCCTTTTGACGATGATGAAAGGTCTGCCGCTGGCTTACAATAAGGATATGCAGGAGGATAAAGAAGCGCTGTTCGACGCGGTGGACACGGTAAAAATGTGTGTTTCCACCTTTATCCCCATGCTCAAAAGCGCCAAGATTTTAAGCGAAAATATGCGGAATGCCGCAGCAAAAGGCTTTATCAATGCCACCGACCTGGCGGATTATCTGGTCAAGAAAGGACTGCCCTTCCGGGACGCGCACATGGTCTCCGGCCAGCTGGTGGCTTACTGCATCGAACATGATACGGTGCTGGAAAAGCTGAGCATGGAGGAACTGAAAAGCCATTGCGATTTGTTTGAAGAAGATGTGTACCATGCCATTTCGCTGGATACCTGTGTAAAAGAACGCAGATCTGCGGGGGGGCCTGCCCCGGAGGAGGTCAAAAAGCAGATTGCCTGCGCCAAAGAAACGCTGGCCGCGCTGCTGTAATCGTTTTACCGTGTTGCCGGCCTGAGAGGAGATAACCGAATGGAAGCATCTGTTAAAATGATCCGATCTGACCGGCGAAGAAATCACGGAGATTCTTGATCTGGCAGATCAGCTGAAAGCGGAGAAGAAAAAGGGAATCCCTCACGAAAGGCTGAAAGGGAAAACGCTGAGGATGATTTTTGAAAAATCCTCTACCCGAACCCGCGTCTCCTTTGAGACTGGGCTGTTCCAGCTGGATGGGCATGCCCTGTTCCTGTCCAGCCGGGATATTCAGCTGGAGCGCGGCGAGTCGATTAAGGCGACGGCTCGAGTGCTCAGCCGCTATGTGGACGGCATCATGATCCGTACCTTCGCCCAGTCGGATGTGGAACAACTGGCCGAATTTGCTTCGGTGCCGGTGATCAACGGACTGACCGACTACTGTTATCCCTGTCAGGTGCTGGCGGATCTGATGACGGTGCGGGAGCGGAAAAAACGCTGGAAGGGTTGAAAATTTGCTATATTGGTGACGGCAACAATATGGCCAACAGTCTGCTGGTGGGCGGGTTGCGAACCGGCATGACGGTGGCGGTTACTACGCCGGACGGTTACCAGCCCGATCCACAGGCGCTGGCGGTAGCTGTGGAATATGGCGATCACTTTACCCTGACCAACGACCGGTTTGCCGCGGCGAAAGACGCAGATGTGATTTTCACCGACGTATGGACTTCCATGGGGCAGGAATCGGAGGCCGCCGAACGGTGCAGGGATTTTGCAGGATGGCAGGTCAACCGGGAACTAATGTCTTATGCCAGGCCGGACGTAATGCTCCAGCATTGCCTGCCCGCTCATATGAACGAGGAGATCGCTGAAGATGTATTCGAAGAGCATGTGGGCGAAATTTATGATGAAGCGGAAAACCAGCTCCATGCGCAAAAAGCGGTGCTGATTTTGTGCATGGAGGACAAATAACCTTTGACAGACATCTTTTTGATAGAACATTCCCTATTTGCCCAAAGAAAAAAGAGCCTTTCGGCTCTTTTTTTCTTTGGAGGAGAGGGAGCCAAAAGGAGCGAGAACAAACCAAGAAATTACCGGTATTTGAGAGAAAATGGTATGCGGTTAAAGTGCACCACGATATAGAAAGAGGGTGACGCATAAAGTTTTGTCGATATGGGCCGTTTTGCCTTATAGATGAGATGTTATGGACTGTACTGTGGACAGATACATGAGCGGTTTGTTTCGCTTTTGGCATGAAAAAGGCCCGCACCGGCACATCCGGGTGGACCCCAAAAACAGTGATGGATGAGAAAACGCTTTGTGCCAATCAATTTTCCTGCTCTTTTTGAAAGGCGATCCGCTCATCGCCATTTTCCAGATAGATCGTACCGCAGACCCGATAGCCGTTTTTGATCAGCGTTTTTTGCATGGGGATATTATTCCGGTGGGTATCAATGCGGATATTACCGCATTGAGCAAAGCACCATGCCAAGCAAAAACTGGCAACTCCCCGGGTTCCGGGTGCTGAAGTGATGCGATGGACAACGCCATAGGGCCGGTCGTTGAGCCAACTGCCACCGTCAATCCGGTGATAGTTTGGCTCGTCGCCCAAGGCAAAGTAGAAGGTGCCGACGATGGCGCTTCCGTCCACGCAGACATAGCTGCCGCAACTGGCCATATCCAATGACAACTGGTCGGCGCCAGGATAGCCGTTTACCCATTGATCGGGATTTCCGTTCTCCGCCATGAAACAGCGGGCTGCATCGTAAAGGGCGAGAACCGCATCCATATCTGCTGGTTTCGTGTGACGAATTTCCATTTTAACCTCTCCTATCTTTTTATCCTACATTTAAATGCCCTTCTGGCATAACCTGTTTCCGGTTGACTTTTCCGGAACCCGCTGCCAAGGATAACAGAAAAGAGATCGGCCCGATACGTCCTAAAAACATGGTGGCGATTAAAAGCAGCTTAGAAGGTAGATTGGCGATCGCAGTAATGCCGGAGGACAGGCCCACGGTAGCGAACGCCGAGGTGGATTCAAACAGAGCGTCTACAGTGGAGGCGGTGACTCCGCCGTCATGGGTTGTATAAATAATCACGCCGCTGGCCAGCAGAACCGCCAGGAACCCGATGAACACAACGGTCAGAGACTTGTTGACCACCTGCCGCTTGATTTTATGCTTCATAATAATCGTATCGTCGTAACCCCGTGCTACCGAAACGGCTGTCATAATCAGCACCACGATAGTGGTTACCTTGATGCCGCCGCCGGTGGAACCGGGCGCGGCGCCAATAAACATCAGACCGATGGAAAGAACCTTACTGATCTCGTTCATAGAGGCGATGTCAATGCTGTTGAAACCAGCGGTGCGGGTGGAGACCGACTGAAAGAAGGCGGCATTCAACTTTTGCCAGACCGGGAGATTGCCCATCGTGGCAGGGTTATGCCACTCCAGCGCGGCAAAACCCAGAGTGCCGATGAAAAGCAGGCAGGCGGTGGAGAGGAGAACCACCCGGCTGTGCAGCCGGAGTTTTTTGCTTTTATGGTAATGCAGCAGATCAAACAATACCATGAATCCCAAACCGCCGATGATGATGAGCGCCGAAACAACCAAAAGCACATAGCTGCCGTTATAATGGATCAAGGAAGAATAAGGCCCCTCCCGGCCCAACAGGTCAAAACCCGCATTACAGAATGCAGAGACAGAGGTGAAAACAGAAATGAAAATTCCCCCCATCCCATACTTCGGTACAAAAGCGGGCAGTAGCAGCACTGCTCCGATGGCTTCTACTATCAAAGAGATACCGACGATTCCTCTGAGAAGCCGGGGCGTATCCTCAAAATTGCTGGCACTGGTGGATTCCTGTGCCAGCTGCAGGGTGCGAAGTCCCAACTTCCGCCGAATCAACAGATTGAAGAACAACGTCAGCGTTACCAAGCCCAGGCCCCCGATCTGGATTAAAGACAGGATAACTCCCTGCCCGAAAAAGGTCCAGTGGGTATAGGTATCCACCACAATCAGGCCGGTTACGCAGGTGGCCGAAGTGGCGGTAAACAGCGCATCAAAAAAATTGGTGACAGCTCCGTTTTTGGCAGACAGGGGAAGCATCAAAAGCAGAGTGCCAGTGATGATAACGCCCAGAAAGCTGCCTGTAATTACCCGGGCGGGATTGGCAGACAAGGAAAAATGCTTTTTTTGCATGAATAAAGACATCCTTTCCCGGAAAACGCTATTCCGGCAACAGAATCTTCTTGGCTTTGCTAATCAGATTTTTGTCATTGCGAAAAGTGACCCAGGTATGGGCCTGCTCCAGAGGAATCCAACGGGTTTCGCCGATCTCCTCCTCCTGCCGGACCACGTGATCGTTTCTGGCGTGTCCCAGAAAATAGACCACCTGCTTTTTGACATTTGGCTTTGGATAATATTCCACGCTTTGGCGGAAATCCCCTTCCAAGTCGATATCCAGGCCGGTCTCTTCCTTCACCTCCCGCAAGGCGGTCTGCACCTCGTTTTCGCCTTCCTCCATATGCCCTTTGGGAAAGGACCAGTGGGTGCCATGCCGGTGTTTGATGAATAAAAGTTCTTTCTGGCCGTTTTGCGTGATGCGGTAGACCAGTGCACCGCAGGATTTTTCCCGCTTCACAGGAGAACCTCCTTTTGGCTCTTTGTTCCGCCTGCTGTAAACGGAAGCAATGAGATCGAAGAAATGCAGCATACAGAAACTAATATAGCATATTTTCCCCGGAAAGAAAAGAGAAAAGAGAAAAGAGGGAAAAGAGGGATTTTTTAAAAGGACGATTCCTATGAAAGCGAAACTGTGGTATAATAACCGCAAAGCAGAGAAGAATACGCGATTCCAGTGGACTTTTCACCGTTTGCCCGGTGGCCTAAGAAATGACAGCAGCCAAAAAACGCGTTTTAAGCAGCAGTCAAAACCAAAACCTGAAGGAAACGGGAATACCGATTTGTGGGATGAAGCGTTGAAAGACTGTGAGAATAACTACCTGAACGGCTTTTGGCCCTTCAAAAGGCAGCTGTCATGTGCCTGTCTGACGATAGATTTGCCGCTTTTTTAAGCGGCTTGCCCGATAAAGAGAAGGAGGAACCGCTTTATGACCACATATCAGAATATGCCGCCTGCGGGTTCACCGCCCGGATATCAGCCGCCAGTGGTACCGCTCCCGCTGCAAAACCCCGCCTACGTCCAGGAAAAGAGGTGTCTGCGTCAGTCTGCCAATTGTTTTGGCGTTGCGGCGATTTTGTATTTTGTCATCAACATTTCCGCCAGTCTGTTTCTGGGATTTTTGATTCAACTGTCCTATCAGTTTACCGGGCGGCAGTTGTTTGGCAATTCGGAGGTTGCGTATTATTTGTTGAATATCGGCGTTTATGTCCTGTCTTTTTCCGTCGCCTTTGGGGCATACCTGCTTTTTTTGAAGATGCCGTGGCGGGTTGCGGTCCCATTAAGACCGGTGCGGGCCGGAACCGTATTGTTGAGCATTCCCGCAACATTCGCTCTTTCGGTGATCGGATCAATTTTGACCTCCCTTTTTTCTCTGCTGTTTTCTGTAACCGGCTATCAACCGGTGACCAATGATGTCGTTACGCCGGTGACGCTGACGGGTTTGGTACTGTATTTTATCCTGCTGGCAGTGCTACCGCCGATTTTTGAGGAAATTGCATTCCGAGGAATTCTGATGCAGTCGCTGCGCCGTTTTGGCGATGGATTTGCTCTGCTGGTTTCGGCTTTGCTGTTCGGCCTGTTTCATCTGAACATGATACAGGCCCCCTACGCTTTTTTGCTGGGGCTTTGGTTTGGGTATCTGGTGCTGCGCACCGGCTCGCTTTGGATTTCGATGGTACTGCACGCCTGCGTTAACTTTTCTGCCGGTGTGATGAGCATTTTCATGAACGGGATGGGGGAAGAGACACTCATTCTGGTAAATCTGGTTTATATTGTGTTCTGGATTACCACAGGTGTGGCGTCAGTACTGTTTTTGATTTTACGCGTTCGAGGCCCCCTGCGGTTGTATCCTGCCCAGACCTGGTTGCGTGGCGGCCAGAAGGTGGGTGTATATTTCTCATCGGTGGCAATGATTTTTGTTTTGTTAGTGATTCTTTTCTTCATGGTTCAGAATTTTGTGAGGGTAGCATGAACGGGGAGACAATACACGAACGGTATATGCGTTTGGCGCTGGAAGAAGCCAAAGAAGCAAACCGGCTGGGGGAAATTCCCGTGGGTGCGGTAGTGGTCCGGCGGGGTCACATATTGGGTCGTGGGCACAATCTGCGCCAAACCGGACACAGTGCTTTGGCCCATGCGGAAGTGCTGGCGCTGGAAGAAGCCTGCCGTTTTGTCGGTGATTGGCGGCTGGATGGATGCGATCTATATGTGACGCTGGAGCCCTGCGCAATGTGTGCCGGAGCCGTTCTCAACAGCCGGATCAGCCGAGTATTTTACGGCGCGGCAGACCCCAAGGAAGGAGCGGTATGCGGCATGCTACGCCTGTTTGACCTGCCTTATGGAAACCGTCCTGATTATGAAGGCGGTGTGCTGGTCCGGGAATGCGCCGAACTGCTGGAGTCTTTCTTTGCCCAGCGGCGAAAAAAATAAAAGAATAATTATGAGTGTTTTTTGCAAAATGGATTGATTTTTTGTTACAAAAAGAATATTTTGGGAAATAATCTTCATTTTTATTCCGGAATAAAGGGCTTGTTCATAATTTGTTCACCATTTTATAACCTCTTATGATATAATAAGAGACAGGAAACTGTATTGTACTGTTTCCGGTCAATCCCCCCTCCTTTATCATCATTTCTTCTTTTTTTATTTGCCCGCAGGCCCGTTGCCTGCGATTTTTTTGCCCGAATTTCCACTTTCTCCACATAGATTTCCACAGAAAAAAGGCTAGCTTTATGCGGAAGAACAACGTTTTACAGCTTTTTTTGTATTTTATGTGGAGAATTTTTCTCTTTTGTTTGTGAATTGTTGAAAATTTTGTGGAAAGCGTGGAAATCCGAAATTGTTTGCAAAAGTATTACGCAATGTAAAAAAACCGCTATTTTCAGTACGAAGAGTGTTCGTAAAATGGAAATAATGGGGCTCTGTAAAAATGTAGTACCCACTATAACCTAGTGAAAACAATTGTATGTATCTCCTTGTAAGGGATGCTTAGCAAAGCATGGGCTTGAAAGAATGGGGTTACTTCATATTGCCACGATGGGAAAGACACATGAAGAACACAGCAGCTGTTTTCGGCGATTGATATTGGGGTGAGAATGTGGAACAGAAAAATTTTGAATTTTTCCTGTTTGAAAATTTTGATGCGTCAGATATCCTTACTGAAAATAATCCTCGCACATATCTGAATCATTCCATTACAGAGATTTTGTCCGATGTTGTAAATGCTGTCCCTTTTACTTGTAGGTATCAGGATATGTGCAGTCAATATACATCTGAACGCATAAATAACTTAATTAAAATTGGTTTGTTCCGGACGGTGAATGGTATGCTTTTGTTGGATTCTACCGTTATTGTTCGGGAAGATATAAAGAGTATTCGAGATTACTTAGAGGCAGAAATCACATGTTTGGCTGATAAAATTGTTTGTAAGCAAAAAGAAATATATTGCTGCGTCGGTTCTATTAAGAATGGTTTTGATGAAAAAATGAACCTGTATCATTTGTTATGCGGTGCTGTATTTGACGGTGATTTTTTGATTATTTAAGGGAAAATCAATTGCTTACCACATCTCGTTTGCATACATCAGGTGTTGATTATATCATTACCGTATATGAAAAATGTCCGGAATTAAGTGTTTTTTCAAACCATCTCTTATGCTCTTACAATCGTTTTTGTGACGGTACACGGGCATTGCAATCTTTTGGGGATGCAGACGGCAGCAGGGTGGATTTCTATCGTTTCAACTGTCAAAAACAATTAGGAGTAGCTGTTCCTGCGCCAAAGGAAATAAACCAGATATGGAATAAGGCTTCCTGTAATCATAATTTCAAGTCCTATGTTTTGAATGAACTCCGGGTCTACGATGAGACTGGATTTTGTGACCGGGACTGTATGCAGCTTTTTGAATACTTTGGATACATATCTGGCAATCAATATACGGTTCCTGTTTTTCGCCAGAATGCCAAATCCATTATTCAACGACTATCTAATATTGTCATTGATTGTATTGGCATTGATATAAAGAAATTACTTAGTGACTCACCCATTATGTTCCAGCTGTATTGTCGGCGGCATGGTGTCCCGAAAGAAGAGGTGGCCAATGAAGTATACCATATGATCTTTGGTATGCTGAATGAGGAACTGGTATCGAGAGGGTTTGTTCAGGTGCCAGACTTCCATGTCGGAGAAGGAAGATATTTAAAATCTATTGAGCTTTATAATAATGAATCGAGTACTTGTTAAAATTACAGCACATCTAAAGAAAATGGCACGACTTTTGTCGTGCCATTTTCTATTTTAAACCGCTATTCTCGATAGGGAAACAGCGTTTTTTTTGATGCTTTTTTAAAAATAACAGCAGAACTCCCCGGCATAAGGGGAAGAAGACTGGGAATCCGGATAGAAAAAAACAGTAGAATATTGTTCACTGCTTTGTAAATATTCCAAAAGAACCATCAGCTGCTGTGGGGAATCGGTAGAGACGGAAAAACTAACGGCATTATAGGAAAACCATATTTTTTCAATTTGGACATTGCGGGGCAGATGCTGAATCAGACCCCACAAACCGCCAATATCATAATTGGGCAAAAAGTCAAAGGCAATGGCACTGTCCAAAAAGGCGATGGAATAATCGCAGATAATTTGGTAAGTTTTTTTTTCAAACAAAAGCTGGTTGGCAGAACGAATTTCTTCACCGGTTTGCAAAAGGAGTTCTTTGGCTTTGGGTCCTCCCTGACTATCCAGCAGAGCATTTGCGCAAAAGCTGCCGCCCCAAAGCACAGCCAGGGCCAGCACCGGTGGCAACAGGATCCGCAGGAGAAAAGGCAGTTTTCTTTTTTGTGCCACCGAAAAGTTCCTCCTTCCCCCTTGCCGGGCTCACGGTGCAGTTAAAAGTTATCGGTTTCGTACAAAATAGCCGAAAGGGCAGCCAGCGGTGCCGTTTCGCACCGAAGGATCCGATTGCCCAAGCTGGTACAGGTAGCGCCAACCTCTTGGGCCAGATGGGCTTCTTCCGAAGAGAACCCTCCTTCGGCACCAACAAAAATGCCGATCTGTGCTGCCGGCGCACATAGGGCCTTTTTTAAAGGCAGGCCGCCTTTTTCGTAAAGAAACAATCCCTTTTCCATGGAACCCAGCGCCTGCACCGCCTGCGAAAACGACATCAGGGGGCAAACGGTAGGAATACGGCTGCGGCCGCACTGTTTGGCGGCTTCCACAGCGATTTTTTGCCAGCGGAGCAGCTTTTTTTCCATTGATTTTTCATCTGGTCGAGATATGCACCGTTCGGTGAGCACCGGCACGACTTCACTTATCCCCAGTTCCACCGCTTTTTGGATAATCCATTCCATTTTGTCTCCTTTGGGCAGAGCCTGGAACAGCCGAATAGAAACGGTCGGTTCTGTTTGGGAGGGTTGGCGGGAAAGAATTTCCACCGTGGCAATCTGTCCGTCAGTTTGCCGCAGAACGCCGTTGTAGTCGATGCCAGCTCCGTCGCATAGGGTGAGCGCTTCGCCGACGGCCATGCGCAGCGAGCGGCAGATATGCCTGGCATCTTCTCCGGTGAGAGTGATAAAATCTCCGGCAGGCGGGTCGATATAAAATCTGGGCATAGACTATTCCTCCGCAAAACGGCAGCGCAGCGCCACCCATCCGCCTTCTTCCCGGCGGTCCACAATCTGCATGCCGCAGTTTAGAATGGCCTTTTGCACTTCTACCGACCGCTCGTCGATAATGCCGGAAGCTAGGAAGTATCCGTTTGGCTTTAAAAACTGCCGGATGGACGGGCACAGCCGGATGATGACGTCCGCCACAATATTGGCGCAGATGACGTCATACTGTCCGCTGATTTTATCGGTCAGATCGCCCTGGACAAAGTGGGTGCGGTCTTCCACCCCATTGAGGCCGGCGTTTTCCCCGGCGATTTTGGCGGCCAGCTCGTCGATGTCTACCCCGTCGGCGTGGGACGCGCCCAGCAGCACGCCGCAGACGGCGAGAATGCCGCTGCCGCAGCCAACGTCGAGCACAGTGCAGCCGGACGTGACCGATTGCTCCAGAAGTTCCATGCAAAGGCGGGTGGTGGCATGGGTGCCGGTTCCGAAAGCCATGCCCGGATCCAGCTTGAGGATGATATCGTCCGCCTGCTTTTCATACTCCTCCCAGGAGGGGACGACGACCAAATGCTTACCCACCCGAATCGGTTTATAATATTGTTTCCAGTTGTTTTCCCAGTCTTCTTCCAAAAGGCTGCCGCAGCTGATCTCCAGCCGGCCCATACGGCCCTCGGCATCGTCGGCTTTCAGCGCGCGCACCACAGAAGACACTGCCGCCAGCGTTTGAGCGCCCTGGACGTTTTTCGGCAGATAGACGATCACCCGGGTCTCGGCGTCCTTTAACGCCATCAGGCTGTCGTCCACATAATCCCAATGCGGGGTTGTTTCCTCCAGAAATGCCTCAAAATCCTGAGCGTCCTCTACTGCAAATCCGTTAATGCCCAGTTCCAGCAGTTTTCCGCACAAAAGCTCCACCCCTTCGGTGGAGGTATAGATGGAAGCCTCGGTCCATTCCATTTTCCGATACCGCCTTTCCTCTTTTACAGTACCTTTTATTATACACATAATTCTGCGTAGGGTAAAGGGGAGAATCTGGGGCGGATTGTGCTGAGGAAAAAGATGATAAAATGAAAAAAAGGGGGGAATGCCAATGCTTTCATTCGTAAATGACTATTCGCAGGGTGCCCACGAAGCGATCCTCAACCGGCTGCTGCAGATCAATCCGGAGACGATAGCGAGAGGATACGGGGCAGACCATTACTGCGAGAGTGCGAAGGAAAAATCCGCGCGGCTTGTGAGAGTCCGGCGGCAGATGTTTTTTCCTGACTGGCGGGACCCAGACCAACGCAGTGGTCATTGCCGTACTGCTGGACGCTTATGAGGGGGGTGTAGCGGCAGACACCGGTCATATTAGCGTGCACGAAGCAGGCGCCATTGAGCGCACCGGGCATAAAGTACTGACCTTGCCTCATCACGCGGGGAAAATCAACGCCACACAACTGGAGGAATATCTGCGCGTTTTCTGGAAGGATGGGAACCATGAGCACATGGTCTTTCCGGGGATGGTTTATCTGTCTCACCCCACGGAATATGGAACTTTATATACCAAAGAAGAATTAAAGGCCATCTCAAAAATCTGCCGGGCCTATGAGATTCCGCTGTACTTGGACGGGGCCCGTTTGGGTTACGGCCTGGCCAGCCCCCAAGCGGATGTAACACTGCCGGACATTGCCGCTTGCTGCGATGCGTTTTACATCGGCGGCACCAAAGTCGGCGCGTTGTGCGGGGAGGCGGTGGTCTTTCCGCAGGGCGATGCGCCCAGGCATTTTCTGACGCAGGTCAAGCAGCATGGCGCGTTGCTGGCAAAAGGCTGGCTGCTGGGAATCCAATTTGACACGCTGTTTACCGACCGGCTGTATTGGCGCATCAGCGAGAATGCCATTCAAACAGCCGGGCGGCTGGTGCAGGTGCTGGAGGAGGCAGGCTTTTCCTTTTATCTCAAGTCTCCGACCAATCAGCAGTTTGTAATTTTGGAAAACCGGCAGATGGAACGGCTGGCCAAGAAAGTGGCGTTCAGTTTTTGGGAAACATTGGATGAAGACCACACTGCGGTGCGTTTTGTCACCAGCTGGGCTACCGACCCTCAGAACCTAGAAGCGCTGTGGGAAATCCTGGCGCAGGAAGCAGGGCAGAAAGCGTAAACACCAACGCGCAGCAAATAGATTCGGATTATACTCATCCGAAAGGCCCGTAGTCTGACGGCAGCGGACCTTTTTTGTTTGGCGTTTTTTGCTCTTTGTTTTCCTCTTGCATTTCAAGTCGGAAATGATTACAATGAAAAGGCCGTGTCCGGCCACTTTTAAAAAGCGTGCCGTAATCCACCCGGGGCAGTCAGTCGCAAGAACCTGACTATAAATAAAAACTACGAGAGGAAACAGAAAATATGAAACATTTAAACGGGAGAGCAATCGCCGTATCGGCGATGATCGCCGCCGTCTACACCGCTGTGAGCCTGGCTTTGTCCTTGTTCTCGTTCGGCGTGATGCAGATTCGGGTGGCGGAATGTCTGACCCTTTTACCGGTATTGTCCCCGCTGGGGATCTACGGCGTTACCGTAGGCTGCCTTTTGACCAATATTGTGGGCACTGTGCTGGGCCTTACCATGCCGGTGGATATCCTGTTCGGCACACTGGCAACCGCAATTGCCGCGGTGCTGAGCTATCTTTTACGAAATGTGCGCATCAAGCGTTTGGCGATTCCCGCCGCGCTGCCGCCGATTTTAATCAACGGACTGATTATCGGTCTGGAATGGACCTGGCTTTCCGGCAGTTTTCAGTGGGATGTGTTTTGGACCTGTGCGGTCTCGGTGACGGCAGGGCAGATTATCCCCTGCCTGGTGCTGGGAGTTCTGCTGGTTTGGATACTGGAAAAGAAGGGGCTTGATCAAAAGCTCTTTGGGAAAAAATAAGCTGCGCTGCTGAAAAATCGGGTGGGCCTCCCGGTAGGGGAGGAAAGAGGCGCGGCGAGAAAACGAAAACAAAAGGCTTTGGGAATGTTCCCAAAGCCTTTTTTGTTAGAGGGTAAAACGGCTAAAATGAAGTATTTTAGTCAAAATTGATTATAAATAGGATAATATAGATGAATTGTTCCAATTCATATATGATTTATTCGCCCATAACAGTGATGTAAACCTTGCGGCGCTGAATGCCGTCGAATTCACCGAAGTAAACATCCTGCGCATTGCCGCAGACCACGTGTCCGTCCACAATGGGGAACACGGCGTGGTTGCCGCAGATCATGGATTTCAGATGGCCCGGCGCATTGCAGCCGATGGCGCCGTAGGAGGGCAAAAAGTGGTTGTGATTGTACGAGTCGAAGGTGGGGACCAGCTCCTCGAGTTTTCTTTCGATATCCACTTCCAGGCAGGCCAGACTCTCGTTGACCAGAATACCGGTGGTAGTGTGGGCGGTGATGGCGTAAACGACGCCGTTTTGAACGCCGGATTCCTCAACCGCTTTGAGGATGTCTTTGGTAATGCGGATCAGCTCAAATTCTTTTTTGCTGATCAGTTCAATGGTAGTGGTTTTGACCATGACTATTTAACCTCCATTCCCAGCCATTTGAGTGCGTTGCCGCCCATGAGTTTGGCGCGGGTGTCCGGCCGCATCTCCAGCTTTTCAATGCCATGGGTGTGGTTGCGGGGATTGTCGGAGCCATACATCACCTTATCCGCAAAGTTGTGCTCGAACCAGGTGGGACCCCAGGTGCGGTTAAAGATCTGATCCATAAACACAGCAGGAGAGTCCATGGGGATGGCGGAGGTGTCGGTGTAAACGTTGGGATATTTTAAGCACAGCATGGCCGTTTCCACCGCCCAGGGCCAGCCGAAGTGGGCCAGGCAGATGCGCAGCTCCGGATACTTCACCGCAACCCCTTCAAAGTTAACCGGACGAGAATATTTGATCAGACAATCCGGTTCCCATGACATGCCGGCATGGAACATGATGGGCTTATTATACTCCAGGCATTTTTGATAGATGGCATCCATCATGGGATCGTCCGGATAAAAAGCCTGCTTGGAAGGATGAAGCTTCAACCCGGCCAGCTTCTGATTTTTAAACGCGTAATCCAGCACCTCCAACGCGTCGGGGCGATAGGGGTCCACGCTGGCAAAGCCGATGAACCGGTTTGGCGCTGCGGCGACAATCTGTTCTATTTCGTCATTGGAAACCACCCAGCCGCCATATCGGGTGGTAAGATCCATGGGAAGAAGCACAAAGCGGTCGATCCCCTCGTGATCCATGCGGGTGAACAAAACGTCAAAGTTTTTGTTTCCGCCGCCGTTGCCGCCGGAAGGTTTGCCTGTCATGGCAATGGGGGCGGACAGGGCATCCTGCGGGCCCCGCTGAAACACCCGGTCACGGAAAGCGCGGGATGCGGGATCCTGTGCGACCTGTGGATATCCGTTAGGATGAACGTGTACATCAATAACCATTTGTATAATCGCTCCTTTCCAATACAAATCATGGCGAGCTTTGCGGAAAGTTCCGCTTACCGATTAGTACGGATCAAACATAGCGACGATCTTGGCGGACAGATCTGCGCCTTCTTTTTGGCATTCGGGGATGGATTTTCCTGTCATAATTCCATGCATAAAGCCTGCCAGGAAGGAGTCGCCCGCCCCAACAGTGTTGACGACCTTTTCCGCTGGGGTAATGCCCGCGCTGTAAAATTCTTTTCCGTCCCAAACCAGAGAGCCGTCTTCGCCGAAGGTGGCAACGACCAGAGTGGGGCCGAGGCTCTGATATTTTTTCATCAGCTCTTTGACATGCTCATCCCGCTGCGGGTAAGACATGAAAGCGTAGTCGATATTTCGAAGCAGGGTTTCGGTTTCAGTGTGTCTTTCATAAGAAGTCGACAGGTCAAAGATGATTTTGCATCCGGCCTCCTGCAACTCGGCCAGATACGGATACAGCACCTTGGAAAATTCAGTATGGACATAGTCGTAGCCTTTTAAAAATTCAACGTCATCTCTGGTAAGCTCAAAATCGTCCATGACGCCGGGGATATTTTTGACGTGAACCCGGTCGTTGTTTTCGGTCATCTCCATAATCATAAAGGAGGTCTCCCCGGGCAGCACATGCAGATGGGAAGAATCTACCCCATATTTTTTGAGTACCTCAAACATTTCCTCTCCGTATTTGTCTGGGCCGACCGCGCTGACTACGGCACACTCCACACCCATTTTGGCCAGATTAACCAGTGCGTCAAAGCCGTTGCCCGCAGGATAATGGCGGTTGTCCAGGTTGGCGTAGTTGTCAACACAGGTAAAACCGGCAGTTGCAATTTTCATCGTTTTCCCTCCTGTTTTCGTTATGCCTAATTTTTGGAAGATCAGGGCTAACCTCATCTTATTATAGAGGAAAAGGGCTGTCAATTATGGAGAAATGACAAAGAATTTCTATTTTTTTGTGGGCTTTGTAATAGACTTTTTTCTTTTATTGCAGGATCTTGCTATGGGTTTGGAACCTTTTGAGGGATTGGTTCTGGAAGCACGGAGAAAAAGAAAAAATTTTTTTGGCAATCTGGCAGGCGTAAAAAGCAAAAACCAGCGCTGCATGTAAGCGCGCCGGTTGAAAGATTTATTGAATGAAAATAGGCAAAGCTCCCAGTATAGAAAAAGAGAGCGGATCAAAGCACTCTCTTTTGGAGAAAAATCTATGGGTGTGGAAAAATTTTCCTTGGGACGGGCAATCCTGTTACTGCTGCCGTGAGAAAAGCTTTTTCCAGCCGCCGCTTGCTGCGGGGATGACACTTCGCTGCAAGAAAATAATGCGTTGTATCACCCCGGTTACTGGGCGGTATAAGTTTCCACCGCCACCGACAGGATGGAGACCTCTTCCAAAGGCCGATCGTTCTCGTCGGTGGCAACTGCTGCGATAGCATCTACCACCTCCATTCCCTCTATTACCTGGCCGAAAACCGTATGCTGGCCATCCAGCCAAGGGGTACCGCCTTCTGCTTCATACTTGGCGATGGCCTGCTTGTCAACGCCATTGTTTTTCATGGATTCTTTCTGCCCCTCCCGCAGCTGAGACGTTTGGACGATAAAAAACTGGCCACGACAGCTTTGGCGCCG
>OLOQ01001688.1_pt1 | contig 20326 bp, 16 predicted proteins | sample 1673101 | NCBI WGS metagenome assembly OLOQ01 (sample SAMEA3136754, study PRJEB25190) | human gut metagenome | biome: human gut; feature: human-associated habitat; material: faeces | place: Austria | collected 2013 | reverse complement strand
AACTTTCTTCGAGAAAGTCAGGAGGGGAGAGTTTATCGTCCGGCGGACGATGAACTCCGGGGAACCCTATCAAGGGGTTTCCAATGATTTGCCGCGGCAAATCATTGAAATAAACTTAAAGAAATCACAATTTCGTCTGAAAATAAGAATTGATGCGCGTCATGGTGCGCAAAAGCTCCTCGCGCTCCTCTTCCGAAAGATCCTCGCAGATTTCCGCAATGATGCGCCGGTGGCAGCGGCGGTGGAACGCCTCCACTTTTTTGCCCTCAGGCGTTAGCATCACCTGCACCGCGCGGCCGTCGCCGGGCAGGCGCTGCTTTTCGCAGTAGCCCTTCTGCACCAGCTTGTTCACCGCCACCGTAACGGAGGGCTTTGTCACCTTGAGCTGCTGAGCAATCTCGCTGACCGTCATGCCGGTTTTACCTTTGGCAATGAGCTCGATCATGTGCATCTCGTTGATGGAGATGTTCAGCCGTTGTTTTTTCAGTTCGTTCTGCTCCAAGATCTGCACATTGCGATAGATCTCCACCAGAAGCTCGTTTGCTTTCGCAGAAAAGCCGGACATGCTGCACACTCCTTTCGCCCATTTGCGCCGTTTTTCGATAAATTTAGTTAAACAAACTAACGAACAACCGCTGATATTGTACTCGTTTCGCGGCAAAATGTCAAGTAAAACGCTTTCGCGCATCCTCTTTTTCCTTTGAAGTGCCCTCCTTTTCCCCGTAAAGTTATCTCGAAGCTGATACCAACTTGGGCTCCCTTGTAAGAATTCTGAAATAAATCTGTTCTTTTTCCGTAGTAATTTGCATTTTAATTCTTTTATGGAATTAAAAATTGGAAGTTATCATGTAGAATAGTCCCGTGTATAAAAAGGGGTTCGTATGCCCTTTTATGAAATCGAAATTTATTGCTGAAAGGAAGTTTTTCCGTTGAAGCTGTTTTCTAAAAACATGAAGCGCATCACTGCAGCCGTGCTTTCCGCCCTGCTGCTCTGTGCCGCACCGCTCAGCTACGCCGACGATACCGTAGCCGATATGGAAGCCAAGCAGACCGAGCTCGCCAACAAAAAGGCCGACCTCGAAAACAAAATCTCCTCTCTGGAGTCTCAGGAGGCCGATAAAACCGAATATCTTACCCTGCTCTCCGAAAAGATTGATACCATCAAGGAGCAGATCGATACCGCAAACAGCGACATCACCGTGCTGAACACCAGCATCAAAAAGCTCGAAAAAGAGCTCAACGACTCCGCAGATCAGATCTCCGATACCATGGAGCTTCTGAAAAAGCGTCTCGCCGTGCTGTACTCCGCCGGCTGCACCGTCGGCACACTGGAGATTCTCTTCAATTCCGAAAGCCTGCATGATTTCTCCATGCGCGCAGAGGCCGTCTCCACCATCACCCGCCACGATAAGCAGCTCATTGATACGGTTGCAGCGTACATGAACGAGACGAAGGCACAGCGCGAAGAGCTTGAAAAGGAAAAGACCGCGCTTGCCGATGCCAAAAAGCTGTATGAATCAAGCGAAGAGGAATTAAAGCAGCTCGAAAGCGACAACACCGCCCTGCTCGAGCAGATTCGCTCCGATAAGAGCAGTGCCGAGACCGAGCTTTCCCGTACCGAAGAAGAAGAATACGTGCTCGCAAACATGATGGCGGCAAAGATCGCCGAAATGCAGCAGCAGATGGCACAGGCAAAAGCCACGCCCACCCCGACCCCGGTACCGATCGTAGAGCCCACACCTACGCCGACCCCGGTGCCTGAAGAAGAAGTAGACGATAACGGCAACGTTATGCCTACCCCGACACCGACCCCGGTGCCGACCGTAAATCCGACCCCCACCCCGACCCCGGTGCCGCAGCCGTCTTATGACGATGACTATTCCGGTGAAAGCTTTGCATGGCCTGTTCCGGGCTGGACCGGCGTCAGCTGTGCATTCGGCAACGGCCACTACGGCATGGATATCCCCGCAAGCCGCGGCACACCGATCGTGGCATCCCGCTCCGGTACGGTCATGACCGCAAACGGCTCCGATGATTGGGGCTATTCCTGGGGCTACTACGTCTCCATTTACCACGACAGCACCTATTCCACCCTGTACGCACACATGAGCTCTGTCGCCGTCAGCGAGGGTCAGTGGGTCAACAAGGGCGATGTCATCGGCTATGTCGGCGATACCGGCTATTCCTTCGGTGACCACTGCCACTTTGAGGTCTACCAAAACGGCACCCGTGTAGACCCGTCCCAGTTCGTATAATTTTCATCAATAAATCAAGCGCCGAGCTTTCATGGAAGCCCGGCGCTTTTGTTTTCTCTATAATTTCTGCCATCACGCAGGGCAAAGAGCTCGGCGTATACCTGTATATCTACACCGGCGGCGACGCCGACCCGTGCGTGTTCATCCACTATTCCGATTCCAACATTCGCGAAAAAGCACTGCTCGAAGTCCTGTAGTCGCCGCTCTTCATGGCGTACCACGATGGCCAGCCGTTCAACGAGAACACCTGCGCCCGTGCCCCATGCTGGAAAACCCGGAGCTGCTGCGCGAGATGATTGCGAAGACCGACGGTTTTCCTTTTTATAAACATTCTAAGACATTTTATTGTCCAAAGGGCAGTTTCACAAATTCCCAAGGGATTTATCTTGTTGAAAAAAGGACTTTGCAAAACGCAAAGTCTTTTTTTCTGGCTGGGCTGGCGGGATTCGAACCCACGAGGTGACGGAGTCAAAGTCCGTTGCCTTACCGCTTGGCGACAGCCCAATATTCGATACCCCAAGAGTATAGCATATTTCAGGCCGTTAGTCAAACGTTTTAAGCAAAGAAAAGCCGCGCGCAAACAGGTTTTCCTTCTGCGCACGGCTCCATATCCTTCTTTGAAATTATTCCGCTTTCAGCGTGTAGCGCTTGTACGGGCGGTCTGCAATGCCGCCGGAGATTGCCATCGTAGATTCCGTCTCCAGCGTGAGCGCGTCACCCTCAAATGTGAAGATCATTCGTCTGCCGCCTGCGGATTCCGCACAGCGAACTTCGAGCTCAAAGCGCTTGTCACTGCGCCAGCGACCCACAGCGCCGTAGGTACGGCCGCCGAGCGTAAAGCTCGTGAAGTGGCTCTGAAGGCCGATCTCCGCCGTAAATTCGCCGTTATCCTGCTCGAAAACGAGATTTGCTTTTTCGGGCACAAATTCAAAGCGCAGCGTCTTTGTCACACCGCCCTGCGGGGCCACAATCCACACACCGCCGATGAAATCGACAAGTCCCGGAACTTCCTCCGTAAATGCGAATTTCTTACCCTCAATCTCTTTTTCGGACCACGGGTTGCGGGAAGACAGCATCGGCGTGATCTCCGCTCTTTCCAAGCGCTTCTTCAAAACGTGCGCCATGGGGCTTTCCGGCAGCGTCTCCTCGTCCGTGATGGCCGGCAGCAACGCCTCCCACGCGCAGGTCAGCTGCTCCTGCTGATTGGAGGAAGAACTCTGCAAAATGAGCACGGTGTCTTTGTCCTCAAACACCACGCCGTACTGGCCGAACGCGCCGTCCGCGCGGAACACATGCTCCGGCACGCAGCGCCAGAACTGGAAGCCGTAGCCACAGCGCCAGTCGGGGTTATCCGCATTATTCGCCGGACTGATCGTCGAGACCTGATTTGCGCTCGCCATGTCGAACCATTCGGCGTTTAAAAGCTGCTTGCCCTCCCACTTGCCGTGCCGGGAAACAAACAAAATAAAGCGCGCCATGTCTTCGGTCTTCAGGCGGCTGCCCGCGCCGCCCATTTCAATGCCGTCCGGCAGGCGGAAGCACTCAATATTCTCAATGCCGAGCGGCTCAAAAAGACGCGGCGTAAGGTACTCGAACAGATTCTCACCCGTGCGGCGCTTCAGCGCGGCGCACAGCATGTTCGTGCCGGCGGTGTTGTACATAAAGCACGTGCCGGGCTTATATTTAAACTCGTGCGAAAGGAAATTCTTAATCCAATCCGGCTCGCTCACGTCGAACGTATTGATCTCCGTCTCGTGGCCGCAGGACATCGTGAGCAGATCGCGCACCGTGCAGGCAAGCAGATTTTCGCTCGGATTTTCCGGCATCTTGTCCGGGAACAGCTCGCTCAAGCGATCGTCAAGAGACAGCGCTCCCTCCTGGCACGCAAAGCCGATGGCCGTGGAGGTCAGCGCCTTTGTAAAGGAGAACATCATGTGCGGCGACGCCGGGTTATACGGCTTCCACCAGCCCTCTGCGCACACCTTGCCGTGGCGCAGCAGCATCATGCTGTGCAGCTCAAGTCCTCTGCTTTCTGCAAGATCGATAAATTTCAATATGCCTTCGGAATGAATACCCACGCTTTCCGGCGTGACTCTTTCCAATATCATAAATATAACCACCTTCCTTTTGATACTTTAATCATAGCACAGCCGCCCGCCCGTTTCCAGTAAAAAGAAAATTCCCCCCGTAAAATTCACTGTCAGAAATTTAGTGAAATTGCGGGGGATTTTTTACGAAAACACCTTTTCCGTGTTCTGCACGCGCAGGAACAGCGTTAGGATCATGCCGAGCATCATCAGGCCCGCCATGGCAAAATACAAGATGCGGATACTCGTGTTTTCCACCAGAATGCCGCCGAGGTTCTGCATTAAAATGGCACTCATCGCGTCCGTAGCGCTGATAACGCCCAGCGCCGTGGAAACGGAACGCGCCTGCACAACGCCGCGCACGATCTTCAATAAGATCATCCCGAACAGCGTAGAGCCGATAGCACGCAAAACCAGCATGGTCACAACCGCAACAAACGCGTTCGGCGCCGTGGCGTACAGCAAAAACTGCACCACCATAATAGCAAACGCCAAAAGCATCAGCGTGCGCCCTGAAAAGCGATCCATAAATTTGTACGAAAACAAAATGACAGGCAGCTCAACAATCGTACTGAAAAACAGCACTGTGCCCACCGCACCCGTCGGCATGCCGAGCTCCTGCAATAAAATGGGGCTGTATGTCATGTTGAGATTTGAGCAGCCCGAAAAAATAAACCCGATGATGACGAACAAAATGTACATCGGCGCACAGAGAAATGAAAACTGCTTGCCCGCCGCAGCCTTTGCCGCTTCCGTATCCGTAAACGAAATGTCGTCCGTGCCGAGGAAACCCACAATGGCCAGTACCGCCGAAACGGAGACCGAAACAAAAATCAGCTGCGGGCTCGTAAATTCCATCATGGCGCAGGCCACCTGTACGGCCGCCGCATAACCGAACGTGCCCCAAATACGAATGGTGCCGTAGCGGTACTTCGTCGAGGTTGCCATACGCTCGCTCACCGGCGAAAGCGATGAGATAAACCCCATGATGCAGCCGTTTAAAAGGAACAGCAGCATCGTTTCGCGCACCAGCGCAAACAGAATGCCGAACACCGCCACGCACGCCATCATCACCGTACAGATAAGCCGCGGCTTTCGCAGCTTATCATTGATATACCCCACGATCGGGATCAGCACCACGCCGAACAAGCTCGAAGCCGACATAATGAAGGACATCTCCGCTTTCGATTTGCCGATGCCCGTCAGATACATAGACAGCACCGAGGTAAACACGCCCAAGCTCCAGTAAAAGAAAAAATAGGTCAGGGCATACGCCGGGTAACTGCCACGAAACGTTCGCTTGCTTTTTTCCATCTCAATCCAACCGCCTTCCCAAAATTTAGGGCGCACGCCGCACACAATGTGCAGCCCTTCCCCTCAAGGCTTATTCACGTCCATCATACCAAATCCCCCGTTGCGTTTCAAGCTTTTTGCGCACGGAAAAGCTTTTATTTTTGCAAAGCGGTAAAGAGGTACCCCCGGGCGAAAAAACGAAGCAGAATACGGTGCAGCCCTTTGAAAATAAGTACAAAATAAGCAACCACGTTCTACCTTAACTGCGAGGCGATGTTCGGGAGCACTCCCGTTTTTTCTTTTCCGGCGTGACAGAAGAAGCGTTGCATAAAAGTGTCAGAGAAATTTTTTTCGCCCCATGTTACTCAACTGTCGGTCGGTTGCTTGTGCGGGTGGACTATGGTATGCTAAAGAAAAGTCCTAAGGGGAGGAAAATTTATGAATTTATCAAAAATAGGACAGTTTATCAGCCGGCGCAGGATGGCCATGGGACTTACGCAGGCTCAACTGGCCGAACGACTGAATGTAACCGATAAAGCGGTCTCTAAGTGGGAACGTGGCAAAAGCCTGCCCGACGTGACGCTTTTCAGCCGTGTGGCTGCGGAGCTGCGCGTCAGCGTTGTGGAGCTTCTCAGCGGCGAACTCATGAACGTGGTTCGCAGCAGCAATCTGGACGAGGCCGTCGATTGGGATGGAAAAGCAGCTCAGGCCACACCGCTCACCTTACGCCGGGACGATCCTGCGGATTTACTGGTTTCGCCCTACTTGTTCGGCAGCAACCTGGAGCACACGCGCTCCTGTATCTATACCGGCCTATCCGCCCAGATGGTTCGCAATCGAAAGTTCGCCGGGAAGCCCACGGCTTGCGAGGGCTGCGCCATAGAATGGTTTCCCTTGGGGGAACGTGGCGTGTTTGCCTTGGATGAACCCTACACCCGCCACGGAGAAGGCTACCACATGAAACGGACCCTCGAATGTAATTCCGTCGGTATCTTCAACCCCTACTGCGGGGAAGCTGTCGGCATGGGTCAGCATGGCATCACAATATCCCAAGGGCAACCGTATCTGTTCGGAATGGTGGTTAAAACCCAAGAATCGGTGAAGTTTACGGTTTCATTGACAGATCGAACCGGAAAGAACGTCTACTGCCGTGCCACATCTGTAGGTGGCGGCGACGATTGGACCCGTTTAGAGGTGGAGCTCACCCCGCAGGCCGCTGACCCTGATGCCGACCTGCGAATCTGCTGGGAAAATGCGGGTTATGTCTGCGTAGGAGCCGTTTCTTTGCTGCCCAAGGATCACTTCCACGGAATGCGCCGCGATGTGGTGGAAGCCATGAAGGATTTGGGCATCAAGGTGCTGCGCTGGCCGGGGAATTCAACTGGATGGACGGCCTTTTGCCGGCGGATATGCGTGCGCCGTTCCAGTCTTATTTGGGCCTGGAGACTCAACCTCACACCATGGGCTACGATTTCAGCGAGATTAATACCGATGACTTTATCGCCCTGTGCCGAGAAATCGGTGCCGAGCCGTTTATCACCATCAACCCCTGTTGGAACACCCCCGATGAGAACGCCGCTTGGGTGGAATACTGCAACGGCGATGTCTCAACCCCTTACGGAAAACTCCGAGCCAATCGGGGTCACCAAGAGCCTTACAATGTGCAGTTTTGGTCATTGGGTAACGAATTCGGTTATGGTCACATGGAGGGTGACAACACTCCTGCCGGGTACTGTCGGATCGCACTGGAGAATGGCAAAAAAATGCTGGAGGCCTCACCTGGTCTCAGCCTGTGCTCCTCGGGACCCTATCCTAACAAGGAATGGGCAGAATTTTCAGCCAATCCGCTTGCCGGGATTTCTCAGATGATTTCCCAGCACTATTATGGCTACGATCCCCATTACACCGACCTTTCCACCGTAGAGGAGGAATATAACCGGTGCATGGCTTCTGTCTCCCGAATGCGGGAGCTGATTCACCAGTCCCGGCAGTGGCTGGAGCCTTCTATACGCATTTCCATGGACGAGTGGAATGTGTGGTATGCCTGGTACCGTCCTTCCAGTGTTACCGACGGTATTTATGCGGCGCTGGTTCTGCACATGTTGATGGAAGAGGCGGAAAAAAGCGGGATAGCCCTTGCGTGTCACTTTCAGGCGATCAACGAGGGAATGCTGTGTGTGAAACCGGATCACGTGAGCTTGACAGCGCAAGGACAAGTGTTCTCCTGGATGAATCGCTGGCACATGGGTAATCGTCTGTGCTCCGCGTCTCAAGAAGCCGTTATTACCGTGGATCGAGAGGGTCGGGTGTCCGCCACGGTGGTGAACGCCGCATTTCACCGCAAAAAGCCGGTGGACTTCTCTTCCTTTGGACCTTGCAGCGAGGCGGTGCTCTTCTCCAGTGACACCGTGTTGCCTCCCTCCTCATTTACCCAGTCAAACGTTCTGGACCAAGCTGCGGGTGGAACCTTGCAAATGCCGCCGCACAGCGTTTTGTTCTTGCGCTTTTAAGAAGCAGGTTTTTATTCGAACGGTCGGGGAAATACGGACAACACCGCCGGGCTGTGAAGTGTTTTCGGACTTGAACTGCGGCGAGGATGTTTCATGTTGTATCGCTTTTTTCTTGACGCAAGAGCGCTTTGCCGTTATAATGAGAAAAAGTGAAATTTAAAGGGGGGCACCACGATGGCAGACATTCGGGCATTTCATGCCATGCGGTACACAAAATCGGCGGGAGAAGCGAAAGAACTGACCTGTCCGCCGTATGACATCATCAGTGAAGCGGAGCGCGCGGCGTTTTTGGAAAGAAACCCGCACAACGTCATACGCCTGGAGCTGCCGCGCGGCGAAGAACCGTATAAGACCGCCGGCAAGACGTTGCACACGTGGCTTTCCGACGGCACTTTGCGCTGTGACAAGGACGCAGGTCTTTATATCTACGAGGAAGAATTCAAAACCGACGTAGACCATGGCGAGGTGCGCAGCCTAAAGGGCATCGTGTGCCTTGTGCGCGTGGAGGATTTTTCCGCGGGCGTTGTGCTGCCGCACGAGGAGACGCTCTCTAAGGCGAAAAAGGACCGTTTTGAGCTGATGAAGGCGACGAACTGCAACTTCAGTTCGATTTACTCTTTGTATCAGGACGAAAAGGGCGAGACGCAAAAGCGCATCGACCGCCTTTCCGCCGGCACGCCGTACTGCGAATTTTCAGACGGACTTGTCACACACCGCCTGTGGATTGTGAATGACAAGCAGGCGCTTGAAGCGTTCCGCGCCGATTTTGCGCCGCGCAAATTGTACATTGCGGACGGGCATCACCGCTATGAAACCGCAATTCATTACCGCGATTACTGCCGCGAAAACGCCGTTTGGGCGCCGGGCAGCGAATTCGTCATGATGACGCTCGTCGATATGGCACACCCGGGACTTGTAGTGTTCCCAACGCACCGCCTTGTGCGCGGCATTGAGGGCTTTTCCGCCGAAAAGGTACTTGAAAGCTGCGGGGAATACTTTCAAATCGAGACGCTTGCGGACAAAAGCGAGATTGCGCCGCGCATGAAAAATGCGTATGATGCCGGGCAAAAGGCGTTCGTATTCGTATATAAAAACGGGGACAGAATGAACTACGTGCTGCTGATTTTGAAAGACGCGGCGGTTATGGAAGAATTTATGCCCGAAAAGAGCGAGGCCTCGCGCGGGCTGGACGTCAGCGTTTTGCACACGCTCATTTTGGAGCGCGCCCTCGGGATTGATCGTGAAAATATGGCGAGTCAGAAAAACTTGACGTATACGCGCGATTTGAACGAAGCGCTTTCCACGGTTGAAAGCGACGAGATGCAGTGTGCATTTATTTTGAACCCCACGCGCGTGGAGGAGATCGGCGCGGTAGCGGCTGCGGGCGAAAAGATGCCGCAGAAGTCCACGTATTTTTACCCGAAGCTTATCACAGGGCTTGTAATGAACAATTTGGAAACGCCTGTGGAAGATTAAAATTTATTTTTTAATAAGTCAAGCGCCGTGCTTTCATTCAAGCATGACGCTTGATTTTATATAGCAACACAGAAAACAATCCTTTTCAAGCCATGCCGCTTTTCACGTCAAAGCAAATACCGGACGCGCCACTGTGTATTTCCGTAAAACTTTGTAACGTGTATAATTCCCCGCATTTCTCAAATACTACCCATACCGAAACTTTGAAAACAAGGGAGATTTGAGATATGAAGGCAACCGGTATCGTCAGACGTATGGATGATCTCGGGCGAGTGGTGGTGCCGAAAGAGCTGCGCCGCACCATGAAGATCAGCGAGGGCACGCCGCTTGAAATTTTCATCGACAAAGACGGCAGCATCATCTTCCGCAAATACTCGCCCGTGGGAGAACTGAACGAAAGCGCCAAAAACATGGCGGAGTGCATCTCGGCGGCAAGCGGCATCGGCACCGCCGTGTGCGACCGCGACCGCATCATCGCAACGGCAGGTATCCCGAAAAAGGATTTGCTGGATAAGCCTGTCTCCAAGCAATTGGATGAGCTGATGCGCCGCAAAAAGGCATTTATCTCCTCCGGCGAGGACACCGTTTTGGCGGCGGAGGGCGGGCTGCGCACCGCAAACGCAGCGTTCCCCATCTCCTGTGCGGGCGACTTGTGCGGCATGTTCCTGCTCATTAAAGACGAAGACGCAAAGCCCGGCGAAACGCAGGAGCATTTGCGGCTCGGCAAGCTCGCGTCCGATTTTTTAAGCCGTGAAACAGTCGAGTAACATGGAAAGAGTCGCTGAAAGCTTTTGATCCAACCTTTTTTAAAAAGTTGGCAGTTTCCAAAGGCAGCGCCTTTGGTCGAGCTCCGCAGAAAGAGAAATCTTTTTGGCGACTGATATAATTTATCCTCTCCCGGCGTAGCCGGGAGAGGATTTCTCTATAATATGAAAAAGGTGCTGTGAGGTTCGTTAGCTCGCTGTATTTCTCCCTCAGTCAGCTTCGCTGACAGCTCCCTCATCAGAAGAAGTCTGCTATATATTTCTCAAATCCTGCCGAATTCTATCCTTTTCAAAAGGAATTTGAAAGCTTATTGCAAAAAGCATTTTTTGGAATATACAACATGCATAAACTTTAAATACACAAAATAGAATATCTGTATAAATTGCAATTCACCATTGCAATATCTGGCAATATGATATATAATTAAGAAGCAATCTCAAATTGAAATTGTAAATTATACATATAAGGGGTGTTTTCCATGAACACATATCCGGCTAAGAACATCATCAACGTTGCTATGGCAGGCCATTCCGGCGCCGGCAAGACCTCCCTCGCGGAAGCTATGCTTTATCTTGCAGGCGCATCCGATCGTCGCGGTAAAGTAGGCGAGGGCAACACGGTCTGTGATTCCGACCCGGAGGAGATCCGCCGCAAGACGTCTGTCTCCACGGCCGTGGCACCGTTTGAATGGAAAAATAAAAAGATCAACCTGCTGGACACCCCGGGTCTTTTCGACTTCCAGGGCGGTCTGTATGAAGCCGCACGCGCGGCAGAATCCGTTGTCATCGTGCTTGCAGGCAAGAGCGGCGTTTCCGTCGGTACGGAAAAGGCTTTTGCGGCAGCGGAAAAGCGCGGCCTGTCTAAGATTTTCTTCGTAAACGGCCTGTGCGATGAAGGTTCCGACTTCTATAAAGTGTTCGAAGATTTAAAGGCGAGCTTCGGCCCGTCCGTCTGCCCGATTGTTGTGCCGTATTTTGAGGACGGCAAGGCAGATAAATATATCAATATGCTGGAATATAAGGCGTACGATTACTCCGGCGGCAAGCCTGTACAGGTAGATATGCCGAACATGGGCGCCCGTCTTGAGGGTCTGCGTACCGCCATTTACGAGGCCGTCGCCGAAACGAGCGACGAGCTGTTCGAGAAATATTTCTCCGGCGAAGAATTCACGCCGGAAGAGGTTATCGTCGGTGTTTCCCAGGGTGTTAAAAGTGGCACCATCTCGCCCGTATTCTGCGGCGACGCTATGCTTATGCGCGGCATGGAGCAGTTTATGGACGGCCTTTGCTGGCTCGCCCCGAGCGCGGCGGATAAGGGCGCGGAAATCGGCGTAGACGTAGACGGCAACCCCGTTGAGATTGCCGTTAAGGAAGATGCCGCCACGGCTGCCATCGTCTTCAAGACCGTTGCAGACCCGTTCATCGGCAAACTCTCCTACGTAAAGGTGCTCTCCGGCAAAATCTCCACAGAGACCCCGCTCATCAACATGCGCACCGGAAACACGGAGCGCGTCGGCAAAACCGTCATGATGTGCGGCAAAAAGCAGGAAGATGTAAAAGCCATCACTGCGGGCGATATCGGCGCCATCCCGAAGCTTGCCGGCGTCAACACGGGCGATACGCTCTGCGCACCCGCACGCAAGGTCACACTGGACGGCATCGCATACCCCACCCCGGAGATGCGTATGGCCATCGTCCCGAAGAACAAGGGCGACGAAGATAAGGTCGCGCAGGGCATCATGCGTCTTGCGGAAGAAGACCCGACGATTCGTTTTGAAAATAACGCAGAAACCAAAGAAATGGTCATCAGCGGCATGGGCGAACAGCACCTTGATGTCATCGTCTCCAAGCTGAAGACGAAGTTCGGCGTAGATGTCACGCTGCGCAGCCCGCGCGTTCCGTACCGCGAGACGATCCGCAAGACCGTTTCCGTACAAGGCAGACATAAGAAGCAGACCGGCGGCCACGGCCAGTTCGGCGACGTGTGGATCGAATTCTCCCCCTGCGATGCAGACGGCTTGGAGTTTGCAGAGCGCGTTGTCGGCGGCGCAGTGCCGAAGGGCTTCTTCCCCGCCGTTGAAAAGGGTCTGCGCGAGTGCATCGCAAGAGGTCCTCTCGCCGGTTATCCGGTCGTCGGTCTCAAGGCGACGCTGTATGACGGCTCCTATCACCCCGTAGACTCCAGCGAAATGGCGTTTAAGACCGCTGCTTCCATTGCCTATAAAAACGGCATGCCGCAGGCGAACCCCGTTCTGCTTGAGCCCATCGGCGAATTGAAGGCTACCGTGCCGGACGCTAACATGGGCGATATCATGGGCGAAGTCAACAAGCGCCGCGGTCGCGTGCTGGGCATGTCTCCGGCAGAAACCGTCGGCTATCAGACCGTAGACGCCGAAGTGCCGATGGCCGAAATGTACGATTTCAGCACCTATGTGCGCCAGGTCACGCAGGGTAGAGGCAGCTTCACGTTTGATTTCGTGCGCTACGAAGAAGCCCCGCAGAATGTTGCGCAGAAGGTTATTGAGGCCGCGAAAGCCAACGGCGAGATTGACTGAATAAAACCATGACAAAAAAGAGACAAAAGATACTATCAATCTTGATGTAATTCTCTTTAAATGTAGCAATAGCATACGGGTGGTACGTAATCCATTCTAATTTCACGAATAAAGCTAAGGCACAACCTACGGATTTTCCTCCGTAAGTTGTGCCTTTTTCTCAACTGTATCGTTCGAATGCTTCTTTACATAGAGTTAACCGCGTTCCGCCTCAAAATTGAAGCAGAACGCGGTTGCTTACTCTACACTGATTTTCAAAGGTGCCTGCATCTCTTTCCAGTCACCGTCACTCTTTGCCTTTGAATTTTGCTTAGAGTGATAACCATGTGCCTTTCTCTGCGGACTCTACAATAGCATCCAGCAGGTGCTGGTTTGCCTGTCCATCCTTAATATTGGCAGCAAGACCATCACCGGTGCCATTCACAATGTCTGCAAAGGACTGCATCTGATCGCAGAAATACTGCTGCGGAATGGGCAGATGGTTGAAAACATGGGCATCGGCATTGATGTCTCCGGAGCAGACTTCAATTTCGTCAATTCCGGCAGGTGTTGCATCCAAGCTGTAGACAATGGCACCCTCACTACCGTAAATCTCCATACGCTGATAGTTACCGCGGCCATAAGCAAATCGGGTAATCTGGAAGCTGACAGAAATCTCATCTTCCATATCCGCCATGTAGTTGCTGAAATCGTCCACATCTACTTTTCCGACACCTTTGCCGTCCAGCAACGGACGCTCGTGTACGTAAGTACCGGTATGTCCCACAACACGTGTATATTCTTTGTTCGTCACAAATCGTACCAAATCCAAGGCATGGCTTCCCAGATCTCCCAGAGCACCTGTACCCGTTCTGCTCTTGACATAGCGCCATACTAAGGGGCAGTTGGCACGGGGCAATCCCCACGCCTGAAAATACTGCATATTCACGTGATAGACACGCCCGATCTTGCCCTGCGCAATCAGATCCTTGGCATAGCGGGCAGCAGCCTTGAATCGGTAGGAGAAGCACACCATATTCTTGACATTCTTCTCCTGAGCCGCCTTGGCCAGTATGTCTGCTTCCTCTGCGGTCAGGGTGATGGGCTTTTCCAGGTTAAACGGCTTGCCGGCTTCCACGGCAGCCATTGCCACCTTGAAGTGGGCGTCATTAGAGGTGCAGATATCCACTGCATCTACAATGTCACAGTTAACCAAATCTCGATAATCCGTAAAACGGTACTGCGGAGGAATCCCATACTTCTCGCCAACGGCTTCGAGCTTTTTCTCATCAATGTCGCAGATGGCCACCAAGGTCAAATCGGGACTCTTGGCAATACCGGGCTCGTGCACGCCGCCCCAGATGGCTCCTACGCCTACAGATCCTACGCGAATAACTTTCTTTTCCATGTTGATTACAACTCCTTTAAATTAAGTTATAAATTAAATAAAATTAATTTGTTTTTTCCAGAATCATTGCAGAGAAGGGAGGAATTTCCACCACAGTGGCATTCTGAGCCCCTTCAAAGGCCTTTTCACTTAACAAATCGCGGACGTAATTTCCCGACAACGTGTAGTTTTGGGGACAATCTGTGTTGTTGATGACCGTCACCAGAAGTTCTTCCTGCAATTGGCGTTCCATAACAAACAAATCTCCCTGAGAACGGAATCTAACGGTTCCCTCCTGCAGTGCTTTTCTGGTTTTTCGCAACCGCATCAGCTTCTGATAGTGCGTCCGCAAATCCGTATTCCAATGAGATTCCTCCCAGTCGAACGCCTTACGGCAATCCGGGTCGTTCTCACCCGTCATACCAATTTCCGTACCATAGTATGTGCAGGGCATACCTACAAAGGTGAACAGGAAAGCCGCCGCGTTTTTCAACCGCGCCGTATTCCCTCCGCTGACCGTAAGGAAGCGGGCAGTGTCGTGGCTGTCCAGCAGATTGAGCATAGAGTCATTGGCCGCATCGGAATAGCGCATCAAATTTTCCGTGAGAAGTTCCTGAAAACGCTGAGGAGCCACTGCGCTCTTGGCAAAGTACTCCACTGCCGCGCGCTGAACACCATAGTTCATCACGCCATCGTACTGATCCCCCTGAAGCCACGCTTCCGAATTGCGCCAGAACTCTCCGATAATCAGTGCGTCGGGATTGATCCCCCGAACGGTCTCCCGAAACTCTCTCCAGAAATGGGAGTCCACCTCGGTGGCTACATCCAGTCTCCAACCGTCAATACCCATGCGGGTCCACTTGGCCACGGCTCCCAGAAGATATTCCTTCGCCTGAGGATTTTCCGTGTTCCACTTGGGCATACAGGCCGTTCTCAACTGTTCTTCAGATAAATTTTTTAAACCGGGGTGTCTGGGGGCATAGGGAGTGTCTCCGAAACAATCAAAATTCAAAGGATCAAAACTCACCGGAAATTCCCGAATGTAAAACCAATCCCGGAAAGGGGATTCCTCTCCGTGCTCTACCACATCTTGGAACTGCCTAAAACCTCCGCCACAATGGTTGAACACGCCGTCTAAAATCACTCGGATGCCACGCTTATGAGCCTGATTAATCAGCTCCACCAAATCGGATTCATCGCCAAAATGAGGATCGATGCGCGTATAGTCCACGGTGTCATACTTGTGGTTGGAAGTGGCTTCAAAAATCGGGGTCAAATACAGGGCGTTCACTCCCAATTCTTCCAAATAAGAAAGCTTTTGGGTAATACCCGGCAAATCTCCGCCCATAAAAATCTGTCTGTCCGGCGCGGTGCCCCAAGGCGCCACATTCTCCGGAGAAAGCTTAGGGTTTCCGTTGCAAAAGCGCTCCGGAAAAATCTGATAGAACACCGCACTGTTGACCCAAGATGGCTTTTTATGGATGTCAATGCGGTTGATAAACGGAAAATGGAAGTTAGCAAAGGCTGAAGATTCATCCTCGTCTATGTTGACCAGTTCCGGCTTTGCGAAACCGCTGTCCCCATACAGCCACTGTTCGTCCCCCTTTTCCAACAGGAAGTAGTAGGCAACGCGAGGGTCATCTACCGGATACACATAAGAATAGTAATCAAACAGCTCGTCTGAACCTTCCACCTCCATGGGAACTTCCTTGCGGGTGTGCCAGAGATATTTATTTCCAATGACCAAAGTCACTCGGTCCAAATCACCCTTCCCCGCACGCAAACGAACCTTGAACTTTTCATAAGAAATGGGAAACGCATAATTGCTGACTGGATTGTGAAATATTGCCTCTCGATTCATGGAATTACTCCTTTACAACAGAATTTTAATCTGATCGGATTCTGCCAGCCGCGTGAACACACAGTCATTTCCGAAGGTGCGCTCCGGCAGCAAAATCATTACATTGACGCTCTGGGAATCCACAACAAACTGGCGGCCGTGAAGCACACCGGGATTCAGCCGGACAAAGGTACCCCGGGGAACACGGAACGCCTCAATGGACGCAGGATTCACCTGAAAACCGGAAGGTCCCACAAATATATCAATGTCACCGTCCAGAGGAAGAATTCCCTCGCTGGTAAATCCATGGTATTCCACAGCGGTGATGATTCTCTCACACTGGGACACCCGTGCCACGCATACCGAGGCCTGCATTCTTTCATCTAAACGGAGTGTCGTCAGGTCCGGGACGAAGATATTATCCGCTCCGGCCATAGCATCCATCTGCTTGATATGGAGCAAATCCACAAAATCTCCATAGGGACGAAACGCCTCCCGATCCAACGGTTTTGAAACAATCTCTCTCATGGCAATTTTTCCTTTCTAAGATTACAGGCTATACACGCCCTGTTCGTCCGCATCATCAAAAATCATTCCCAGATAACGGGCGGCTTCCCGCAGCACCTTTTTGTAGTTTCCGTAAATTCCACCCACATGATGGATATAAGGCCCAAACATCAGCTTCTCTTCCCACATCTTCCAGTTGTTCGTTTCGAACCACACATAGGTTCCGTTGGTTTCGGGTCCGTCTACCCCTTTGCCCTCACCGCCAAACAGATAGTACTTTCCGTCCATATCGTCGAAACGGCATACCGTAATGGGGCCCTTTTTCAGTTCAAACCGTTCCTGTCCCTGGACAAGTCGGGCAACACTGGAAGAATCCTTCAAGGAATACGGGAAGGGACCGCAATGCCACAGCAGCTCCGCGTTGTCGTTCTGCGGATGGCGAATGGTCAAATCCGCAAGGAAACAGGCCTCTTTGCCCAAGGTGACCGCCTGCAACATCGCCATGGTCACCGCTCCGTTGACATCCGTCTCACAGGAAACCGGCAATCCTTCATCAGACAGCTCGCCCAAAGCCATGCAGACAGGTGCGCCTAAAACTGTAACCGCGCTCCAGCACTCCATCGCTCCGGCTGCACAGTGCTTTTCCTCCATCAGATCCTGAATGGCCAGTTTAGCTGCTGCGGCTCGCTCCACCGCCTCTTCCTTCATACCGGAAGCATCCATACGTTGCTTTACATTCGCCACGTAGTCTTGTAATCTGGGAGAATTTTCACCGATCAACTGATCCATACGGGCTGCCACTGTGTTAGGAGATATCGGCACCACAGTCACACCCAATTTGGTTGCCAAATCTCCCTCATTGGCCGTCACACTCATAAACGGTTCTGGTCTTGCTCCAAACTTGGCGATTCGCAGATTTTTCACCGCCTTTATAACGGACACCACACGGATAAAGCTGTCAAAGCCATTGCGGAAATCCTCGCTTTCGGTCTCGCAGTTCCAAATATAACTATACTGCACTCCGAACCGGCGCATCACCTTGGTGCAGGCAAACATGCCGCACTGCGTATCTCTTCCTCGGCTTTCGTCGGTGTTAGGCCTCTCATCTCGAGCACCCCATACCAAGGTGGGTACCTTCATCGCCGCCGCTACTCCTGCGGCACACTGCTCTTCACCAAAATCGCAATGGGGGGTAAACAGCGCGTCAATCTTTGCCCGGCGGAATTTTTCCACCACCTGCGTTATTTTTTCCGTTTCGAACAGTATTCCGTTTTCGCATATGTCATCAATATCCACCAGAGTGACCACATCCGGATGAATACCGCGAATAACAGCCATAAACTTTTCCTTTTGCCGCTTGGCCTCCTCCATGCTCAAAAAGCTGCGCTTAGTAGGCGCTACGCCAATCACAATGTTCTGCTTTTTCATATCTGCAACTTCCTCCTATAAAATTCTACACGCTGATCAATTTCCGTATAGTCGATTTCCCCGGTGCGCAAAAAGCGCTGCACCGTATTCCAATCGGGAATGCCGGCTCTGCCGCCAATTCTGGTACACTTGATGCAAGAAACTCCCGTGGCAAGCCGAGCGGCTTCTTTGGGAGAAAGCCCGCGCAGCAATCCTACGGTATATGCGCCGTGGAACACATCTCCGGCCCCCACTGTATCCTGCACATCCACTGCAAAGGAGGGCATCTGAAAAAAGCCATCCTCCTCGCTGTACCCTACGCAGCCTTTTGCTCCTAATGTGAACACCACAATAGAAGGGCCCATTTTTTGGACCTCCCGGCAATTTTCTTCAAAGGCCTCCTCCTTTCCCCGGAAAAGCACCTTATAGAAGAATTCCGAAGCAATAAAAACGTCGATGATGCCGATATTCTCCATCATTTCCGATGAGTAGGAATCGGCGTCCACGATGATTTTGGCTCCCGCTTTCTTTGCCCGCTTGGATGATTCCATTGCCACATGTGTGGCATGAGAGATAAAAAACCACTGACACCCCGTCAGAATTCGTTCCTCTATCTCCTCCAACGTAGGGGGATTTGCCGTGCCGGATCGGTACACGATACTCCGTCCCTGCGTCTCGCGGTCGCTGAGCACTATGGAGAGAGATGTCGTTTCTCCTTGGCGCGTTTTCATTCCGGATATGTCAATTCCATGACGTTCAAAATCCCGTAAACAAAACTCGCCGTAGTCATCGCTTCCCACCGCACCCATCATGGCGCATTTAGCTCCCAATCTGGCTGCCGCCACCATGCCGGTGGCCACTTTTCCTCCGCCCTGCCAGCTCATAGCGTTTACCCCAGTTCCTCCGTTTGGCTTGGGAAACACATCCACATTCACTGCTAGGTCTACGCAGGGCATGTCATAGCCCGCTATTTCAAATTCTTTTAACACAACTCTTCCTAAAGCCTCCTTTGCGTTAAGTTAACTAAAATGTAAACTTATTCGGATTAAGCAAACGCATTTTACCACGTACAAAATCTATAGCGTTTTCGGAAGTCTCCATCATCAGTCGGAACATGTCCCCGTTCTTTTCAGCCGGATCCCCATGCTGTACCACACCGTGATAGCAAGCCCGAAAATACTCAGTGGCTATGTTGAACTTGCTCATACCCAGGCGCACACTCTCCTGCAACTGCTCGGGAGGAATATCCGAACACCCATGCAGTACCAGCGGAATGGGCAGGGCGCTACGCAAAGAAGCAATACGGTCAAAGTCCAGATTCGGGGTTTGCACGTAGGCACCGTGAGCATTGCCCACAGCCACCGCCAGAGATCCGCAACCCGTGCATTTCACAAATTCCACAGCCTGCTTTACGTCGGTGTAATGATCGCTGTTGACGATGTCATCCAGATTGGCTCCCGAGCCCACATGACCCAGTTCGGCCTCTACGTCTACGCCAAACACCGCTGCTGTTTTCACAACCGCTGCTGTCAGCGCCATATTTTCCTCATACGGCAACGCTGAGCCGTCCACCATCACAGACGGAAAGCCATCCCGCACGCCGCTCACTGCTATTTCATAGCCGGCAGAATGATCCAGATGTACTCCGATGGGCACTGAAGATTTTTCTGCAAAATCTTTGGCGATAGCCGCCACATGTTTTAAGGCGATGTACTTGTCGAAGCCGGGATAAAACTGGATAATCACCGGAATTCGCTCCCGATTGGCCGCCTCAGCCACCCACTTAATCGTCTCGTAGTTGAACACGTTCACAGCAGCTACTCCGTAACCGTTTTCCGTGGCGTGGTGCAGCAGCTCATTTACTTTAACCAATGGCATTCTCTTTTCTCTCCTCTCAGTTTGTTGTCTCCGTATTGAAGAACAGTGTGTAATGGGGTAAGCCCTCCATAAAGCGTCTGCTGGCTCGGTCAATCGCATCGTAGTCTTCCTTACTGAATTGCCAGCCGGCGGCTTTCAAATTCTCCTGAGCCTGTCTTCCGTTTTTCGCTCCGACAATCGGTGCCGTAATCCCTTGGGTTTGCAGCAGCCAAGCAATGGCGCCTTGGGCCGGTGTTTTGCCATATTTCGCACTGATCTGTGACAGTACAGATTTGTAACTAGTTGCCTCAGAATATTTGCCGCAAATAGAAGGTGCAGTCTGATTTCGTCAGGCTGCACCTTTTTGCGATAAGGGTTGTGTTACGCGTTGTAGGGGCGGGGCTCTGCT
>OLOQ01001670.1_pt1 | contig 20452 bp, 11 predicted proteins | sample 1673101 | NCBI WGS metagenome assembly OLOQ01 (sample SAMEA3136754, study PRJEB25190) | human gut metagenome | biome: human gut; feature: human-associated habitat; material: faeces | place: Austria | collected 2013 | reverse complement strand
GAGGCTCCCCGGCCTGTCCCGCGCCCGGCGGAAAGCGCCCCCGCTCCCCAGCCGGCGCGGCAGCAGCCCGCCCGCCCCGCCGCCAACACCCAGCCGCCCCGGCGTGCCTCCCATGTGGTGCGCAGCGTGGAGATTCCCGACTTCTCCGAGGACTTCTTCAAAAAGTACGACGACCCCGCCTATGTGGAGCGCCGCTTGAAGGAGCTGGAGGAAAAGCAAAACAAAGGCTAACAGAACACCAGCCCGGAAGGCGTCCCAGCGGCGTTTTCCGGGTTTTTCTTCCCGGGGCTTTTCTGAAAGACAGGCCCCACAGCGCCTTGCAGGGGCCCGCGGCCCTAGGGAGAGCCAAAACGCCAAACAGGCCGCCCCTGCCTTACAGGCCTTTACAGGGCCAAAAAACAGGATTTCTTTCCGCGGAAGGGGGAAATCCTGTTTACAACGGGGCGAAAGTCTGCTATACTAATATATAGGAAAAAATTATTTTTGAAGGCAATTTCAACCCCCCGAAAAGCCAGGCCGCGGCCCGGCTTTTTTGTGGGCGCACGTTTCCAAATAGGAGGGTTCTCGCTTGGAAATCAACGAAATGACGGATATGACGAAAGCCGAAAAGGCCTACGACGGCGACCAAATCCAGGTGCTGGAAGGCCTGGAGGCCGTGCGCAAGCGCCCCGGCATGTACATCGGCTCCACCGGGCCCCGGGGCCTGCACCACCTGGTCTACGAGATTGTGGACAACGCCATTGACGAGGCCTTGGCCGGCTTCTGCGACAAGATTGACGTGCGGCTGCTGCCGGGCAACGTGGTGTACGTCTCCGACAACGGCCGGGGCATCCCCGTGGGCGTGCAGCACAAAACAGGCCTGCCCGCCGTAACGGTGGTGTTCACCATCCTCCACGCCGGCGGCAAGTTCGGCGGCGGCAGCTACAAGGTGTCCGGCGGCCTTCACGGCGTGGGCGCCTCGGTGGTAAACGCCCTGTCCACCTGGCTGGAGGTGGAGGTGGTCAGCGAGGGCCAGCTCTATTTCCAGCGGTTCGAGCGGGGCAAGGCCGTCACCCAGCTGGAAAACCGCGGCCCCGCCCCCCAAGGCCGGGAGCGCGGCACCGTGGTGCGCTTTCAGGCGGACCCGGAAATCTTTAAGGAGACCACGGTCTACGAGTATGAGGTGCTGCAAAAGCGGCTGCGGGAGCAGGCCTTCCTAAACGCCGGGGTGCACATCCAGCTCACCGACGAGCGCCCCGCCGAGGACAGGCCGGAGAGCGAGCGGGACAGGGAAATCCCCTACCAGAACAACTACTGCTACGAGGGCGGCATCAGCTCCTTTGTGGAGCACATCAACGCCAGCAAGGACGTGCTGCACCCGGATGTCATCCACTTCTCCGCCGTGGCCGAGGACGAGAACTCCACCGCGGAGGTGGCCCTGCAATACACCGACACCTACCAGGAGCAGATTTTCAGCTTTGCCAACAACATCCGCACCACCGACGGCGGCACCCACGAGGACGGCTTTAAGCGCGCCCTCACCCGGGTGATGAACGACTATGCCCGCAAGTACAACATCCTCAAGGAGAACGACAAGAACCTCTCCGGCGAGGACGTGCGGGAGGGCTTGACCTGCGTCATCAGCGTCAAGCTGAAGGAGGCCCAGTTTGAGGGCCAGACCAAGGCGAAGCTGGGCAATACAGAGATGAGCTCTCTGGTCAGCTCCATGCTCTACAAGCACATGATGACCTACCTGGAGGAGAACCCCGCCACGGCGCGGACCATCTTCGACAAGGCGCTGTCCGCCTCCCGCGCCAGGGAGGCTGCCCGGAAAGCCCGGGACCTGGCCCGGCGCAAGACCGCCCTGGAGAACACCACCCTCCCCGGCAAGCTGGCCGACTGCCAGAGCCGCGACACCGAGGAGACGGAAATCTACATCGTGGAGGGCGACTCCGCAGGGGGCTCTGCCAAGGGCGGCCGGGATAGGAAGTTCCAGGCCATTCTGCCCCTGTGGGGCAAGATGCTCAACGTGGAGAAGGCACGCCTGGACAAGGTCTACTCCAACGAGAAGCTGATGCCCGTGGTGATGGCCCTGGGCACCGGCATTGGGGAGGACTTCGACCTCTCCAAGCTGCGCTATGGCAAAATCATCATCATGGCCGATGCCGACGTGGACGGCTCCCACATCCGCACGCTGCTGCTGACCTTCTTCTTCCGCTTTATGCGGCCCCTGGTGGAGGAGGGCCACGTGTACCTGGCCCAGCCGCCGCTGTACCGCATCACCAAGGGCAAGCGCCACTACTACGCCTTCTCCGACCAGCAGCGGGACCAGATTATGGCCGAGCTGGCAGGGGGCTATGAAATCCAGCGGTACAAGGGCTTGGGCGAAATGGACAGCGAGCAGCTGTGGGAGACCACCATGAACCCCGAGACACGCACCATGCGCCGGGTGGAGGTGGAGGACGCCATTGAGGCGGACGAAGTCTTCACCGTGCTGATGGGCGATAAGGTAGAGCCCCGCCGGGACTTCATCATGAAGCGCGCCAAAGAGGCCAATTGGGATGTATAAACTTTTGCAAAGCAAAAGTTTTAGCTTGCCGGAAAAGCCCACCTAGGAAAAACGGCCGCAGAAGCGGGGCCGATGGCCCCTGTCTGCTGATTCTGCTTTTCAGCCGCTGACGCGGCTTTTAAAACCGTGGGGCGCTGCCCCACACCCCGCAAGCTTTTTGAAAAAAGCTTGAGAAAAAACTTTCCGTTTCCACAGAAAAAGAAAAGCCTGTGGAAAACCGCGCTTTGACTTTGATTCTGTTACGATAAGGATATACCCTATGGCATCCATGCAATTTTCCTATACCCTCACCGAGGAGGAGGCCTAGCGGGGCAAGAAAGGTAGTTACGATTTCTATGGACCAAAACAACACACCGATTCCAGAAGAGCCTGTAGGCCGCGTGATAGACGTGAACCTGACGGACGAGATGGAGCAGTCCTTTTTGGATTACTCCATGTCCGTCATTGTGCAGCGCGCCCTGCCCGACGTGCGGGACGGCTTAAAGCCTGTGCACCGGCGCATCCTCTACACCATGTACGAGAACACCCTGTGGCCCGAGAAGGCCTACCGCAAGTGCGCCGACACTGTGGGCTCCGTGCTGGGGCGCTATCACCCCCACGGCGACGCCTCCGTCTATGACGCCATGGTGCGCCTGGCCCAGGATTTCTCCATGCGCTATATGCTGGTGGACGGCCACGGCAACTTCGGCTCCATCGACGGCGACCCCCCTGCCGCCTACCGGTACACCGAGGCCCGGATGAACAAGCTCTCCGTGGAGATGCTCAAGGACATCGACAAGGACACGGTGGACTTTAACCCCAACTACGACGACCGGCTGAAGGAGCCCGCCGTGCTCCCCAGCCACTTCCCCAACATTCTGGTCAACGGCTCCACGGGCATTGCCGTGGGCATGGCCACCAACATCCCGCCCCACAACATGGGCGAGGTCATCGACGGCATGTGCGCCCTTATCGACAACCCCGAGGCCACCTTGGAGGAGCTGATGGAGCACATCAAAGGGCCGGACTTCCCCACCGGGGGCATTGTCATGGGCCGCAGCGGCATCCGCGCCGCCTACGCCACCGGCCGGGGGCGCATCACCGTGCGGGCCCGGGCGGAGATTGAGGAGAACGAAAAGACCGGCCGCTCCAAGATTATCGTCACCGAGCTGCCCTACCAGGTGAACAAGGCCCGCCTTATCGAGAGCATCGCCGACCTGGTGAAGGAGAAGCGCATTGAGGGCATCTCCAACATCGACGACCACTCCGACCGCAACGGCATGCACATCGTCATCGACGTAAAGCGGGACGCCTCCCCCCAGATTGTCTTAAACCACCTGTTCAACTTCACCCAGATGCAAACCACCTTTGGCGTGATTATGCTGGCCATTGTAAAGGGCGAGCCCAAGCTGTTGAACCTGCGGCAGATTCTGGAGGAGTACATCCAGTTCCAGATGGAGGTCATCACCCGCCGCACCCAGTTCGACCTGAAAAAGGCCCAGGACCGCGCCCACATTTTGGAGGGCTTGAAAAAGGCCATCGACATTGTGGACGAGATCATCGCCACCATCCGGGCCTGCAAAGGCGGCCGGCCCGAGGCCAAGGCCGCGCTGATGGAGCGCTTCGGCTTTGACGATTTGCAGGCCGACGCCATCTGCAAGTTCCAGCTGGGCCAGCTGGCTGGGCTGGAGATTTTGAAGATTGAAAACGAGCTGGACGAGCTCCACGCCCACATCGCCGACTTCAACGCCATCCTGGCCAGCGAGGGCCGGCGGCTGGCCATCGTCAAGGACGAGGCCCTGGAGATGAAGCGCAAGTTCTCCGACGAGCGCCGCACGGAGATTGCCACCGTCAGCGGCGAGGTGGACATCGAGGACTTGATTCCCCAGGAGGAGTGCGTGGTCACCATGACCAACTTCGGCTACGTCAAGCGCCAGAAGACCGACGACTACCACCAGCAGAAGCGGGGCGGCCGGGGCGTCAACGGCATGAACCGCCGGGATGAGGACGTGGCCACGGAGATGTTCGTCACCGGCAGCCACGACTATGTGATGTTCTTCTCCACCTTGGGCCGTGTGTACAAGCTCAAGTGCTATGAGATTCCCGAGGGCTCCCGAAACAGCCGGGGCATGAACATCAAAAACCTGCTGCCCCTGCAGCCCGAGGAGAAAATCAGCTCCATGATTCGCGTCACGGGCTTTGAGGAGGACAAGTACCTGGTGATGGTGACCCGAAACGGCGTCATCAAGCGCACCAAGCTTTCCGCCTACGACACCGCCCGGAAGGGCGGCCTCATCGCCATCGATTTGGACGAGGGCGACGCCCTCAGCTGGGTGCGCGTCACCAGCGGCCACGACGACCTGGTGGTGGCCACCAAGAAGGGCTGGGCCATCCGCTTCCACGAGGAGGACATCCGGGAGCTGGGCCGCACCGCCCGGGGCGTGCGCGCCATGAAGCTGGAGGAAGGCGACTGCATTGTGGGCATGTCCATCCTGCGGGAGGGCGGCCTGGTGCTCACCGTGACGGAGACCGGCTTTGGCCGCCTCTCCCCCGCCGAGAACTACCGTGTGCAAAAGCGGGGCGGCAAGGGCCTCTTAAACTACCACACCGACAAGTTCGGCGATGTGGCCGCCATCAAGGTGGTGGACATGGACGACGACATCATCCTCATCAGCGAGGACGGGGTCATCATCCGCATTGCCGCAAGCAGCGTGCGGGTGTGCGCCCGGCCCAGCAAGGGCGTGCGGGTGATGAAGCTCCAAGAGGGCAGCAAGGTGGCCACTTTGGCCCGTGTGCCCCACGAGGAGGACGAGGTGGACCAGGTGGACATCGAGGACGACGGCACCGCCGACGAGGGCGGGGACTTGCCCGAATCCCCCGAGGAAGAGCTGGAGCCCACCACAGAAGAGTAAACAAGGAGATTTCACCCTCTTGTCTATAAAAAAAGGAAGGGAAGCCGCTAAGGGCTTTCCCTTCCTTTTTGTTTGGGCATTTCTCCGGCTGTTTAGCCCTGGGCCTCCCCGGAGGTGTTGGGGAACTGGGGCAGGGCGCCGGTGGCGTTGTAGATGGACTGGCACAGGGACTTGGCACGCTCCTTGTAGAAGTCCACCACGGCGCTGGCGGCGGCCATCTCGTCCTCCCCGTGCTGGGCGCGTATCTCCTGCACAGCGGGCTCCAGGGCGGCTTCCCAGTCCCCCTGCTCCTGCTGCACCACTGCGTATTCGTCGGTGGAGAGGGCTTCCCCCGCCTGAGCGTAGGCGGTGTCGATGACATCCTGCCAAAAGCCCGCGGCGGTGTCATAGGCTTGCAGCACCAAGGAGGAGGAGGAGGCCATCATCAGGTCCTCTTCCAGCCGCTGGTCAATGGGGTTGGCGGCGAACTCCGCCTCAAAGCCCTCGGCCGGGGCGGCGCTGGATTCCGGCTCCGGCGTGGGGGCCGGGGTGGCCGTAGGCGCGGGGGTAGGCTCCGGGGTGGGAGAGGGCTCGCTTTCCACAACGCTGACAGAAGGTGTGGAAACTTGGGAGGAGCTGTCCGCCTCCGTCTGGGAGCAGGCGCTGGCGCCCACCAGCAGCGCGGCGCACAGGGCCAAAGCCAACATGCGTTTTTTCATAAAGGGTTCTCCTTTCTCTGGGGGCGCTGGGGTTACAGCAGCCCCTTTTCCACCAGGGCGGCGGTCTTTAAGATGCCCACCTGGGTTTTGCTGTCGGGGATCTCGTTGTGCAGCACCATCTCCACGGCCTTGTCCAGGGGGATGCGCAGGGTCTGCAGGAACTCGTCGGGGTCCAGGGAGAGCTCGCCGGTCTCCTTGTCCACCCGGCAGGCCCACAGGCGGATGATTTCCCCGCAATAGCCGGGGGTGGGGTACAGGTTACCCAGGGAGACGTAGTTTTTGCCGGTGGTGCCGGTTTCCTCCAGCTGCTCCCGCTTCATGGCCTCGAAGGGGTCCTCGCCGGGCTCCAGCTTGCCGGCGGGCAGCTCCAGCAATTCCTCCTGATAGGGGCAGCGGAACTGCTTGACAAACAGCAGCTCGTTTTTCTCGGTGAGGATGGCCACGCTGACCCCGCCGGGGTGGCTGACGATTTCCCGCTTGGCCACCATGCCGTTGTCCAGCTCCACATCGTCCACATGGACGCGGATGAGGTGCCCGTCAAAAACCGTGGTGTCTTTCAGTGTTTTCTCGTTCATAGCAAGTGCGCTCCTTTCCTTTGGGCGGCTCATAGCCCCGCAGGGGTTTCCAGGTCGTTCATCGCCAGGCCGGTGATGAGCTTGGGGTAGAAATAGGTGGATTTCTGGGGCATCTTCTCCCCGTTGGCAGCCACCTGGCCAATCTCCTCCACCCGGGTGGGGTTGAGAAGGAAGCAGCACTGGCTCTCTCCCCTGTCCACCGCGGCCTGGGCTTCCTCTGCCGAGCGGGTGTAGGTCAGGTTTTTCTGGTTGGCCATGTTCTCCTTGTCGATGCCCAGCAGCTTCTCCAGCACCAGGCTGTGGAGGATGGACACGTCCAAGGTGCGGTAGGCCTGGCTCTTTTCCGGCAGCAGCTTCTCCATAACGGCGGTGTCCTTCAAGGCGAGCACGGTCCAGCTCTTGCCGTCGTACAGGGCGAAGGCATGCCTCCCCTGCTGGAAGAGGCTGTCCAAAGCGGCCTGGCTTTCCTCCCGGCTGGACTTTGCCTCCAAGGTGAAGTCCTCCCCGCAGGCGGCCAGCAAGGCGGCGCAGTCAAAGCTTTCCAGCCCCCGCACCAGCCGGTGGGTGGGGAATACCGTAAGGCCCGGGTCGGCCATGTCGGTGAGGGTCATGAGGATGTACTGGCTGCCGGGCAAATAGGCGCCCTGCCGGGCCAAGGTGTCCCGATAGCGCAGGCCGGTTTCATAGCGGTGGTGGCCGTCGGCGATGTACAGCTTCCGCCCGGCGAAGTCCTCCCGCAGGGCCTCTATGGCCACGGGGTCGTTGATGACCCACAGCCGGTGGGTCACCAGGCCGTCGGAGAACGCGTACCGGGGCGGGCAGGAGCGGGACAGGTTTTCCAGCCGCTGGGCGGTGGTGTGGCTCTCGTCCTGGTAGAGGGAGTAGATGGAGCTGAAATTGCACCGGGTAGCGGAAAGCAGCTGGAAGCGGTCCTCCTTGGCCTTGGAGAGTGTCTCCTCGTGGGGGAGCACCACGCCGTTGGCGAAGTCCTCCAGCCGCACCAGGCACACCAGGCCCCGCACTTTTTTGGGTTCGCCGTGGTCCACCTGGGAGAGGAACTCCTCCTCATAGAGGTAGAACCCCGGGTCCATATCCAGCTGGAGGATGCCCTCCTCCCGCCAGGCGCGCAGGGTGCGGGCGGCCTCCTCATAGGGGTTCTCCCCCTCTTTGGGCAGCTCCAGGCGGATGATGTTGCAGCCGTTGCGGGAGAGGTACTCCTGCCGCTGCTCCTCGCTGATGATGTCATAGGGCGGGCAGGTCAATTCTTGGATGGAGCCTGCCTGCTCCAGGTTGTAGCGCAGTGCCCGAAAGGGCCGGATTTCTGCCATAGTTGTTCCCTTCCTTTCTCGAGTGTGGAGATTGAAAATGGAGTTCTGTTTCTATTGTAGCCGTTTCCCCACACCAGGTCAAGCCTACCTTTCTTTCGCAGAAAGGTAGGGCCAAAGAACCTTTCTTCGCGCCTGGGGTCCTGGTCCCCGGTGGGGACCGTTCAGGACCGACCGAGGCGGCAGCCGAGACGGCGGCTTACGCCGCGCTTGTGGGAGAGGCTAGCGCACGTCCGCGCCATGGGTTTCTGGGGACGCCCGCCGCCTGGAATTTCGCCTTCCCTTCACTGAAACTTCACAAAACTGGGGTAAACTGTAGGAAATCTATGGTGCCTGGGTGGAAAACCCTTGCAAAACAGGCAATTTTGCGGTACTATGGTAAAGTTAACGGCGCTGGGGGCCTTCCGAGGAGGCCGCCCGGCTAAACGACGGAAACAGGAGGAATCACGGACATGATAGAGGTCAAGAACCTCACCAAGCGCTATGGCCAGAACTTGGCGCTGGACCGCGTGAGTTTTAAAATCGAGGAGGGCACCATTGTTGGGTTCCTGGGGCCCAACGGCGCTGGCAAGTCCACCGCGATGAACATCATCACAGGCTACCTCTCCGCCACCTCCGGCGAGGTGACTGTATCGGGCAAGAACACCCTGGAGGAGCCTGGCGAGGTGAAAAAGATGATTGGCTACCTGCCGGAGCTGCCGCCCCTGTACATGGATATGACGGTAAAGGAATACCTGTATTTTATGTACGAGCTGAAAAAGGCCAAGCTCCCCCGGGAGCAGCATATCCAGGAAATCTGCCGGCTGGTGAAGATTGAGAACGTCTTTAACCGGCTTATTGGCAACCTGTCCAAGGGCTACAAGCAGCGCGTGGGCATTGCCCAGGCCTTGATTGGCAACCCCCCGGTGCTCATTCTGGACGAGCCCACCGTGGGCCTGGACCCCAAGCAGATTATTGAGATCCGCACCTTGATTAAGAACCTGGGCCGCAACCACACGGTTATCTTGAGCTCCCACATTCTGCCCGAGGTGCAGGCCGTGTGCGAGCGCATCCTGGTTATCAACAACGGCCGCATTGTGGCCGACGGCGCCACCGACACCTTGGCCCACGACCTCTCCCCCGACCACCGGCTCATCCTGCGTGCCGAGGGCCCGGAGAAGGAAATGGTACACGCCCTGCAGAACGTGCCCGGCGTGGTGGACGCCTACTCCCTGGGCGAAAAGGAGAAGGGCGTGTTCGAAGTCAGCGTGGAATCCACCCCGGACAACGACATCCGCCGGGATGTGTTCGCCCTGATGGCCCGCAAGGGCTGGCCCATGCTGGCCCTGAAGAACACCGACCTCACCTTGGAGGACCTGTTCCTGCAGCTGACCAGCACCGACGCCGCCTTGCTGCCCAGCCAGGAGGATGAGGACGGCGGCGCCCCCCAGCTGGACCCTGACCAGGATTTGGACCTGGACGCCGGCGAGGACGGGGCCCCGGAAACGGATGAGGATTCTGAGAAAGGAGGGGAAGCGTAAATGAAAGCCATTTTCAAGCGCGAGGTGCGCTCCTATTTCAGCTCCCCTGTTGGCTACGTGTGTGTTTCTGTGCTCATGGCCCTGTACGGCTTCTGGTACTACAAGGCCATGCTCACCAGCTTTTCCAGCTACATCTCTTCGGTGTTTGGCACCATGTTCAGCTTCAGCATGATGATTATCCCCATCATCACCATGCGCAGCATGTGCGACGACCAGAAGAACAAGACGGACCAGGCTTTGCTCACCGCGCCGGTGGGCGTTACGGCCATTGTGCTGGGCAAGTTCTTTGCCTGCTGCTTTGTGTACTTTGTGGCCACCACCTTGGGCGGCATCCTGCCCGCCATTGTGATGAGCACCTTCTCCACCCCCTCCTGGGGCGAGATCATCGGCAACTACATCGGCGCGCTGCTCTACGGCGCCGCCATGATTTCCATTGGCGTGTTCATCTCCAGCCTGACGGTGAGCCAGATCATCGCCGCCATTGGCACCTTCATCATCTCCGTGCTGCTGATGTATATGGATTCCCTGGCCTCTGTTGTCTCCAACGAGGTACTCAGCACGGCCATCCAGTGGTTCTCTTTTAACGACCGCTACAGCACCTTTACCCAGGGTATGTTCAGCATTTCCAGCGTGATTTTCTTTATCAGCGTTGTCGCCGTGTTTGTCTTTCTCACCGCCCGCAAGGTGGAGAGCCGCCGCTGGAGCTAAGGAGGAAAACGAACTATGGAAACCAAACAGACAGAAGTAAAGCAGAACGGGGCCAAAAAGCCGGCCCCCAAAAAGGGGAAGAACCCCTTTCGCTCCAACAAATTTAAGCGGGGCGGCATGGCCACTTTGATGACTGTGGTGTTTGTGGCCATTGTCATTGTGCTCAACGTGGTGGTTTCCGCCCTGGCCGAGCGCTTCCCCTCCATGGACATCGATATGACCGCCCAGGGACTGAACACCCTGTCCGACCAGGCCATTGAGATTGCCCAGAGCATTGACGAGGACACCACCATCTACCTCATCGGCAGCGAGGATGCCTATGAGAACAACCAGATTTACTCCAGCTACGGCCTGGAATACAGCCAGGTGGCAAGCCTGGCCCGGCGCCTGGCGGAGGCAAACTCCCACATCAAGGTGGAGTTTGTGGACCCCGATACCAACCCCACCTTTATCAGCGAGTACGCCGATGAAGACCTGAGCACCGGCAAGGTGATGGTGCAGACCGAGCGCCGCCACCGTGTGCTGACCGTCACCGACCTGTTCACCATTGAGCAGGACCAGACCACTGGCGGCTACAACACCTACTCCATGGTGGACAGCGCCCTGGCCGGCGCCCTGGAGCTGGTGAACATGGAGGACGTGCCTGTGTTCACCATCGCCACCGGCCACGGGGAGATGCTGACCTCGGATAACATGGCCAGCTTTATCTCCATGTTGGAGGACCAGAACTTTGAGGTGCAGGAGATTGACCTGCTCACCGAGAGCATCCCCGAGGGCACCCAGGTGCTGATGCTGCCCACCCCCACCACCGACTACTCTGAGGCGGAAGTGGGCAAGCTGCGGGAATACCTGAACAACAGCACCAACCCCGAGGCTTTGACGCTGCTGGCCACCTCGAACCCCACCCAGGGCAGCATGCCCAACTATGAGGCTTTCTTGGAGGAGTGGGGCATCCGCGTGGAAGAGGGCGTTGTGGCCGAGACCAATACCGACCGCATGGCCCTGGCCGACGCCTACGGCGTGCTGGTAGACCCCTCGGAAGACTACCTCTCCGGAAACACCTACGACCGGCTGGTGTCCTACTACAGCGCGCCCATCACCAAGCTGTTTGACGCCAACAACGGCATCTCCACCTACGACTTGTGGACCACCAGCGACAGCGCCTATGTGGTGACGGAAGACACCACCGAGGAGCAGGCCGCCGACCCCGACACCAGCAGCCAGACCGTGGCCTCTGTCTCCAGCAAGTATGTGCAGGTAGACGGCTCTTCTGTCACACGCAGCCTGGTGATGTTCGGCTCCTCTTACGTGTTCCTGGATACCTTTATGAGCAACGCCTTCAGCAACGGCTCCTTTGTGACAGACCTTACCCTGTATCTCACCGGCAACGACGGCAGCAATGTCACTGTTTTGACCGAACGGGTGCAGACAAACGAGATGGATGTTACAGCCACCCGCAGCACCATGGATATGTGGGGCATCATCTTCAGCGCTGTCATCCCGGTGGCCATTTTGGCCTGCGGCTTGGTGATTTTCCTGAAGAGGAGGCACCTGTAAGCCTATGAAGAAGAACATTCGCTATCTCATCATCATGCTGGCGGTGCTGGTGGTGCTGGGCGGCGGCGCGGCTGTGCTGCTGCTGACCCAGCCCGCAGCGGAAGAGGACGCCTCCAGCAGCTCCTCGGTGGCTTCCGAAATGGTCACCGACCGGGAAACCAGCGAGGTGGCCACCGTTACCGTGGAGAACCCCAACGCCAGCTATGTGATGGTGCCTGTGGACGACGGCACCGCCACTTCTTCCGAGGAGAGCTCTTCCAGCAGCACCTCGGTGGACTTTACCATTGACGGCTACCAGAGCTATGACGTGGATATCTCCCAGGTGACCGCCGCGGTGAACATGGCCGTCTCCATTGAGGCCAGCAAGAACCTGGGCGAGCAGGAAGACCTGGCCCAGTTCGGCCTCTCCGGCGTGGGCGCCGCCAAGGTGGATATCCAGTATACCGACGGTACCAGCGATTCCTTTGTAATGGGCAATGAAGCCGGCGAGACCTCCGGCCGCTACCTGTTGAAGGACGGCGTGGTGTACATCACCGCCTCCTATTCCAGCGGCCTGCTGGAGACGCCCTTCTACTTCTTCGAGACAGATGTCTACACTGTGGCGGACCGGGTGGAGGAGACAGTGGACAGCGAGGGCTCCAGCTCTACCAGCACATTGGAGGACGTCCTCTACCATATGGAGCTTTCCGGCGCCAATGCCGCAGAGCCCATTGTCATCGATTACGATTCCAGCAAGGTGAGCAGCTACCTGATTACCCAGCCTGTTATGGCGGAATCCGGCACAAACACGTTAACGGAGATTGCCACCGCCTTAAAGAGCCTCTCCGCCGAGGCCGTGGTGGCCGCCGGCCGCACCCAGGAGACCCTGGAGCAGTACGGCCTGGCCGAGCCCTACGCCCAAATCACCTTTGACATGAACGGCGAGGAGCACACCCTGGCGGTGAGCGAAGCCAATTCCAGCGGCAACCGCTACCTGATTGCCGACGACATCGACCTGGTGTACGAAGTCACCGGGGATTCGGTGAACGCCTGGGCAGAGGCCGGGCTGATGGATTTGCGCATGAGCTACGTGTGGCTGCCCAACATCAACAACGTCAGCGCCCTGACCATGCGGGTGGCCGACGGCACCGAGTACCGCTTTGACGTGGAGCAGGTTGTCAACGAGGAGGATTCCACCGAGGACAAGACGGTGTACGACCTGGTGGTGACCAACGGCGACGGCCAGTCTGTGGACTATGAGAACTACCAGCCCTTCTACCAGATGGTGCTGTCCCAGGCGGTGCTCTCCACCGACGAGGCCACCTACGACGCGGAGAACCTGGTGCTGGAAATCACCTTTGAGTACTTCGACGGCAGCGACCCGGACGTTATCACCTATTGCGGGGCCGAGGGCCAGGACCAGCGCTACGCCGCTTTGCTCAACGGCGGGTACAACGGCATTGTGCGCCGCAGCGATGTGAACACCCTGCTGGAGAAGCTGCCCCTGGTGTACCAAGACCAGTCTGTGGAGTAAAGCCCAAAGCCCTTGACAAAGGCGCCTCTGTGTGTTTTAATGAAAAAGCAGAGGAATAGGAAAAGCGGGTCCCCCGGGGACCCATGGCAAAGAAAAGGATTCCCGCGGCCTCTCGGAAGGGGCTGCGGGAATTTTGCTTTTTCGGAAAAAGGACGGAAACTATCCCAGAAAGGGGGAAACACGGATGAAACGACTTTGCAGCGCCTTGCTGTGCCTAGCCTTGGCTCTGGCGGGGTGCTCCACCCAGGAGCCCGCCCCTGCCCCCTCCCCCAGCGCCTCGCCCGAGGTGTCCCAGGTGGAGGAGACGTATGAAATCGGCCTGGTGCAGTACAAGGAGCACACCGCGCTGAACTCCCTGCGGGAGGCCTTTATGGGCCGCCTGGAGGAGTGGGGCTGCGATGAAAGCCAGGTGAAAATCGACTATCAAAACGCGGGGGGCGACCCGGCCCAGGCCGCGGAGATTTGCAGCGGGTTCGTCCAGCAGGAGGTGGACATGATTGTGGCTATCGCCACGCCGGCGGCCCAGGCGGCCATCACCGCAGCAGAGGGCACCGGCGTGACGGTGCTCTTTACCGGCGTGGGCGAGGTGTCCGCCTTGGGCCTGGAGGACGGCCAGAAGGTCACAGGTGTGGCCTCTCCCACCCCGGTGAACAGCCTGGTGGACCTGGCTGTCCAAAGCGGCAGCGCCTTGCAGACCTTGGGGCTGCTCTATGACGCCGGGGAGCCCGGCGCTTTGGCGGAGGCGGAGCGGGTGAAAAGCTACTGCTCCGAGCTGGGGCTGACGGTGGTGGAATCCACCGTGGCCAGCGAGGAGGAGGCCCAGCAGACCGCCACAGAGCTGTGCGCCCAGGTGGACGCCCTCTACACCCCCGCAGACAGCACCATTGCCCCGGCGGCGGCCCAGGTGGCAGAAGCCGCCAAGGCGGCCGGCGTGCCCTGGTATACCGGGGACGCTTCTATGGTCCAGGCAGGGGCGCTGGCCTCTATGGGCTCCACGGGCCGGGAGATGGGCGTGGCCGCCGCCGACATGGCGGTGCAGCTCATCCAGGGGCAGGAGCTGGCCCAGGTGCCGGTGTCCACCTTGGAGAGCACGGACCTTTCGGTAAACCAGACCACGCTAAACGCCCTGACCGGCGTCACCTTCCCCGCGGAAGCGCTGCAAACGGCCTATTTGTACCAGTAAGCCAGAGAATCCCACAGAAAAGCAGGTCCCTTTGGGGGCCTGTTTTTTTGCGCCTTTTTCCGCTTCCAGAAGGGTGCTCCCCCTTCTGGCGGGACAGGGATGGCTCCAGCGGCTTTTTTGCTCCTCTCTCCCCTGTTGAAAAAAAGTTGAATCCCCCAAAAGCTGTGTTTGACAGGGGAAAGCCCGCCCTTTATCCTAGAAGAAATTGGGAAAAGCGGCGCGGAAAGGGCCGCGGGAAGGAGTTAAAAATGGCATATTTGCAGTCCCGTAGGAACAAAGAGGGTCAAGTGGTCTCTTACAGCATCCGAGTGTACAAGGGGCGCGACCCCCGCACCGGCAAGCAGCTGACCCCCTACACCATGACCTGGCGGGTGCCAGAGGGCTGGAGCGAAAAGCGCGCCCGCAAGGAAGCGGAAAAGCAGGCCGCGGTGTTTGAGAAGCAGTGCCGGGAAGGGTATTTGGCAGACGGCCGCCAGACCTTTGCCCAGTACGCCGCGTATGTGCTGGAGCTGAAAGAGCGCACGGGCCTAAAGCACCTGACGCTCATCCATTACCGCCAAAGCCTAAAGCGGGTGCTGCCCTTCCTGGGCCACCTAAAGCTGGGGGAAATCCGGCCGCAGCATTTGAATTATGTCTACCAACAGCTGTCCCTTCCCGAGGCCCGGGAGGACAACGAAATGGCAGAGGCCCGCCAGGCCCTGTGGCAGGTGGCGGAGGCCAGGGGCATCAAGAATTATGTAAATGCAAAGGAGGGCGGCCGCGTCAGTTTGGAGCGTCTGCGCAAGGGGGAGCTGGTCAAGCCCGCCACGGCCCGGCGCATCGCCCAGGCCCTGGAGCTGCCCTACTCCCTGCTGTTCGCCACCCACCGGGAGGAAAGGTGTTTGAGCAGCCGCACCATTATGAACTGCCACCTGGTCATCTCCATTGTGCTGGGCCAGGCGGAAAAGGAGATGCGCATCCCCCTAAACCCCGCCCACCGGGCCAGCCCGCCCAAGCGGGAGGCCAGCGACCCCAACTATTTCCAGATGGAGGAGGTGGCGAAAATCCTCAAGGCCCTGGAGGCCGAGCCCATCAAGTGGCGCACGGCGGTGCACCTGCTGCTGGTGTCCGGCTGCCGGCGGGGGGAGCTGCTGGGCCTCAAGTGGGACCACGTCAACTGGGAGAGCGGGCAAATCCACATTGACTGCACCTTGCTCTACGCCGGGGACAGGGGCGTGTACGAGGGCACCCCCAAAACGCGGGACTCGGTGCGGACCATCAAGCTGCCGGAGGAGACCATGGCCCTGCTGGAGGAGTACCGCCAGTGGCAGGAGGCCCAGCGCCAGGAGCTGGGGGAAAAGTGGGAGGAGTCCCCCTACGTGTTCCCCGGGGAGCGGGGCGGCCGGATGAATCCCAGCCAGCTGGGGAACTGGCTGGTGCGGTTCCAAAAGCGCCACGGCCTCCCCCACCTGAACCCCCACGCCTTCCGCCACACCATGACCAGCATGCTGTTTTTTCACGGGGTGGACAGCGTGAGCATCAGCCACCGGCTGGGCCACAGCAGCGTGTCCACCACCACCAGCATCTACAGCCACGTGATGCAGCAGGCGGAGAGCCGCATCAGCGACTGCATGGCGGACGTGCTCCTCACCACCCGGGAAAGCGCCCAGGAGGACGCCGGCGAGGCCCCGAAGGAGCCGGAGGAAAAGCCCTAAAGAAATTCTCATTCCCTGGGAAAGCGCCCTAGGATAAGGCCCCGCGGCGGGCCTTTTTCCTTTGCCCGGGAAATTTTCCACCGAAGGGGCCGCCCCTGTGGAAAAAACAGAGGCGAGTTGAAGAAAAGTTGAAGATTTTCGTTCTGCTGCGGGCCCCAGGACCCCCGCAGCGCCCGGTTTTCCACCATTTTCGCCCCGCCGGTGGAAGTATATAGATAACTTCAACTCACGGGGAAAAAGCCCTGTGAGAATCTAAAATTTAAGAGGGTTGAAATTATGAAGAAAAGCAAGTTTCTGAAGAAATCACTTGCGATGCTTCTGGCGCTCATGCTGGTCGTCGCAATGATTCCGCTCAGCGCGTCTGCTGCTTCTCCTGTGATGACGCAGGTTGCGGCAGAGGTGGGTGATTACACCACCACCCTGACTGCGGGCGGCGGTGGCAACACCTACACCGGCGTTGTGCCCAACACCGCGACGGAGATCACGTTGCGCGTGCTGGTGCGGGATGGTAACGAGGTGTATATCACCGACGAGTCTACCGCCACCCCCACCGAGGTGAAGGGTAATGACGACGACGGCGATACCGTGTGGGAAATCACCACCATCGGCAGCCTAAGCAACTACGAGAACGAGGACGGCAACTACGAGATCCAGTTTGCCGTGGTGAACGAGACCGCTCCTTCTGACCGGTTGGACTTCACCGCCATCCTCACCCCCACCGTGGTGTCCACCGACATCGACATTGAAACGCTCACCTTTGAGCGCGTCATTGGCGGCACCGTGATTCCTCAGTGGGGCGAGACCACCATCACTCAGGAAGACATCTATGTGACCATTCCTTACGACGCTGCGGACCATGCGGGCCATGTTCGCATTCGGAACATGACCCTGTCCTCCGGCGCTTCTGCTGAGATTGATGGACAGAGCTATGCTGGCGTCACCAACAGCGCGCCTGAAGTGCGTGTCGACGATGAAGAGCAGATTGTCATCTCTAACAACGGCAATTCTCAGACCTACACGCTACACATTTCCGTTGCTCCTGGTTTCACCTCCTTCACCACGGAAGAGGGCCTGGACGCCGTGATGTTCACCGAGACTGGCGACATCGCTGTGCTGCTGCCCTGGGGCTATGGCAGCGACTACACTGGCGACGTGACGGTCACTCCTGTGTTTGGTCTGGATTATGACAGTGCTTATGTGACCTGGGATGGCCAGACCGTGACCAGTGGCGAGACTGAAATTACCGTTCCTGCTGCTAACATTACTAAGGGGGGTGCTAATGACTCTTCTTTTACCTCTTACATGGGGACTAGCAACCGGGATTGGACCGGCCGCAAGACTACGCAAAAAGACGACTGGGACCGTTTTAAAACCCAGGGTGTAGTAGAACCTGACGAGGCGGAACAGCTGACCGTTCATTATAGCGAAAACGTCTCCCGTACTTATAATGTCTATTTCTTTGAGACCATTGAGAACAACGAGGCTGAGATCTCTGAGCTGACCATCGGCAGCGAGACTGCTGTGATCGACCAGGAGGCCGAAACCATCGACATCACCGTTCCCGTGGGTACCAATGTGGCTGCTCTGAACAGCAATGGCGATAATCAGGGCGCGCTGGATGTGGATATCGTGGCTTCCAACAACGCCACCATTACCATCCCCATGCAGAACCGGACCTTTACCGATGGGAACGAGGGAACCCGCAACCCGGATGTTGCGTTTGATGTAGAGGGAAATATCAACGCTACCGATCCCGTGATTGTGCGGATTACTTCTGAGGATGGCTTGACCACCAAGGAATATGAACTGAACGTGACTGTGTCCGACGAGTATGTGAACCCCGAAATCACCGACATGGCTTTGGTCAGCCCCGATGGGGAAACCCGCGTGGACGCTAAGCCGATCACCGACAGCCAGGGCCGCCGTGTGTACTACTTCCAGGTTCCCTATGAAGTGTACGACAAGGGCGAACTGGCCGACTGGCAGCTGTTCTGGACCAAGACCGTGGGCGCCACCGCTACCTACGGTGCTAACATCGCGATGCCCAAGACCGGCGCTCGTTTGATCGGCAACGAGGCTTTCCTGCCTGAGGTTGGATCCAAGGACGTGGGCGGCATGATTACCGTCAACATTCTGGGCGAGGAACTGTCCGAGCGCACCAGAGGCTATTACATTCAGATTGACCGTACCACTGGCAAGACCGATACCACTCTGGCGAATGTTGCCATCTATGGCACTCCCGATTTCGCTGCTGCCGACGAGGAGTTGGATGACCTCCACGACACTGCCGATGTGGACAGCCGCTTCTCCTATAAGGGCACTCTGCAGGCGGATGGCAAGACCTATCAAGTGACCGTTCCTTACTCTGTATATGAAGAGTGGGATGGCAACAACAAGGAATTTGGCGCCATCATTGAGGCTGCTGAAAAGTCTAACGCCCGAGTGTTCCTGCTGCAGGGCAACGGCAACCTGGAGCCGATTGTGAACTATGAGGTTCCCCATCCTGCTCACATGACCGGTGTTGTTACCGATGAATTTGATTGGGACACTTACGATACTGCGGGTACGACTACTACGGCTGATTGGACTCTGTACGATGGCAGCAGAGTTGTGGTTCTGAGTGAAACTGCTTATGTAGACCTGCTTCAGGATGGTGTAGTGAGAGGCCTTGGCGAGTCGAACGATAATAATCCTGGTGTCTTTGAAGGCTGCATCAACGACTGGGAAGATGTGAAGACGACCATTAATGGTTGGGTCGAGTACACCCTGGACATTGAGCAGGCTACTGCCAACACTTCCGCTAACCTGCGGAACGTCCGCCTGATCGACGGCACCGGTTGGACCGCTGAGTTGGATGTTGAGTTCGAGAGCGGCGCTGGCAACGCTGGCCGCCTGGTTGCTGACATTCCCTACGCTTTGACCAGTGATTTCGATGTAGAGAATAACGGCGATGTCACCATCAACAACAACAGCTTTAACCCCGTTTACTTCGAGTATGATGTGGACGACAATGCCTTTGTGCTGGGCGTGAATGCTGGTAACGGCGATGGTTCTTGGGATTCCACGCAGCCTGAGAAGCAGCCCAACGCTGACGTTCCCACCGCTGGCGACGACAATGACGGTGTGTTCATCGACATCGCCGATTATCTGGAGATGTACACCGACAACTACGAGTTGGCTCTGGCACACTACTTCACCGACGGCAATCCCTTCCTGCTAATCGACCGCGACGGCACTGTGTATATCTGCAACTATGATGATAACAACACTGCTGATCCGCAGGATGACCAGCTGACTGCCAACACCGCGCTGGATACCAACCGCATCGCGGCTGTCAGCGAGAGCGGCAAAGACTTCGAGAAGTACACCTTTGCTTTGGATGTGAAGGCTGCCAACAGCGGCACCGAGATTTTCAGCTTCTACTTTGCTGAGTATCCCAATGCCCAGGGCGTCATTGGTTCCGATGATATCATCACCGTGACCCTGCCCTATGGCACGGAATACACCTACCTGACTCCCGTTTACGAGGTTTCCGATGGCGCTATTGTCACGGTGGACGATCCCGAACTGAACGGCAAGCCCCTGTTCCCCGGCTACACCGATGTGAACTTCTCCACCAGCCGGAAGATGACTGTCATCGCTGAGAATGAGACTGACTCCACCGAATACACCGTGCGTGTGGTGGTTTCCGACCGCTTCTCCGATGTGAACCCCGACGACTGGTTCTATGACAACGTGATGGGCGCTGCCAACAACGGCTACATCTCCGGTATGGGCGACGGCACCTTCAATCCGAAGGGCGCTACCACCCGTGCGCAGTTCGCTTCCATGATCGCCAAGGCTATGGGCTATGACGATTCTCTGGCTGGTGAGACCCGCTTCAAGGATGTGCCCGCCGACCAGTGGTATGCTGGCGCTATCACTTACTGCTTCGACAACGACATCATTTCCGGCTACGACGACGGCACCTTCCAGCCTGAGAAGACCATCACCCGTCAGGAGGCCGCTTCCATCCTGAAGAACGCCTTCAACCTGACTGGCAACTCTGGCGAGAAGTTCCCCGACGATTCCGCTATCGCTGGCTGGGCCAAGGAAAATGTTTACGCCGTGAAGCACTCCGGCCTGATGAAGGGTGATGCTGACACCGGCAACTTCCGTCCCACTTCCACGATTATTAGAGCTGAGGCCGCTTCCATTCTCATGAATGCGAACCGCGCTGGTTTGATTAAATAAGGTTTCA
>OLOQ01001660.1_pt1 | contig 20566 bp, 26 predicted proteins | sample 1673101 | NCBI WGS metagenome assembly OLOQ01 (sample SAMEA3136754, study PRJEB25190) | human gut metagenome | biome: human gut; feature: human-associated habitat; material: faeces | place: Austria | collected 2013 | reverse complement strand
TATCCGAATTAAATGAACTCGTAAACATTTACGAATTAACGATCAAAACAGGTAATGAAATAATAGATACACTTATTGCTGACCGTAGCCTATATTGTTCTGCACATAATATCAAACTAACAGTCATAGCCGACGCATCGCAATTAGATTTTATAAGTGCTTCGGATATGTGCTCCCTATTTGGTAATATGCTTGAGAACGCTATCGAAGCCGTTGATAAAGTCAAAGATGAAAGCAAACGTATAATAAATATAAATATCAGACCTGTTGCAGGTCAAGTTTTTTTCTGCATGGAGAATAGTTATGCGGAAAAGCCAAAAATGGATAATGGTATGCCTGTTTCCTCCAAAGGGGACAAGCAACATCACGGTTTTGGAATGAAAAGCATAAAACTGATAGCAGATAAGTACCAAGGCAGCTTTTCCTGCTCTATCGATAACGGTGTATTTAGAATAAACATTTTGTTTCCTTTAAACAAAAAATTGACGACTTAGGACAAAAAATTACGGCTTAGGACATTGATATTTACTGAATGCCCTTTCTCTTTTAATTTATTAGTGTGATAAAAAATCACAAAATAATAATCATTTATGGAGGAAACCCTATGAGAAACTTTAAAAAGTTTGTCCCCGTAACGGCTATGTTTGCACTCGTTGCAACAACGTTAGGGCTTACTGCTTGTGGAAGCGGAAACGAAGGAGGTAATGGCGGTAACAGCTCATGCAAAAAGACACCTTTTATAAAAGATGTCGTTATTTTAAATGCACCTGAAGTCAATTATCTTTATGGCGATACGTTTGACGAAGGCGACTTCTTGCTTCAAGAAATTTATTCAGATGGGGCAACTAAAAACGTAACAAGTGGCTATCAATTTATAAGAAAGCAAGAAAGCGTATTAGTTGACGAAGAAAATTGGGTTTACGAGGATAAAGATGTAGAACTTACTGCACCAATGACAAGAAACGATACCGAAATTTATATCGAATATAAGACTACATGTCAAGGATACGACCTCACCTATAATCTTACTCAACCTTTAAATGTGCAAGATCCAAATTCAGCGGATACTGTTATTTTTACAGTAGGTACTAACGACAAGGTATATTTCTATGGCGATGGTCACGTTGAGTCTTATGGCGTTCAATGGAACAATGAGTATTGGCAATATGGCACAAATAGCGGTAAATGGAGTTGGAATGGCACTGAACTTGTAATAGCTATGAAAAATTATAATTCAAATATCAGTGAAAATCCTGCTGATGAATATCGTGAACTTTACGTAACAAAGAATGCCGATGGCACTTTCACGTTCAAATATGAATGGGCAGCAAGAACTGAAGCTCTTCCAGGCGGAGGATTTAAAACCTATACTTTTGGTGGAACCGTATCCAAGAGCGACGTTAAAAGAAGACTTACTCCTTCTAAAACATATGGCGATCAAAATTTAAAGGGTAAATATTCAAAGCAAACGGATCACGTTAAAGGTTAACTTCGGAGGAAAAGCTAAATGAAGTCATCTAAACTTTTCAGAGGGCTTTCGGCAGTATCCATATTCCTTTTCTTTATAATAAACGGACTTACCGTCGGAATGTTTAATAGTGCGGGCTTTATTAATAAAGCGCTTAACACACCAACTTCAATATATGTAAAAAAGGAAAACGGAACACAAGAAATCCCAACCTACTTTAAGAGTGAATTCTCAAAAGATATAAACAATTTTACCCAAGATGAGTTAAAGGCTAAAAACGAAGCGGCTGAGAAATTTATCGAAAGCGAAGAGGAAGAGAGCGCAGTTCTTTTAAAAAACGATAATAATGCACTTCCTCTTACAGCAGAGGAACAAAAAAAGGTAAGCCTCTTCGGTTATACCACTGTTTCGCCTTACTATCGTTCACATTCAGGCGGTGGCGGTTCTCAAAGAACGGTATCTTTCTTGGAGGCTTTGGAAAGCCGTAATATAAAGTATAACACTACATTGACTGACTTATATAGCGGACTTTCTTATGAAAGAAACTATAAATCGGTTGCTGAAGCGCCTCTTTCCGTATATAATGAATCGGTTAAAAGTTCATTCGCATCGTATAACGGAGCTGCGATAGTAACACTTTCGCGTGAAGCTGGCGAAAACGACGACTTAATTACAAATTATCAAGATAGCGATGGCACCGTTCATTCAATTCTCGCTCTCAACAAAAACGAGAAGGATATGCTTAATCTCGTTAAGGAGTATAAAGAGAATGGCACATTTAAAAAGATTATAGTTCTTCTCAATACTTGTAATACTATGGAAGTCGGATGGCTCGATGAATACAAAGTAGATGCCTGCCTTTGGATTGGAGGCCCTGGAATGAGTACCGGTTTCTATGGTGTGGCGGATTTACTTACTGGCGAGGTTAATCCTTCTGGTAAATTAGTCGATACATATTCTACAAGTTCGCTTTCTGCCCCTGCAATGCAAAATTTCGGCGCGATGAGCACTAATAATCTCGTATATGCGGAAAATATTTACGTAGGATATAAATATTATGAAACCCGTTACGAAGACGTGATTTTGAATAGATATGGAGCAAATTCCACTGTAGGAGTTTACGCTTCAGAAGGCGCTTGGGATTATGCCAAGGAAGTAACCTATCCTTTTGGATACGGACTTTCCTACACTACTTTCACACAAACATTAAAGGGCGTTAAAGACAATGGTGATGGCACCCTCACAGTTACCGTCAACGTAAAGAACACGGGCGAGGTCGCAGGTAAATCGGTTGTTGAAATTTATTCGCAAACACCTTATGGAGATTACGAAAAAGAAAATCTTGTTGAAAAGTCAGCTATACAACTTGCAGGCTTTGAAAAAACAGATAAATTAAACGCAGGCGATGACGTCGACGTAAAAGTTGCCGTTGATAAGTATTTCTTAGCTTCATACGATTATAAGAAGCTTGGCGGATATTATTTAAGTGCTGGTGATTATTATCTCGCTCTTGGTGATAACGCGCATGACGCATTAAACAACGTGCTTGCAGCGAAAAACGCTACTGGTATGGTTGATTTTGATGGTACATCTATTAACGGTGATAAAAACAAAGTATATCATTGGACCGAAAAATTCAATTCCGATCTCTATAAGATAACAAAAGCAGGTGGAACAGTAGAAAATCAACTACAAGCAGCGGATATTAACACTTGGAAGACAAATGAAGTTAAATACCTTACTCGTCAGGATTGGCAAAATACTTACCCAACAAAGCTTTCAATAGAAAGCACTGCTGAAATGCTTGCTGCTTCAGAAGATAAAGAGTATAAAAAGCCTGAAAACGCAATATCTTCAAACGATGTTAAAAACGACCAAAACCTCGGTATTAAAATAGCTGATATGTGGGGTGTTGATATTGACGCCGTTGATTCAAATGGCGAAAATATATGGGATAAATTCATAAGCCAACTCTCCATCGACGAGCTTGTGTCACTTATGTGCGACCAAAACGCTATCAGCGCTATTAAAGATATCGGCTTTTTAGGAGGAACTAACTCAGATGGAATAGATGGTGTAAACGTTAACTGCTACATAAGCCAAAACGTTGCGGCAGCATCGTGGGATAGAACTCTTTTACAAAGACGTGGCGAGTTTATTGGCGAAGATTGTCTATTTAAAAAGGTTCAGTTCCTTTGGGGACCAGGCGCAAACTATCACCGTCATCCATTCTGTGGAAGAAACTTTGAATATTATTCAGAAGATTCTTTAATCGGTTATGAAATGGCTGCAGCTCAGGTAAAGGGCTCAGAAAGCAAAGGCGTTGCCGTAGGTATTAAGCACTTTTTCTCTAATGATCAAGAAACAATGCGTGGAGGCATATTCACTTGGTCTACTGAACAAGCATTTAGAGAAATTTATCTCCGTCCTTTCGAAGGTGCTTTCGTAAAAGGTGGCGCTACTGCAACTATGACTACAAATAGTCGCGTAGGATTACAATACGTAGGTCAATATAAAGAGCTTACAACAAATATATTGCGTAACGAATGGGGTTTCTATGGCATAGTAATTACCGATGCAGGAGGCGGATATACTTCGATTCCTGACTTCCTTGTAAGTGGCGGAAATATGTTCTGCTTCTGTGGAAATGCAGAAGAAGTAAAAAGAGAATTAAGACGTGCGATTTTAAATGGCGACGATGGCAATTTGTTACAGGTACTACAAGAAAACGCAAAGGAAATTCTCTATACCTACGCACATACTAATCTTATGAATGGACTTACTTCCGACTTTGACGTCATTGAGGTTACTCCTTGGTGGCAAACAGCGATGATTGCTGTTAACGTAGTAATAGGTGTAATAACATTAGGTCTATTAGTTTGCTTCGTTCTTTTTACATATGTTTTAAAGAAAAAAAACATTGTGGAAATAAGTGAAGCGAAAAAAATGTGATGGAGGGCAATAAAAATGAAATTTCTTAATTCTTTCAAAAACAAATCTGTTGCTTTCTACCTTTTCCTTGCTTCAAGCGTAGTAGGCTTAGTAGGTACAATAATATATGCAGCTTATAGCGGTTCTGCTTATGGCAAAATTAACGGAGGGTCTGAAGTTGGCAGCCATTTCAATACGTTGATATTCGTATTAATGCTATTAGGTTCGCTTACCTGTGTCTTGCCCCTTGTAAAACCTGAATGGAAGTTTACTCCTATCGTTCCTATAATTTTTTCTTCTGCAGCGTTTGGCTATTATATCAATGATAGACTTGTAATGATAGAAGAACATCTTAATCATATTTATGGGATGATGGAAAGTGGCGGTAATCTAATAACAGTTATAGTCATATTCGTGTTTATGCTTATTACTTCAATAACGCTTATAGTTGCATCGTTTATGAATAACGAAAAGAAGACAAAACGTAATTAATAAGACAAGTTTGTACTGTTAAATATTATATTTTTCTACTCCTTATTGATTATTCCCGCGTGGATCGTAAATGCGATTTGCGCGGGTTTTATAATAAAATTCAAATAGTAAAAGTGATTCTTACTACGCTTACTGCTCGATTTGAAGTACAACATTAATGCAAGCTTGTAATGTTCAAAACTTTCGCTAGATTAAATATTTAATAGCGATTTTGCTAAATTGCTTGATGAAACGTCACCATGTAAGGTGACTTTTTTATGTACATTTATAACTGTTTTTATAAGAAAAAAGCCCGTGCTATGCGTTTTTCATAGGCCATACTGACTTTACCATGAAAGGCATTTAATTGATGTTAAAATTAATTTGCTTAATCAGCCACGAGTTTACGTGAGTTAAAAAGTGATGGAATATTTTATCGTAAAGATTACAAAACTAATCCATCAAAAGTTGAATATGGTCTTACAAAACTAGGTTTAAAACTTAAAATAGTTTTAGATGATTTAGTTAAGTTTCATGAATTATATAAACCACAATTTATCTGCTTGTTCTACAAACGATGCAAACTCATCTTGCTTTTCTAATGAAGGCTTTAAAATATCTAAATCACTAACAAACGCTTTTGAGGCCATTTTAAAGTTGCCATCCCCAATAGCGGTAAACTTTCCATATATCGCTTGCATGTAGTAGTAAACATAATATGGATTATATCCATTCTCTTTAATGTCCCATATTCCAAGCACATTTTGGTTAGTCGTTGTTTCGAATTTTAATAAAGCAACTTTTCCAATTGTTGCACCAACAAGAGCAACTAATACTGTATCTCTTTTAAATAGTTTTGCAGAGGAATTTGCATATCCCTTCTCGGTGATATATTTTCCGTCATTTTCATAAAGAACAGCATTTTGGCACATATTTGATCCAATCCACGAGATTGTTCCATTATCCCAATATTCTTTATTTTGTGTAGTTGGGGTACCTCCTGCTCCTAAAGAAAATTGAGTTTCAATTTTGAATGTTGGATATCCTCGTGTATTAGAATCAACATCACCAAACATCTCTATAAATCACGATTTAAAGAGATGTTTCTTAGCAGGAAAGGCTTGCCAAAAAGGAAATGGGCTGATGTTTTGACAATCTACAATGGTCGAGATTATAAGAAAAACGTTTCCAATGAAACTGAGGGCTTTCCTGTTTATGGAAGCGGTGGTTTTATGTATGTTTACGCTGATAGATTTATTTGTGAAGGAACATTAATAATAATTGGCAGGAAAGGAACTATCGATAGACCTATTTTAGTAAAAGGAAAAATATGGAACATAGATACAGCTTTTGGAATAAAAACCGATAGTAAAGTCTTAAATCCTGTATTCTTCTATTACAGGTCTAAATTTTATGACTATAAAGACATGAACAAACAAACCACAAAACCAAGTCTGACAAAATCAGATTTACTTAAGTTAGATATCGAGCTGCCATCAATGAATGAGCAACGCACCTTTGTAGATTTCGTAGAACAAGCAGATAAATTGAAATTTAATTTTTTTATACCATCACCAAATGGTAATTATTCAAAAATACCTTTCGTTTTTTTATAGGGCTATCGTTTTTTTTGTTGATATCTTTCGCTTTTTTATAGCGACCTTTCGTTTTTTTAAGAAAGCCTAATAAGCAAAAAACCTGGCCCACTATCGCGTTTTTAGTGGAAACCAGGATAAATGATGCCTTTTTTTTAATAAAAAGGCCGTACAAAGTTTAAAAAAGGCACAAAAAAAGGTTTGACCAGCTATTTTAACTGTATCAATCCTATTGTTTCAATATGGAGCAAGCGACGGGAATCGGACCCGCGTGATCAGCTTGGGAAGCTGAAGTTCTACCACTGAACTACGCCTGCAATGCATTATAATTATAAGCTATAAAATGGTTAAAGAATAGAACGATTATCTTTGTATTTGATTGTTATTCTTGCTTTATAAAGGTATATGTTTCATACAAATATATTAGTAATAGTATGATATTCATAGTCATTAAAAGGAGTAAGGCTATGATAGATATTATCATTTCTGTATTTGGATGGCTTGCTACAGCCATATTAGTGTTTTCTACCATTCCACAAGCTGTTAGAACTTTGAGAACTCAAGAAACAAGTAGTTTATCTTTGTGGATGCTAATACTCGCTTTGACTAGTGGAACATTGTTTGTCATATATGGAACACTAGTTTGTATATATACATCGGTTATAGCTGGGGCTCCGATAGCGGTAGGTAATTTCTTGTATTTAGTTTTCCAGGGAATGACTTTTGGAGTCAAGGTGAAGAATATAATCAAAGGAAAGGACAAGAAATAGTTCTAGGCGAATAGTTTTTTAGTGATATCCTAATTTTGGATATTACTTTTTTAAAGGAGTAAATGATGAGAAATTTGTCTAATAATAAAAGATACATGTGATTTCACACATGTATTACTCCATTAATATGAAATTTGATGCAAATCCACTTATCAAGTCAGCTATAGCAAATCCTAAAGGCAATACTGGTAAGGCTAAAGAAAAATTAACATTTATTGATGAATACTTGATAAATGAATGAATGCTATCATCGTTAGGAAATTTCACTCTTCTATAGTCTGATATTTTTATTGTAATTTTAATGCTAGTATAGCAATATGAGATGAAGAGAATCATTAAGGGCATAAAAGAAAAGCCGATAGGCTTTTCTATGAATTTATTCATATTTGAACAAATAACAAAAAGTAAAACTGCTGAAACAATTGGGAAAATAGAGCAAAGCATTGTTCTAATTTCAAAACTAGAATAAAACTTATCTTTATCATCTATATACTTATAATAGATGTTCTTATTGTTTAAGAGTATAACAATTGAATAGATGAGATTGAGCATTCCTAAAAGCCATAAAATAATGTGACTGATCATGTTTTCAATCCTTTGCTAAGCTAAAATAAAATATAAGATTTCATTAATCAAAGACCCTAAAAAGAAGAATGAAAAAACAGAATATAGTATTAAATTAAAGTCTAGAGTAGTTCTTATTGAAAGATTATCGACACATATAGGTGTATCATCGTTTCTAGTTAAAACTTTATTGAAGTAAAATACGATTAGGATAGGACAAACTAGAATAAGAATGACTTGAACTAATGATAAAGATGGGTTTGACTCGAAAAAATCTTTGCTTTCTGACTTGTAGTAGAAGAAAAAAACAAGAATTGAAGTAATTATTGAAAAGATATTTAAAATTAATATGCAAATATTAGTCTTTTTTAAAAAAGCATCCTCTATCTTATTAATCCTAATGGTTTTGTTGAATAATAAAATAAATGCAATAAAAAATAAAATTAGAATTGATGATATACATATAATTCCTATGTGATACCACATTATCAATGGCCTCCATAATCGTACATATCATAACTGCTCCATAAGAATCCTATCTCTACTTTGACTCCGTAATGACAGCCCCCTTCCGCCGAGCGAGTGCTTACGCCTGCCTTAAGAAGTGTCTCTAAGCAAGACAAAATGAAACAATATTCAAAAGAACACTGTCTACTTTTCATTGACTAGTGCAAACAGGGAAAAGAGAAAAGATAAGAAAATAGCTAAACAATTCTATTTTGTTGCAATAACTATGTCATCTAACAATAGAATTTTGCAAACCTTATTTAATCCTATAATAGTTTTTGAAAGTCCCATTATGGTTGGTGTCGGCACTTTCTATAAACATCTTGAATAAATATTCTTTAGAGATTGTATCGAATTCATAACGAATATCAAAACTCCAAACTGATCCTTTTACAAAATAGCCATTATCTAAATCAGTGTTTCTTACATAATAGAAATCATAAAGATCGCTTGGGTTATCGCTATAATATTCAGATATTAAATTTTTTTGTTCTATAACATACCAGGTTTCATTTGTATCCATGCCTAGTTTTTCGATTCTTGGTTTTCCAAACTTGCCATCATAATTGGTTTTGAAATATGAGAAATATGTCTCGGCATTCAATTCAAATGTATCTTTATCGGGGCAAGGTTGCGAAAATGAATAACCATTATTAAACCAGTTGATATCTGAACTTATTTCTCCAGTTAAACCTGTTGGGGCAGTTAATCCCCCTAGCCCTACTTTAGATAGTTCTTCATCGGTAAACCATTTAGTAGAATCATGTACTTCTTGGCTTGTTGTCTCTTCTTCATTGTCGCCACAGCTAACTAAGCCAAAACAAGTGACACTCAAAGTTACGGCACAGGCAATCATTGATAGTATCTTTTTGAACATGTTATTAATAGCCTCCAATCTTATTATTAAATATTTTACTAGAGGTTATTTACCAAAACAATTACTTAAATTAAATATTGTAGGAATAGAGCAATTATCTGACAGTTTCATTTACAATTTCTTCGGAGTTGATTGAAGTTAATAAATTGCAAGCTAGATTTATAGAATCGGTTTTAAAAAGGTAATTGATGGAATTGAAAAAAATAAAAACAAGTTTTCTTTCAATTAGTTAATTGCAGGATTAAATTTCTTGATGCTTCTTATTGATTGTGGTTACTAGGTGCTCATCCATCTTCTTGAAAATCTCATCCTTTCTTGTTTGATTTCTAAGGCTTTATAATGAATGTCGTTTTTACTAGCTACAATGTTGATGAAATCTCCTAACATTATGATCCTCACCATTTAAATGAACGTGAATACCACAACTTGAGTTTGTAAGTCCTCCTGCTTTTCTAAGGATTCTTACTAATTCTTGAAGTGTATTTATATCCTCATCATAAGTAAGAATTGGACTAACTCGCAAGATTGAAGCACTTATGATTTCACCATTTCTTTTAGTTTGACATCTAAGTGAACCATCAAACATGACTTTCCAATTTTCTTCCATCAGGTGCAGTTATAACTTTAGTGTCGTAATAATCGCTAGCATCACTAACTGTGCCACCTAAGTATTCAGCAACTAATTTTGAAGCCTTATTTCTAGTAATTCCTGTAAACTCAATTTCAATACCAAATTTCTCTTTAAACATTTTACTTACTCTCCTTTAATAACTCTTCATATAACTCTTCCATTCTTTCCATTGATGAGAGGTAAGCGTCCTCTAAAAACACTGCAAAATTAAGGCTAAAAGCATCAAAAAAGAGCCCATATTTCAGAGCTCTAAAAATCAAAAAATGAAACGCATCGATTTATTTACTAAAGCCTAATTCTTTTTTTATCGTTTCATCGTTTGGGAAAAAATAATAAAAAGACTCGGTAACTACCAAAACATCTAAGATAATATAATGGTTTTTGATGTATTGCTTATTCAAAATAAACGATGTATTTCGAGATATGTTTTTGACTATAACATTATCTCTATTAAATTCATATTCGTATGTGATAACTGTTTTTTGCTTACCAGGAATTTTTTTAAATAAATAAATATAAATGCGTATTATGAATGTTAAAAACATTATTACGAAAAATGACAATGAAGTATATGCAATTTGAAACGCTTCCTTATCCACAAAATTTCCAATAATAAAACAATAGATAGAAAGAGCTAAACTCCCAAACATAAAAATTAGGAGGGCAATAATTATTTTCCTTTTTAACAATAATTTCATTGTTATTCTTCTTATTTTGTTAATATTAATGTCAAATGTTTTTCGCATATATACCCTCCTAATTATATTTTACTAAAATGTCGCTGCAATTCCAGCAATTGCTGGAGCTATTGTAGGTATAGCTTCAGGAGTTCTTGATTATTATTGAACAGTTCATTCGTATCTATATTCGAATCCATTTCCAACACTCCCTCTACTAATCAATTTCAATCTTGTATTTCTTAAAATAAGGAGCCAGCTTTCGCTTCGGCTTGATCGTAGGTTCAAAATGACCAAACTCCCATCTATTTACGGTCGCATAGGAAATTGCCTGCTGGCGACCTCGATGTAGTTGTCCACTTGGTTGTCGTCCCATTTGTTTATATCGGCTTTGATTATTCTAAGCCTCCTTAGGATGTAGTCTTGATTGAGCTCAACCACATCCAAAAGCATGGAGGCGAATTCTTCTTGTGTCATTATTAATTTGTTTCTTAGAGTGACAACTAAATTCTTATAATCGTAGTCCATGTTCATCAACAACCTTATACAAATAAAGTTATAACACATTTATAACAAGTATATGAAAAGTAACGTAAAATACTACTAGAGTTGTAAGTATTGTTTTTTATAAAAATCATCAGGAATTATTGCTTGTCTTTGTAAACGTTTGTGAACCATAAAACATGGTGAGATTGGAATCTATGCCACTAACTAGGCTAACATCTAAAAATTCATTCCAACCTTCACCAATTGTGTGACATAGTTTGCAATTCATTCTTTTATCATGGACATCATAATCGGTTAGATATGAAGACGGCACTGCCTCTGTTTCCCAAATTCCGCCAAGTCCACTGCTATCAGTTGTTTTGTCATATATGCACCACAAAACCGATTCTCCACCCATAAAATCGCTAATTTTCCATGTGTATTTTTTGGAGTCCCAAGTACCAATCAGATCATCTAATACAATATTTCTAGTTGGATCATCTTTTGTTTCATCTTCCAGCACCAATTCTTCATATATATTCTTTGCATCTATATATTCATCATAGTTAGATACTTGTTCTTTTTCGCTTTTTGTCAACTCTGCATAGGCCGAACTGATTGCATCTAATTGATCTTTTGAATCTAAAGTGATAGTTGTTAATCCATCTATCATTTCAATGACTTTTGAAACTTCTTCGCTTGGTTCATTAGAACAACTGTTAAGTGAATACTCACAAATTGCAACGTTGAATAAAGTCAACACACTAATAATACTGGTTTTGAAATATTTCATTTATAAATCCCCTTTTTTATATAAACTACTTGCTATCGACTTTTACTTTTTTAGGTCTTCTTAGAATAACTGTATAATCATGTCTAATCATCCCGCTTCTCCAATAATCCTCAACAGTTGAAACTATTTTCCACCCATTAGAAAGGTATGGATGCAATTTCTCTATAATTGCATTTGAACCACCTAATCCCTAGCAAGAAACCCTTGTAGTCATATTTTCATAAACAACTTTAGTCTTAGTTTCGGTCTTCAATGGATTTCCACAATGAGGGCAAACCGTTGCATTTGTGCTTACGTCATTATTACATTCAGGACATTTAATTAAGGCCATAATGTACTCCTTTATCGTATTAGATATTGCTATTACTATTTTAGAAAGTCATTTTCATATTTTCAATAATCGAGAGCATTGCCTCATATGGAAAATATGACTTTTCCGGAAATGTTATCGATAATCAATTCTCTACTATACCAATAGAAATCTTGGTCATCTGTTACTTTGGTTTCATAAGTATATGCAATTGACCCATTTCCATTTGCCTTCAATTCTATGGTCTTATCAAATGAATGATTAACTGTGTCATCTAGTTTGACAGAAAATTTCATGGTTACATTCTCGTAATAAGCGTATGAAAGAATACCGGAAATGGAATACGATAGAGTAGTATACGAACGATAACCACCACTCATAGTTCCTGTTTCATCGAAATATCGCCAATAATTATCCAAGGTTAAGTCAAATTCGTATCTTTTAGTTTTCTCTGTTTCGATTATCTGATTTCCAGAAGTGTTTGAAGGGATTGTTGCATTTGAACAACCGCTCACTTCTGGAAAAGCAGTAATTAGACCAAAGATTAACAATAAATTCCTTTTCATAACAATTACCTCTTATTTTTTAAAAATCCAAACAAAGTTTGTTTATCTCCTAAGAAGTAACATATCTTTTGCAACTCTATATATGAATGCAGTTTTCGACTCATCTTTAGTATCATAAAATATTGTCGGATCATCGCCTTCCCCATATTGCTTATAATAGTAAGCGCCTCTATCAATAAGGCACACTATTAGGTAGTAATAATTCTTTAGATTAGGATCGAGTTTTTCTAAACGTACAGATAAATCATTTTTTTTAAAGAATATCTCATCTTTGCTCTCAAGCCTTCTGCCGAAATAATCCCTATTTTCTTTAATTAAGCCTTTGGCTTTTTGAATAACATAGTAATTTGCCGTCTTATCATAATTAGCAAATGCTATATCTATAAGTTCCTTGTCATCGGATTTTATAGCATCGTCTATGGAGATATCATTACTAAATAACTTTTTAAGCAGCTCAGCTTGTTTCATCTCCGTTAAAACTTTCTTATCTAAAGACAATTCACGGTTTTCACCAACAACGAATGCACCATAAATGATTTCTCCATTTTTAAACGATGGAAGTATACAATCATCGTATTTGCATCCAAGTGAATCTAAATATTTCTTGCACTCTTCGATTAATTTATCACATTCTTTGATTGTTTCTTGCTCAGCTTGATATGACTTGATTTCTTTAACCCACATTTGATCATTTGAGGTCATTGGCTTATCTTCAACCAAATAATCCAAGCTCATATTAAAATGGGAAGCCAATTTTCTTATAGAATCAAAATCAACCGATTCACCTTTTTCCCAAGAATAAATAGCCTTTTCATCAACACCAATAGAAGTGCCTAATTGTTTTGCACTAGTGTTTTTGACCATTCTAGCCAAATAAATTTTTTCGTTAATATTCATGTGTATCCCTCTTTTCTTATATTTTACAGTTTTGCTCTAACAATAAAAACACTTATCGTTTGCAATTTATGTTTGAAATATTTATATGTTCTTTTTTCAACAAATAAATATATGTAATAAAGGAAACAACCGCATCGAATGCCACCCCTATTCCGAATAATAATGCAATTCCTTCCAATGTTGGAACCCATACTCTTGTTTTATATAGAATAAATGCAGTCCCATAATAAATCGAATTAGTAACCACCGATTCAAATAGCATCAAATTTGTCTTACCCAAACCATAGAAAGTACAATCAAAGACATTTTGAAAGGCATAAAGGATATAGAATCCAAACAATACCATCACCAATGAGAACAGTTTATCTATATCACCATAATTCAGAACGTATTGCATGAATGGTTTGTAAGCAGGAATCAATACGCACCATATAATTACGATGATTAATGTCATGAAGAAATAACCAATTGAATTGTTCTTAACCGCATCCTTATTAGTCGATGTCTCCTGCTTTATCAATTCTCCCAATTGAGTAATTGGTAATAATAGCCATCCCCATATGAAATTGTTGGCAACCCAATACGTCCCTTGCTCGTTAACTACGTTGACCATCCTAGCAATCATCACCATGTAAGCTAGGTTTCTAACCAATGATTCCAATCCGGAAATACCGCCTATCTTGACGAATTCTTTCATCCACGAGAAATCCATCTTCTCCTTGTTTATAACATTTATACCCAATCGTGCAAGGATGATCATGGTTGTTATGAAAAGAATGGCGTTGACTATGATATTAGATATTCCGATTCCGTTGACTCCTAAGTTTGCTGAAAACGGCAATGTTGATATAAGAAAAGTGTCAAAGATAAGGCAAAGGACTAACTTTACTCCAGTCAAAACATACACATACTTATCTTTGCCCAATATCACCAAGCCAACCAAGGCGAATCTTTGAAGAATCGAGAATATATTGGCAACCGCTTCGATCCTTATGTACGTTGCCGAAGCATCTATTAGATTCATCAGTTGCCATAAGTTTAAGCAAAGGCTCCGCACAGGACATGATCACTGTAGAAAGCACAAGATAGATTCCAAGGGTAACAAGCAATCCGGTCTTCATCCTATTTGTTAATTCTTTCTTATCCTCAGCCACTTTGCCTATGAAGTAAAACAAAGGAAGTATTATGGCCTCGTCTATGACCTCGTAGATAAGGCTCACCCACGATAGCTGGCCTGCAATTGAATATGAGTACTCGCTAGGTAGATTTCCAAGCCAAAACACGCGCAATGTCGTGTATATTGTTGGCACCAAGCCCATTATTAAAAGCGAAAATAATAACTTATGATTTATATTTTTATAGGACTTGATGATTTTGCTTAACATATATCATCAACCTCCTTTAGATAATCTTGCTCATAGTATTTCCTTAGACTCTCGAAATATCGAGAAGGATTGGAATATTTATAATTCACTAACGCCTTGAGGTATTTTGTCCTACTAACATCAGCCATACTTTTATATTCGGATAATGAATAAAGTTTCCAGTTTCTTATGGCATCCAATTGCTGATAACCACCAAAGTTTATAAATAGCCCATTATTTTCCAACTTATCATTGATCTTCATAGGAACTTCCACCACTTTTCCTTCCAACAATTCGAATGTATCTTCTTCAGATATGCAAGGGACTTGCTTTATTTGAAGCATGCATTGACATCCCGAATCAAGCATTGTCTTAAAGAAAGATCGTTGTTCAATTTCTTGAATGGTAAGTTCTCTTTGTCTTTCTTGTTTTGATTTTCCAAATCCAGTATTCACTTCATATTCCTCGTTTATTGTCAGATTTTCCATCAACAACGAGTCTTTCATAGGCTGATTGAACGTGGAGAGCATTATCTTGAGTGCCTCGGCCATCATCGAATCATGTACCTCGTTTTGCTTTTTCTTTTCAGAATCGCAATCAAAGTAATAGATCTTGCTCAATTCCCATTTTCGTTCGTCGTTAGATAACGATGCACACTTATCTACAATTTCTAAAACAAATTGTTTTTCAGTGTTGCTAAATTTGGAAAAGCTGTTATATCCTCGCCCGCCATTTAGATATGAATAATAATTGGAATCGAACTTGAAATATTTACCCAATATGTCAAATTCCTTCATTTCATCCTCACTCAATTCATCTTTGGCCCACTTTGGTAAAAGCTCTATAAACGAGTTCTTTATCAACTTAACATGGTGATAATATTTTTCAAGTTTATTTATATTGGCTTTGGTTATCGGCCCTTCGAAATCATATTTGGAAAGATTATAGTTTCTTTCTAAATACGCATCGTTGGTCTCAGAATCAAGTTTACCAGCACATAGCTCATCGACAGTCACATCGAAGAATTTGGCGATATCGTATATGTAGTTTGTCTTGATTCCCTTCCCGTGTTCCCATTGCGATACCGCAGGCTTGCTGACGCCCATGGCTATCGCAAGCTCATCCTGTGTTATATCGAAATCGGTCCTTAACTTTATTATCAAATCTCCTATATTACTCATCACGCTCATCGTCATACACCTCCGTTTTGAAATATCTATTCCTCATCTCATCAAGAGTAAGATCGTTCAAGTTATCATATAGTTCTTTTGTCTCATCTTGCTTTCTAGATCCTAAGGCATCTTCATAAGTTACGTTGGAATTGCAATATCGGTAATACTCTTCAAGTTCTTTCAAATTTTTTCCGCCGACATACTCTTGCTCTTCCTCGACATATTCCGTTTCCCCTGACTGAAGTCGTTTTAGAAGGTCATCGTACATTATGTTCCCTTCCTCAATCTCTTTTTCCTTTGCTTTCCATTCATTCCATGTTCTAACTATGGATTGGGTCATTTGAGCCAAATCAGCTTTGAAATATCTTTCTTTCTTGTTAGTGACCATGTTGTTCTTGATCGCATATTCCATAAGGATTTTCTCAGGTATTTCATCGTTATTTGAGAATATGTCGAACCATTCATCGATGCTTCTTTGGCTGAATGAATAGTTCAATTGATTAAAAAGATTGTAATTTCTTATAAATCTGTTTTTGGCAGTGTTCTCGACTTTATAATGCTTTTCTTCTCCGCCGTTCCCATAGTAGAAATCCAATGGCTTCTTGCATAGGAGATATAGTTCTTCCAATTTATCGATTATTCTCTTTGTGACATGATGCGTTTCGATGAAATTCAAGTAAAAGCTGTTGAGACAAGCCCCACTTTCAATCAAATACTTAATGACCAGTCTGCTTTCCATATCTTTATCAAATTTCCTTCCGGTTAATTCCTCATGCCTTTGAAGATTCCTAGAGCCGATTTTGTCTTCATCGAATATAGGATCGACAGTCTGGATAGACATAAGGATCATATCTTTTTCCAAATCGTCTAATACCTGGAATCTCTTGTCGAACCAGGAGTCTTTTTCAGGTATTCCGTTCATTATGAAAAACCTCAGATCGAATGAGATGTCATCTTTTTGCTTGATAAGTTTCTTCAATTCCCACAATCTCTCATTGATTGACTTTTTTTGTGTTCTTGAGAGGCAATTCCTGATTGCGCTCCTTAATAATACATATGGGTTCTTTATGACTTTAGATGCATATTTTTTGCATGCATCAACATCTATGATGTAGAAATTATTAATCAGGAATGCGAATTCATTTTCTTCATTATTAGAAAAACTATCATTCAGTCTGATTTTCAAAAGCTTATCCACTCTTTTGATGATTTTTATCTCCTGCTCCCTGTTTATCCCGAAATAATCGACGGTTTTGTCATTGCAAAGTTCAATCATCTTTTGATTGTCTGCCTTAATGTATATATCCAAGAAATTTTTGCTTTCATGCCTTTCGCCATCAAGTATTTCGTCTATCGATATCGAAAAAATTTTAGATAACGTCTGTAATTTTTCAATGTCAGGGATTGCGTTACCATTTTTCCAATCGCCGACAGCCTTTTCGCTTTCAAGATAGCATTTGTCTGCCAATTCCCTACGACTTATATTCTTTTCCTTTCTCAGTTGTTTAATGAAATTTCCCATTTTCTTAGTATTCATTGCAGTATCCTCCTCTTATAAGTTTGTCGGCCTCTTTTGCCATGGTTTCATATCTGAGCCTTTGTCCCATATGCTTGCTTTTGGTCTTTTGCGTTTTCGGCTCCTTGAATATCTCCACGTTGTCAACGGCATGAAGTTTCCTTTGCGCGCTTGAATTGTGAACCTGAAAATATTTGTCGTTTGCATGAACTTTCAAACCAAACATATATTCATCAAGAGTAATTTTCTTTACATCGATGATTGCGTATTTATGATCATGCTTCACTCGCGGCGTGTTTCTAACTATCTTTGCAGCTTCCTTGCCGTCGTTTGCTTTCACAAAGAATGGTTTGATTATGTAATTATTCCTTCCTACATGGCCGCATTTGGCTCTGACTTTATAGTAATTCATATTTCTATCCCCTTTCACGATTTGATCGTACTTCCATTTTAAGATCAAACCATTAATAAAAATATGCCAACTTCCTTAACTCATTTCTTATTATATTATATTAGGTTAAGTAATGTTTCTAGCAAAATAAAAAGGGCACTTTAGTGCCCTCATGCTTAACTGATTTATATATGGTCAGTCTTCTATAAGTTTTTCTTTGAATGGTTGATCGTTATTATCTCTCATGAGTGATTCAGCTAAGATTAAATCATTCTTTATTCTTTGATACATGTTTTCAAAATCAGCTTCATCACCTTCAATATTAGAATATTGATATATGCATTGTTCCCAGTATTTATCATATTTCTTGCTTAAACTTGTTTTTCTATTCGGAATAGCATCATTAGGAAAACTAATAATCTTATTCTTCTTATTGTAATTTAAATCAAAGAAACCTTTCTTGCCAAATTCTTCAAATATCTTATCAGCTTTAGAATATTCATAGGCTCTATCTATCATCCTTCTATATTGGAATCCTTCTATTTGAACACCTATTTTAAGATAGGTATACTTTCTTTCTTGGAATTCATTCCAATTATTTAACCTAAAATCCAAAGTGATTTTTTTATTGTTGAATCCTTGACCAATATGGAGGAAAGGAAAATTGATTTTTTCCTCATCCAATCTTGATGTGACATAATTTATAAGCATGCTTCCCAAGGTTTTATTGATTAAGTCCGACAGTCCTAATTTATTCAAATCACCATCCCATGTTTGTTGATTAAGCGAATGCATGCTGATGTGATTATCCACAATTCTTTCCATCGCATCATTATTGTTCAAATACTCAAGAATTGTGTTTTTGTTTTGAGCAATGGATTCCGAAGTGCTTTTGTTTAATATCATTCTTATTCTTTCGGAAATCTTTGAATATGTCAAAAACTGCCACTCGACACCGCAAACATCTATTTTCTCATTTTTTGCAGAAACGATATTTGGTGTTTTGAGTCCCGTAAGAACACCGCCTGCAAAGGAATTCGCTGCCATCAACGGTTTGGTGTAACCACCTAATTGTTCTAGGCTAGGAATTGATTTCAGCTTATTTTCTATCACAAAGCATTTTTGTTCATCATCTTTGTTCTTGAACCAAATCGTTAAATCACGATGTGATTGCTCTCGTTTAATTTGAAAATCGTGGTAGTCCTCGTTGCAATCAGGAAAGAACGCTTTGATAAATGAATTGTCATTTTCCATTAGCCAAGCCCAAATATTAGAATGATAAAGTTCTTTTGAACCAAGGGACATCTTATATACAAGAGACTGCTTTAGCCTATCAATATCGTTAATCATTATAAAATCCTCTTAAAAAAGTATAATAACAAAAAACTACCATATATGTTCTATATGATGGCAAATTGTTAATTGAACCTACTTATTTAAGAGTCTTCGAAATACCGTTTAGCCAAAAATCTTTTTTATGAGACTTTGGTAAAACTTCTTCACAGTCATCATTGATAATCAAGGCGTTCTTATATTTAGAATCCTCAAGGAAAATATCTTTTCCACCCACGATGCATTGAGTCTCAGCCCTTCACTCATCTGTCAGGAAGGGTTAGAGGAAGCCATCGAGTATAGCGAACTCGACAGCGAAGCTAAAAAGCGAATTGCAGAAGATTTCAAGGCCATTGGATTGACCGTGAGAAAAGGCTACTTCGCCAAAGACGTCACAGCTCTTTTAATCGACCACATTCAAGACATAATCAGAAGAAAAAAGGCCTTTTACGATGATCCTAAGCAAAATAGCGATGATTATGGCTACACATCCTATGACGGCTTATGGTCTCTCATGAAGGAGAGAGGGATGACTAAAAAAGAGCTCATATCCAAGTCGGATATAAGCTCTGAAGAGTATGATTTGATGAAAAACAATATAGACGTGTCACTAAAACCTTGAAAATGTTATGCAAGTTGTTCTGTTGTAATTACAAGGACATTATAGATTTTAAAATCAAGAGTCTTTTTTAAAGAAGGTTTTTACAAGTTTTCTATCAACAAGAATTGATGATTTAAAAACGATGCAGACATAAAAGATTGATTTGCTTAGATACTCGATCAATTGAGATTTTGTAACATAGAAATCTCGTTTTTTATCGTTTTCAATTTCGCTATAACGATATAAGCCATTATCAAATGGTTTATATTCATTTTCAACTATTTCCTCTAATTCATCGTTGGATAATGGGCGTATTATTGTTAAGTTTTCATCAATAACAGCATTAAATCGAATTCCGCCCTTTTTCCCGTAAATCCCAGGATAAAATCCTTGAACGTCTTCAACGTCCAAAGATTTTATTTGACCGATATATTTGTTTGTTTTATTTAGCAAATAAGATTTTAACAAATAAGCCGATGTTGTAAACTCTGGTTCAAAATCGATAACCTCTTTCGCAATTTCATCATTAATGTTTTTCCCATAAACTTGTTCAGTTCCGAATTCATTTTCCAGTCGTTTATTTATCATCAACTAAAGGTTTCACAGCCTAATTAGCTATACTTTTGCTGACAAAGGCCTGAGAATAC
>OLOQ01001655.1_pt1 | contig 20599 bp, 22 predicted proteins | sample 1673101 | NCBI WGS metagenome assembly OLOQ01 (sample SAMEA3136754, study PRJEB25190) | human gut metagenome | biome: human gut; feature: human-associated habitat; material: faeces | place: Austria | collected 2013 | reverse complement strand
CAGCGATGTCGTTGCCTACTTAAAAGATCACTACGGCGAGAACGCTTATGATCCGGATATCGAAAAACGGATTCACACCGTAAGCCTGGATGGCGGTTCTGCCGCAGGCGGCGGAGATAACCGCGATAATTACTTCGTGGAAGCCGGAAAATTTATCATCGAAAAAGATAAGGCATCGATCGGCATGCTCCAGAGAGTGCTGAAAATCGGTTTCAACCGCGCGGCCAGAATCATGGACCAGCTCGCGGATGCCGGTGTCGTAGGACCGGAGGAAGGAACCAAGCCGAGAAAAGTTCTGATGTCCATGGAACAGTTCGAAAATTATCTGGAGGAACACGGATGATGGGAAAAGACGTTGTCCGTTGTTTACAAATAACCGGAAACGTGATAAAGTATTAACATAAAATGCGCGAAAATCCAAGTCGTGCTTTTGTTAAAATATTTCTAACAAGATTAGGAGGATATTATGTACAAGATTCAAGAAGCGGAAATGCTCGCGAATAACATCTACCGTATGGTAGTAGAAGCACCGCGAGTAGCACAGCACTGCCTCCCGGGACAGTTTGTTATTGTCAAGGCAGATGAAGAAGGAGAAAGAATTCCTCTGACCATTTGTGATTACGACAGAGAAGCAGGAACTATCACCATCGTATTCATGCCGATCGGAGAATCTACCAAAAAAATGAAAGAGCTCAAAGCGGGAGATGCTTTCATGGATTTCGTAGGACCTCTGGGACAGCCGTCCGAGTTCTGCAGCGAAGATATCGAAGAACTGAAGAAAAAACGGATCGTATTCGTAGCCGGCGGTGTTGGAACTGCACCGGTTTACCCGCAGTTAAAATGGCTGCATGAGCATGGAATCACTGCTGACGCCATTGTCGGAGCAAAGACAAAAGATCTCGTTATTCTCGAGAAAGAAATGTCTGCTGTCAGCAATCTGTACATAACCACAGACGATGGTTCTTACGTAAGAAAAGGTATGGGTACCGATGTACTCCGCGACCTTGTACAGAACCAGGGCAAACAGTATGATGTCTGTGTTGCCATCGGACCGATGATCATGATGAAATTCGTATGTCTTCTGACAAAAGAACTGAACATCCCGACCGTTGTCAGCATGAACCCGATCATGGTAGACGGAACCGGTATGTGCGGTGCCTGTCGTCTAATGGTAGGCAATGAAGTAAAATTTGCCTGCGTAGACGGACCGGAGTTTGACGGTCATCTGGTAGACTTCGACCTGGCTATGAAACGTCAGCAGATGTACAAGACAGAAGAGGGAAGAGCTCTCTTAAGATACCAGGAAGGCGCAACCCATCACGGTGGATGCGGCCAGTGCGGAGGTGACAAATAATGGCAAAGGGATTAAACAGAGTACCGGTACGTGAGCAGGAGCCGAAGGTACGTGCCACAAATTTTGACGAGGTATGTCTTGGATACAACAAAGACGAAGCAGTAGAAGAAGCACAGCGCTGCCTGGGCTGTAAAAATGCAAAATGTATCACAGGATGCCCGGTTAATATCAACATTCCGGCATTCATTGCACAGGTAAAAGAAGGAAACTTCGAGGAAGCATACAAAATTATTGGTGAGTCCAGTGCACTCCCGGCAGTCTGCGGCCGTGTCTGCAACCACCGCTGTGAGGATGCATGTACAAGAGGAACTGTGGACCAGGCAGTTGCGATCGATGATGTCAAGAAATTTATCGCAGAACTGGATCTGAATTCAGATACACGTTACATTCCACCGGTCGTACAGCCGTCAAACCGTGGAACTTTCCCACAGAAGATTGCAATCATTGGTGGTGGCCCGGCTGGTTTAAGCTGTGCGTTTTATTTGGCAACCAGAGGTTACAAACCGACTGTATTTGAGAAAAATGAACGTCCGGGTGGAATGCTCGTTTACGGTATTCCTTCTTTTAAATTAGAGAAAAATGTTGTGGATGCTGAAATCGAAGTGATGCGTGAACTTGGTGTGGATATCAAATGCGGCGTGGAAGTTGGAAAAGATATTTCGTTAGACTAATATTTTCAATTGCAAAATGATTCAGGCAGAACCGCTCTTTTCATACTAAAATTAATTAAGTATGGAAAGAGTGGTTCTGTTTTTTATCCTGATTTACAGTAAAGAGTAAGCACGATGTTATAAAAGAATATATGAAAAACCTAAAAAATTTTCTAAGAAGTAGTATCAGATGTTGACGGTTTCAATTGTTCGATGCATTTCTGAATCAGTGTACGTGTCTGCTTTTCCGGAGTTATGTATTCCGAATCACTTAGGGATTAGAATAATTTGGAAAAAGAATTGCAGATATTACGTTCCTGATGCTAATAAAAGAAATGTTCGTTTTATCAGCAAGATTAATAAGGAACAATTTGAAAAATGGAAATAGAGAGGTTCTATTTATATTGTAAAGTGGTGTTTGAAATGATATGCTTGGTAAGTATTTATGTCAAAGGAGAAAAACAGTGAACACTAAACTTTATTTCCCGGTAGGAATATCCGACTTCAAAAAAATCCGGGAAAATGACTACTACTACATAGATAAAAGCGGACTGATCAAAGAACTGTTAAAAAGAGAGTCTGCAGAAGTTACACTGATCACCCGTCCGAGACGCTTTGGAAAAACAATGGGGATGAGTATGCTTGCTCATTTTTTCAATATACGCTCCGATAACAGGGAGTTATTCGATGGTCTTGAAATTACCCGCGATGAAGCATTGTGCGGTGCATGGATGAATCAATATCCGGTCGTATTCCTGACGTTAAAAGACATTGACGGGCTGACTTTCGAAGATGCATATGAAAGACTGGCAGTTCAGATATCTAATTTGTACAAAGAACATACATATCTGTTGGAAAGTGAACGTATGGATTCGGATGACAGGACGCTTTTTAAAGAGTTAAAAAGTGGAAGTGCGGGAAAGATTCAGGTAGGACAGTCCCTGCATACATTGATAAGGCTGATGCGGGATTATTATCAGAAACCGGTGATTCTGCTGTTGGATGAATACGATGTGCCGATGGCAAAGGCAAGCAGCAATGGCTATTATGATCAGATGCTGGATATTATGAAAGAAATTATGAGTACGGCATTGAAAGATAATACGGCACTTCGGTTTGCGGTGATAACAGGTTGTCTGAAGATTGCAAAAGAAAGTATCTTCACAGGAACGAATAATTTTGTGCCTGATAATATTACGGATTCCAGATTCAATGAATATTTTGGATTTACACAGGAAGAAGTAGATTAGATTCTGACCGACGCAAATGTGTCCGGAAAGGCAGAAGAAGTGAAAAGATGGTATGATGGTTATCATTTTGGACGCTTCGATGTATATTGCCCGTGGGATGTCATGAATTATATGCGGGATCTGCAGCAAAATCCGGAAGCAGCACCGGCAAGTTACTGGAAGAATACGAGTGACAATGCGGTAATCCGTTCTTTTATCGAGTATGCCGGAAGTAATATTACGAAAAAGCTAGAAACACTGCTTGCCGGCGGATATATTATTCAAAGGATTGATGAAAATCTCACGTATGATTATCTGCATTCATCGGAGGACAATCTCTGGAGTATCTTATATCTGACAGGATATCTGACGAAAGTAAGGGAAGGAGATCTGAAGGTTCCGGTGAGAGAAGATATGGCGGCACGGACAATTCCGAATGCAGAAATTCAGGAGATTTTTGAGACAACAATTATAAAATGGTTCGATGACAGTGCAAAGATCTGGAACAGAAGTGCGCTCTTTGATGCGGTATGGGCAGGAAACAGTGAAAAGGTAACACAGGAAATGAATGTGTTACTGCGTAAGACCATCAGTTATCACGATTATAAAGAGGACTTTTATCATGCTTTTCTTGCCGGGATATTTACAGGAGCAGGGTATTCGGTAGAATCGAACCGGGAACACGGAGAAGGACGTAGTGATGTAGTTGTATATGATACCATGAATGGTCGTGTTGTGGTATTTGAAGCAAAATTGTCCCGATCGGTGGACAGAATGGAAGCGGATTGTGATACGGCGTTGGAACAGATCACAGACCGCATGTACATGAAAGAATTAGAAGAAGATTACGATCAGATATTCGGTTACGGCATCGCATTTTTCAAAAAGCGTTGTCTGTTAAAGAAAATCGAACAGAAATAAAAAAGATGCAGGTAACTGTCAGTTATATAACAGTTACCTGCATCTTTCTTTTCATAGCATAATATACAAAAAATTGCCAATAGCTAGTCATTTCTATATTCATGTTACGTCGGCTGCTGAGAAAGCTTCGGCGCTTTCTTATCCGCTGTCACATACACGAATGGATAAATAATACATGCCATCGTAACAGCTGCAATCACGTCCGTCACGGAATGCTGTTTTAAGAACATTGTAGACAGGATAATGAGCACTGCCAGAATATAGGCACTGATCTGGATCCATCTGTGCTTTTTAAGATCATTACTGTGTGAAATAGCAATACTGACACCGATGGAATTAAATACGTGGATACTAGGAAGCACGTTCGTCGGTGTGTCTGTCCTGTACAGGACTTTTACCATATCTGTAAATACATTATCGCGTGGAAATACAGTTGGTCTCAAATTTAATGCATTTGGGAAAACCGTGCATATGATCAGGAAAATCGTCATACCTGAAAATAAAAAAGCACATAGTCTGTAAAATCCCCATTTATCCTTAATAAGGAAATAAGCTACCGTTACGGCAATGAATACAAACCACACTAAATACGGCACGATAAAATATTCAATAAACGGAATATGATTGTCGATTGGGGAATGTATCATGTAATGACGTACATTCGTGCGCTTCTCCAGATAAACAAACCATGGCATATAGATCAGAAAGTATGATAATACCCATGCATGACGGTACTTCTTCAAAAAACTCTTTGCTTTATCAATGGCTTTCATATGAACTACCCCTTTTTCAAAGCCTTTGTTATTATCTTATCTCGTTTCAAAGCGCATTATAACATGAAAAAATTGAATCAACAATAAAGTTCATGGAATATTAACATTTTTTACAAAGTTAATAGTAAGTGTTCTTTTTCTCGAATATCTGCATATCATAATGCCGTTTTCCCTTTTTTAAAGCATCAGGTGTCCGCAGAGTCCACACTGCAACCGGAAGATGCAGAATGTACTTTAAAAACCAGACTTCAAACATCGGAAGGTCTGCAAGCTTATACGAAATAAAATCCGGCCGTCCGAGTACATTACCAAGCAGATGCTTTACAACAAAGGTCAGGATCCATGGCTCCGGAAGATGGTCGGCAGTCAGGTTGGAAGAAAGCTGACCTCTTAAGACATGGGGTACATGACGGCGGAACCACCAGATACCAAGTGTGTTGAAAGACTGTACCATATAAGGTCCGTTATAATTCTTAAGAATCTCCCAGGTCTTTTCACAGATGCCAAGAGAAGACTTTGGAATCTTCAGTTCGATCAGAAGCGGAACCTGGCCGCCCACCAGGGATAGTACATCGGTGAAAAGTGGGATAGTCTCATTTGTATTCTGTAACCGGCAGCTTTGTAATTCTTTTAAAGGGAGTGATTCAATGGTTTCCGGTCGTCCACAGATACGAGACAGGTCGTCATCATGGAATACGACAAGTTTTTCGTCGCTTGTCAGATGGACATCCAGTTCGATCCCATATCCATGGGAGATAGCGGCACGGAAAGAAGGTATGGAATTTTCGGGAATCCCTTTTTCAATACAATGATATCCACGATGGGCGAACATCGTGTGAAGAAATGGACGGATCTGTCGTTTCCTAGACAGTCTCGGCCAGATCAGATAAAAGTAAAATAATATAAGAAATACAATAATTCCGGTAATCAGTAAACGCATAAAAGAACCTCCCCGTGAACAATATGATTAACAAGGTGTAATAATACGTAACTTTTCTTTCTCCAGATGTACGTGGATCTCAGATTGTAAAAAGACGGGCTCGCCGTCTGTATGTACAGGCAGTGGGTGATCGCTTATGACAGTCACTTCTGTGCAGGTATCAAGATGGATTCCATGGAAACGTGTGTGCCATCCTTTGAAGGCCGTTGGCAGCAGACAAAGAACTTTAAGTCTCGGTAATTCTGCTACGGTAATGATATCTAACCTGTCATCTGTACCACTGGCAGCAGGACAGAAGTTAAAACCGCCACCTTCATATTTCAGATTCATAACAGCTGTGAAATATACTTTTTCATATGTTTTTGTCTCACCATTTTCGGTTGTGACCGTCATAGTGACTGGTTTTAATGTGAACAGTTTATGAAGGGCAACACCAAGATATGTAAGCTTTCCGAGCTTCAGCCGGTTGAGGAAAGCCTTAAGCGGTGTGACCATCACCTGATGACAGACTGCAGCATCGAAGCCAATTCCGGTACTTACAGCGAATCTTCGGTGCTTATTCTCGTAATCAAGTACACCTACATTCATGGCGGTGTAATGCGTTGGGGCAAGAATCTGCTCCAGGGCACCGTGAATATCCGTTGGAAGACCAAGGCCTCTGGCAAAGTCATTGCCGGATCCAAGCGGAATATATCCGAGTGTTACCTTATCGAGATATACGATTCCGTCGATCACTTCATTCAAAGTACCATCGCCTCCCAGTACAACGATCGTATGGGATGCACTATCGGAGGTAAGATCATGAACCAGTCTGGTAGCATGATGCTGATATTTAGTAAATAAAACTTTATATTCAATTTCTTTTTCCTGTAAGATCTTCTCAATCTGTTTCCAGAGAAGAATCCCTCTGCCGGATCTGGCATTAGGATTGGCTATAAATGTGTACATACCGCATTCATCCTTTGTAAGTTTTTGAAATTCGATAAAGTATCTATATGTAATGATCTGTTAGAATAATCCGTTCAGATAAGTAGTAAGGGACCGACGCATATTACCTTCAAAATCAGCATCGCCGCTTTTTAAGCACCATTCGAATACATTTCCGATTACGATCATACGAATGTCAGTTGTAATATCCTCAAGGTCTGCCGACGGGGAAATGATTCCGGATTCGATCACACGCTTCAGATAATCATGAACGGTAACGATCGGGTATGGTCTTTCTGTACGGATCAAAGGATTCAGGGACTGATTCTTAGGTGTATAATAATTGGCCATGAATTCCACTCCGAGCTCTTCGCAGTAGTGAACATAATTTAAATAAACTGAGATGATTGCTTCTTTTGTCTCAGCAGCACTGGACGGAAGTTCAAGAAGATCCGGATCCATACTTGGCTGTTCTTCTATATAATAAGAAAGAAGATCATCTTTCGTCTTAAAATGGTGATAAAAACTTCCGTTGGAAACGCCTGCTTCTTCGCAGATATTTTTGATTGACAGTTGTTCATAGCCCTGCTTTTGCAGAATGCGTTTGGCTGCTTGGAAGATCTTGGCGCGTGTTTCTCTGGATTTGATTTGTTGTTTTGAGAGTCCCTGTGTTTCCTGATTCATAAGTAAAAGCCCCTTTGAGTATTTATATTTTCTAATAAGTTCAAGCAGTTTCAGTATAACATAGAGAAAATGTATTTTCAAGAAAACAGAGTGAACTCTGTATTGCCGGCGGCATTGCATACGGAAGTGAATTCAGTTATAATTATCCGCGTAATAAAGAAGAGAAAAATCTTCGAAATACAGCAAGAAAGGGACAGACAAAACATATGGATATTAATCAGGTGATTACCGGAGAACTTGGTGTCAAGAGATGGCAGGTAGATGCTGCGGTAAAATTAATTGATGAAGGCAATACGATTCCGTTTATCGCAAGATATAGAAAAGAAGTTACAGGAACATTGGACGATGCACAACTGCGGACGCTGCATGAAAGACTGATGTACCTGCGTAATCTGGAAGAAAAGAAAGAACAGGTTCTGGCAAGTATCGAAGAACAGGGAAAGCTTACCGAAGAACTGAAAAAGCAGATCCTGGCAGCAGAGACAATGGTAGTGGTAGAAGATCTTTACCGCCCATACCGGCCGAAACGCCGGACACGTGCCATGATTGCAAAAGAGAAGGGACTGGAACCGCTTGCAGCACTTATCACACTTCAGAAAGCGGAGAAACCGATAGAAGTGTATGCAGAAGAATATGTGAATCTGGAGAAAGAAGTAAAATCCGTAAAAGAAGCAATTGACGGAGCAAAAGATATCATCGCCGAATTGGTATCGGATGAGGCAGATTACAGAAGCTGGATCCGTAAAGCAACCGTACAGCACGGAAAAGTAATTTCACAGGCAAAAGACGAAAAAGCAGAGTCGGTATACGAGATGTACTATGATTTTGAAGAGCCGGTGACAAAGCTTGCAGGCCACAGAGTGCTTGCACTGAACCGCGGGGAGAAAGAAAAGTTCCTTACAGTAAAGATCGAAGCACCGCAGGATGACATCTTAAGATATCTGGAAAAGAAGATGATCCACAGTGATAACCCGCATACCACACCGATTTTAAAAGAAGTAGCAGAAGACAGCTATAAGCGTCTGATCGCACCGGCAATCGAGCGTGAGATCAGAAGCGACCTGACAGAGAAGGCAGAAGACGGGGCAATCAGCGTATTTAAGAAGAACCTGCACCAGCTTCTGATGCAGCCTCCGATTGTAGGACAGACTGTACTTGGCTGGGATCCTGCATTCCGTACCGGATGTAAGCTTGCAGTTGTAGATCCGACCGGTAAAGTGATCGGAACGACAGTGATCTACCCGACAGCACCGACGACACCGAAGAAAATCCAGGCGTCCAAAGACCTGCTGAAGAAGATTATTGCAAAATATAACATTACACTGATCTCCGTAGGAAATGGTACTGCATCCAGAGAGTCTGAGCAGTTCATTGTAGAACTGTTAAAAGAGATCCCGCAGAAAGTGCAGTATGTAATCGTAAATGAAGCAGGAGCTTCTGTGTATTCTGCAAGTAAGCTCGCATCAGAAGAATTTCCGAAATTTGATGTGGGACAGAGAAGTGCGACGTCTATTGCAAGAAGACTGCAGGATCCGCTGGCAGAGCTTGTAAAGATTGATCCGAAATCCATTGGTGTCGGACAGTATCAGCATGATATGAACCAGAAGAAATTAAGCGAAGCCTTATCCGGAGTTGTCGAAGATTGTGTAAATAAAGTCGGAGTTGACCTGAATACAGCATCCGCACCGTTACTTTCTTATATTTCAGGTATTTCCGGTGCGATTGCTAAGAACATTGTGGCATACAGAGAAGAAAACGGAAGATTCACAGACAGAAAACAGCTTCTGAAGGTTGCAAAGCTTGGACCAAAGGCGTTCGAACAATGTGCCGGATTCATGAGAATACAGAACGGTACGAATCCGTTAGACGGAACCAGTGTACATCCGGAGTCTTATGAAGCTGCAGAAAAACTTCTGAAGAAACAGGGATTTTCACTGGAAGACATCAGCGGAGGAAAGCTTACCGGACTTTCTCTTACAATCAAAGACTATGCAAGACTTGCAAAAGAACTGGAGATCGGAGAGATCACCCTCCGGGATATTGTGAAAGAACTGGAAAAACCGGGACGTGACCCGCGTGATGAGATGCCGAAACCGATCTTAAGAACAGATGTCTTAGATATGAAAGACTTAAAAGAAGGCATGATCCTTAAAGGAACCGTAAGAAATGTCATTGACTTTGGCGTGTTTGTAGATATCGGAGTGCACCAGGACGGACTGGTACACATTTCCGAGATTACGGATAAGAAATTCATTAAGCATCCGCTGGAAGTGGTAAGTGTTGGCGATATCGTGGATGTAAAAGTGATGAGCGTGGATCTTAAGAAGAAGAGAATCCAGCTTACGATGAAAGGAATTTCATAATCTGGAAAAAGAAGAAAGAGAATCCACATTATTAATATAAAAATGTGGAAAACATGAGTTTACAGGCAGTTATATGGGGATAACTGTCTGTAACGGGTTATATGTATAATCGCAAAATAAAATACGGAGAGAGGATGGGACATATGAAAAAAAGTTGGGGAAAAACAATCAAAACTATTCTGGGTGTGCTGGTCGGTAATCTTGTACTGTCATTTGCTGTGGCTGCGTTTACCGTGCCAAATGGGATCATCATGGGAGGTGCAACCGGTATCGGTCTTACGATCAGCCATTATTTTCCGGTGAACCTGTCGCTGATCATTTTGGCAATCAATGCGGTGCTGTTCGTTCTCGGTGCAGTATTTCTGGGAAAGAAGTTTGCATTGACAACGATCATCAGTTCTTTTATTTATCCAATATTCCTGTCGATGGTACAGTCCATTCCGGGAATAGACAAAGTGACGGAGAATAATGCTATGCTTGCGGCATTATATGGAGGGGTCCTTCTTGGAATCGGTATCGGATTGGTGGTAAGAGTAGGTGCATCTACCGGTGGAACCGATATACTGGCACTTGTGTTACATAAATGGTTCCATGTCCCGGTAGCGGTATTCTTGTATATCGTAGATTTTTCGGTGCTGGGACTTCAGATGCTGTTTTCAGATTCGGAACAGATACTGTATGGTATTCTGAATTTATTTTTAAGTACGGTTGTGCTGAACCGGGTGATGCTTCTTGGAAAGTCACAGATCCAGTTATTTATAATTTCGGACAAATACAGAGAAATCCGTCAGAAAGTCTTAACGGATATTGATGCCGGAGTGACAATGGTAGACATCGAGACCGGCTATGGAGAACAGAAGCAGCAGGGCGTATTATGTGTCATCCACAGCAGAAAGCTGTATTCTGTAAAAGAGGCAATTCAGGAGATTGATCCGAAAGCATTTATCACGATCACGCAGATCAATGAGGTAAGAGGACGTGGATTTACAATGGAAAAGCTGCGTTACGACGAATTGAATCAAAACAAGAATGGAAATATGGGTTAAGAAAGTGCATGAATGCAGAATGAAAACAAAATTACGAAAAACTAGACTTTACAGGTATTGTGAGTTAGAATGTTAACAAAGATTGAAGGAAGGACGAGGTATCATTTATGGAGAAATATACTGGCAAATCAATATTTAAAGGAATTGCAATTGGAAAAATATTGTTCTACCAGAAGGGAGAACAGCCTGTAAAACGTGTGAAAATAGAGGATACTGCAGAACAGATCAAACGTTACGAGGATGCACGTGCAAAGGCAGCAGAGCAGTTACAGGGACTGTACGAAAAAGCATTAAAAGAAGTCGGAGAAGCGAATGCTGCTGTATTTGAAGTACACCAGATGATGCTGGAGGATGATGATTATATCGATTCTGTTGTAAATATCATCGAGACACAGCAGGTAAATGCTGAATTTGCCGTTGCTACAACAGGCGATAACTTTGCAAAAATGTTTGCGGAGATGGAAGACGATTATTTCAAAGCAAGAGCTGCAGATGTAAAAGATATTTCCGAACGTATGGTAAACATCTTAAGTGGCAACGAAAGCGGCGGAGCTATCGGTGATGAACCAGTGATTGTTGTGGCAGAAGACCTTGCACCGAGTGAGACTGTCCAGATGGACAAAGAGAAACTTCTTGCATTCGTAACCAGACTTGGATCTGCAAACTCACATACTGCAATCCTTGCAAGAACCATGAACATTCCGGCATTGATCGAAGTAGATATCAAAGAAGAGTGGAACGGAAAAATGGCGGTTGTAGACGGTTACACAGGAACATTCTACATTGATCCGGATGAAGAAACTTTAAAGAAAATGCAGGAAAAGAAAGAAGAAGACATCAAAGCAAGAGAACTTCTTCAGGAATTAAAAGGAAAAGAAGATATAACGGTAGATGGAAAACATATCAAATTATATGCAAATATCGGCGGTGTAAAAGATGTTACAAGTGTACTGGCCAATGATGCGGCCGGAATCGGTCTGTTTAGAAGTGAATTCTTATATCTGGAAGCGGATAATTATCCGGATGAAGAAGCACAGTTCCAGGCATACAAGACAGTAGCTGAGAACATGGCAGGTAAGAAGGTAATTGTACGTACACTGGATATCGGTGCGGACAAGCAGGTGGATTATTTCAACCTTGATCATGAAGAAAATCCGGCCATGGGATACCGTGCGATTCGTATCTGTCTGGACAGAAGAGATATCTTCCGTACACAGCTGCGGGCACTTCTTCGTGCAAGCGCATATGGTAACATTGGAATTATGTATCCAATGATCATTTCTGTAGATGAAGTGAAAGAGATCAAGAAGATCGTAGAGTCTATCAAAGCAGAACTGACAGAAAAAGGAATCGAGTACGGTGAAGTTGAACAGGGTATTATGATCGAGACACCGGCAGCAGTGATGATCAGCGATCTTCTGGCAGAGGAAGTTGACTTCTTCAGTATCGGAACAAACGACCTGACTCAGTATACACTGGCAATTGACAGACAGAACAGCAAACTTGACAACATTTATGATTCACATCATCCGGCAGTGCTCCGCATGATCCAGAAGACGATCGAAAACGGACACAAAGCAGGATGCTGGGTTGGTATCTGTGGAGAGCTTGGCGCAGATATGACTCTGACAGAGACATTCCTTAAGATGGGAATCGATGAACTGTCCGTATCTCCGACATTTGTTCTTCCAATCAGAAAACTGATCCGTGAGATGAGCACAAAATAATGGTTGCATAGACGGATATGCCGTACTATAATATAAGACGAAAGAAGATTCTTCGGGGCAGGGTGTGATTCCCAACCGGCGGTAAAGTCCGCGAACTGGTCATTTGAAGAATTTCTGGTCAGAGATATCTGAACAGATGTTATCAATGTGATGATCAGCCGATCTGGTGAGATTCCGGAACCGACAGTAAAGTCTGGATGAGAGAAGGATGATACGATATTTACAGGATTATCAGAATGATATGATTGCCCCGTTGCCCTTTGGGTGGCGGGGTTTTTGCTTGCTATGTGAATATTGTATGGTTCAAAATTAAGAAGTTTCTTCCTTTAGAATATAATTCGGTTTAAAGGAGAAAGAAAGATGAGTACAAAAGTAATGACAAGACAAAATGAAAAGAACAGAAACAAAATCAGGACAATGGCACAGATTGGTATGTTATCGGCAATCGCAACAGTATTGATGTTGTTCGAAATTCCGCTTCCGTTCGCTCCGTCCTTCTATGAGATAGATTTCAGCGAAGTACCGATTCTGATCGGAAGTTTTGCAATGGGACCACTCGCCGGAGCGGCAATAGAACTTATCAAGATCTTACTGAACTTTGCAATCAACGGAACTATGACAGCGGGAGTCGGAGAAATTGCAAACTTCCTGATTGGCTGTTCACTGGTTGTGCCGGCCGCATTGATCTACCATAAGAAACATACCAGAACCGGAGCAGTAGCCGGAATGGCAGCGGGAACCGTATTCATGACAGTAGTCGGATGTTTCCTGAATGCCTTCGTATTACTACCGGCATATGCCAAAGCATTCGGTATGCCGATCGACGGCCTGGTTGGAATGGGAACTGCCGTAAACAAACATATCACAGACCTTAAGACTTTCGTGATACTGGCAGTCGGACCATTCAATCTGCTGAAAGGTGTGTTGGTGTCTTTGATCGTGTTCCTGGTTTATAAGAAGATCAGTCCGATATTGAAGATGAATGCGTAGGGGTGTTTCATTTATTATGGTGGCTTACCCCGGGCCTGAAAAAAGTATAGCAGGGATTGCTGTGCTGATTCGATCATGGGGAACATCTAAAGCAAAAAAATCGGCCTAAAAGCAGCCGGTCAAAAATCATAACTCGCTGATCGCTCAGACAAATGATTTTTGACCGGCTAACGGCCGATTTTTTTACTTAAGAAGTTCCAACCATGATTTCATATGCACAGCAATCCCTGCTATACTTTTTTTCAGTCACGTTTTCGCATGCCATAAAAAATAAAACAGAGGAACCGTAACCGTTGTGATGCCGAAAGTTTGCTTACAAAACCCGTTACCAACATAACCTGCAAGCAACAGGTTCTTACGAACATATGGCAACAAAAAAGCCAGAATACCAACGCTTTCTAAAGGACCGAGAGGCCACGATGATGAACTAAATAGAAAACTTATTCAGCCGGACAAATCTCCACCCAATACCCATCCGGATCATTAATAAAATAAATACCCATCTCCGGATTCTCAAAACAGACGCAATTCATCTCTTTATGGAATGCCAGTGCCGCGTCCATATCATCTGTCTGCATTGCCAGATGAATCTCATTGTCTCCGAGATCATAAGGTCTGTCCATATCGCGCAGCCATGTGAGCTCTAATTTGTGCGGGGTGGTATCATCACCCATGAATACCAGCTTGAAGCTTCCGTCGGCAGCTTCTGTCTCTTTTGTAATCTTAAGTCCAAGTGCTTTCTTGTAGAATTCGATAGACTTGTCAAGATCGGCAACGTTAATGTTATTGTGATAAAATGTGAATTTCATACGTTTTCCTCCATTATTGATAAAAATTAATATATTTAAGCTGTTATCAGAAAGTATATCATGAGTAGCAGAAGAAAAAAAGATGTGTTATACTTAAAGATACTGAATACAGTGATTTCAAAAAATGGAAAGGGAGAGCTTATGATAATAGAGACAAACAGTGAGAAAGAGACTTGGGATCTGGGATTTAGTCTGGGTGAAAAAGCCTGTGCAGGACAGGTGTATACATTGGTGGGAGATCTGGGTGTCGGGAAGACGATATTTACCAAAGGTCTTGCCAAAGGACTGGGGATAGATGAACCGGTCAGCAGTCCTACATTTACCATTGTGCAGATCTATGATGAAGGAAGAATTCCCTTTTATCATTTTGATGTGTACCGAATCGGTGATGTGGAAGAGATGGATGAGATTGGCTATGAAGATTACATTTACGGAGAGGGCGTCAGCCTGATCGAGTGGGCTAATCTGATTGAAGAGATATTACCGGAACATTACACAGAGATTAAGATAGAAAAGGATCTGGAAAAAGGATTCGATTACCGGAGGATTACAATATGCGAATATTAGCATTAGACAGCTCAGGACTGGTCGCCAGTGTAGCTGTAGTAGAAGACGGGGCAGTGGATGACCAGGTCATTGCCGAATATACAGTCAATTATAAGAAGACACATTCACAGACATTACTTCCGATGCTGGACGAGATCGTGAAGATGACAGAACTGGATCTGCATACCGTAGATGCGATAGCGGTAGCCGGGGGGCCGGGATCATTTACGGGACTTCGTATCGGTTCCGCAACGGCCAAGGGACTTGGACTTGCGCTTGAGAAACCGCTGATCCATATTCCGACACTGGAGGGACTTGCTTACAATCTGTGCGGAATCGCAGATGTTGTATGTCCGATCATGGATGCAAGACGCGGGCAGGTGTATGCGGGAATCTATGAATTTGACGGACAAAAGCTTCACATACTGGAAGACCAGATGGCAGTTCCGATAGAAGAACTGGGAGAAAAGCTGAAAAAATATTTAAAAGAAGGAAGAAGAGTAACCTTCCTTGGTGACGGGGTTCCTGTGCACAAGACAAAGATCAAAGAAGAGATCCTGCCGGGAGAAGCTGTTACATTTGCGCCGGCAAATATGAACCGGCAGAGAGCTGCATCCGTAGGAACACTGGGAATGCAGTATTATAAAGAAGGAAAGATCGAAACTGCAATGGAGCATGAACCGGATTATCTCCGTGTGTCTCAGGCAGAAAGAGAACGGAAGGAGAGACTGGGAAATGTATAGATTTCAGTGTGATTATACAGAAGGTGCCCATCCTGCAATTATGCAGCGGATGGTAGAGACAAATATGGAACAGACCGACGGATATGGACTGGATCCATACTGCGACAGTGCAAGACAGAAGATTAAGGATCTGTGTGAATGTCAGGATGCAGATGTGCATTTCCTGGTAGGCGGAACACAGACCAATACAACTGTGATCAGTGCGGCACTCCGTCCTTATCAGGGTGCAGTTGCAGCAGTAAGCGGACACATTAATGTGCATGAGACCGGAGCAATTGAAGCAACCGGACATAAAGTACTGCCGCTTCCAAGTGGAGACGGAAAGATCAGTGCCGTACAGGTAGACGAAATGTGTCATGCTCATTTTACAGATGGAAGTCAGGAGCATATGGTGCAGCCGGGAATGGTATATATTTCCCACCCTACAGAGAATGGAACACTGTATACAAAGAAAGAATTAATGGATCTGTATGAAGTGTGCAAGAAATATGACATGTTGCTCTTCCTTGATGGAGCACGTCTTGGATATGGACTGATGGCAGAGACCAATGATATTACACTTACAGATCTTGCAAAATATACAGACGTATTCTATATCGGTGGAACCAAGGTAGGAGCATTATTTGGTGAAGCTGTTGTGATCACGAATGAGGCATTAAAGAAGGATTTTCGCTACATGATCAAGCAGAATGGCGGAATGCTGGCAAAGGGCCGTCTTCTTGGCGTCCAGTTTGATACACTGTTTACAGATGACCTTTATTTTAAGATATCTGCACATGCAGATGAACTGGCAATGAAGCTTAAGAAGGCATTTCAGAAAAAAGGATATGGCCTGCGTTACGATTCCTATACGAATCAGCAGTTCCCGATCCTGCCGGACAGCCATATTGAGAAATTAAAAGAAAAATATGTGTTTGAATTCTGGGAGAAGGTATCGGATGCAGAAAGTGCGGTCAGATTCTGTACAAGCTGGGCAACAAAGCCGGAAGTGGTGGAAGAACTGATCAGAGACATTGAGGCATGTTAGAAAAGATATGTAAGGCAGAACTGTCGGATCTTCAGGATATTGCTGCGTTGGAAAGTGAAATATTCTCCGATGCATGGAGTTTGAAAAGTCTGGAAGAGACATGGAATCAGAAGAATGCAGTGATATTTGCAGCAAAGACAGAGGAGAAAATTGCAGGCTATCTCATTATCTATTACGTATTAGATGAAGGCGAGATCGCAAGGATCGCAACAGCTCCTTCTATGCGCAGACAAGGGGCTGCCGGACAAATGTTCCAGGAACTTGTGGCGTTTTGTGAGGAACAGCAGATAACAAGAATCATGTTGGAAGTAAGAGAAGGCAACAAAGCCGCCAGAAGATTTTATGAGAAATGTGGATTCACAGAAGATGGAATCCGTAAAAACTATTACGAGAATCCACAGGAAAATGCCATTTTGATGTCAAAGAATCTATAGGAAACAATGGTAATTCTTACAGCACTTTCCACTGGTCAGCATACAGATGGAAAGCTATAATATAGGCGTAACCGAGAGAACAAAAAGATAGAGAGTAATGAAAAGAGAACAATGTAACAGCAGAACAGCACCGGCAAAAACGGTGCCGGAATTACAGGAGGAACGGTATGCGCCAGTTTGAAGAACAGACAAAAAAAGTAAAAGAAGTTACAAGTATCGTATGTAATAAATGCGGCAGAGTGATTCCGGTGATAGAAGGGGTTCCCCAGGAAGATGTGCTGAGCGTGGACAAGCGATGGGGATATTTTTCTGACAAAGATAACCGGATGGATCATTTTGACCTTTGTGAAGCCTGTTATGATGAACTGACGGGCAGTTTTAAGATTAAACTGGAAGAAGAATAGAGGAAAATTATGTTAGATGTATGTTTGTTAGGAACCGGAGGGATGATGCCATTGCCATACAGGTGGCTTACATCCCTGATGGTGCGCTATAATGGAAGCAGCCTGTTGATCGACTGCGGAGAGGGAACGCAGATCGCGATCAAAGAAAAAGGCTGGAGTTTTAAACCAATCGACGTGATCTGCTTTACGCATTATCACGGGGATCATATCAGCGGACTTCCGGGCCTGCTTCTTACAATGGGAAATGCAGACCGTACCAAACCGCTTACATTAATTGGGCCAAAAGGGCTGGAACGGGTAGTAAATGCCCTGCGCGTGATCGCACCGGAGCTGCCGTTCCAGATTAAATATATGGAACTTACGGAAACCGAGCAGACATTCGAATTGAATGGCTACCGGTTAAAAGCATTTCGTGTGAATCACAACGTAACCTGTTATGGTTATACAATGGAGATCGACCGTGCAGGAAAATTCGATGTGGAAAGGGCGAAAGCGTCAAATATCCCACAGGAATACTGGGGACTTTTGCAAAAAGGTGAAACAATAGAGACTAAGAGGCACGTATATACACCGAATATGGTACTCGGGCCGGCAAGAAAGGGAATCAAGCTTACGTATACCACAGACACGAGACCGACGGAATCTATTAAGCAGAATGCAAAGCATTCCGATCTCTTCATCTGTGAAGGAATGTATGGCGAAAAGGATAAGCAGAAGAAGGCCAAAGAATATAAGCATATGACATTCTATGAAGCAGCACAGCTTGCAAAAGAAGCAGAAGTAAAAGAAATGTGGCTGACACATTATAGCCCGTCACTGACAAAACCAGAGGAATATATGGACGATGTCAAGGCAATATTCCCGAATTCAATCGCAGCAAAAGATAAGCGCTCGGTAGAACTGGTATTTGAAGATTAGGAGGGAAAATATGAGCGAGACAAAAGATGTATTAATACTGGCAATCGAAAGCTCCTGTGATGAGACAGCAGCGGCAGTTGTAAAGAATGGAAGAGAAGTACTGTCCAATGTCATTTCTTCACAGATTGCCCTGCATACATTGTATGGAGGTGTTGTGCCGGAGATTGCATCCAGAAAACATATAGAAAAGATTAATCAGGTCATTGAAGAAGCACTGAAAGAGGCAGAGGTAACACTGGACGATATCGACGCAATCGGTGTAACTTACGGACCGGGACTGGTAGGTGCACTCCTCGTAGGCGTGGCAGAAGCAAAGGCAATCGCATATGCAGCAGGTAAACCGCTAGTCGGAGTACATCATATCGAAGGGCATATCGCAGCCAATTTTATTGAACATAAAGAGTTAGAACCACCATTTTTCTCACTGGTAGTATCCGGAGGACATACCCATCTGGTTCGTGTGAAGGATTATGGAAAATTCGATATCATCGGAAGAACCAGAGATGATGCGGCAGGAGAAGCGTTTGACAAGGTGGCCCGTGCAATCGGACTTGGCTATCCGGGAGGACCGAAGATTGATAAAGTTGCAAAAGAAGGCAATCCGGATGCCATCGCATTTCCACGTGCAAATGTAGAAGACGCACCATATGACTTCAGCTTCAGTGGATTAAAATCCGCCGTACTGAATTATATTAACGGATGCAAGATGAAGGGCGAAGAATACAACCAGGCAGATATCGCGGCTTCTTTCCAGAAAGCAGTCACCGATGTACTGGTTGCTAAAGCTATGCATGCAGTAGAAGAATATAAAGTAGACAAATTCGCCATCGCAGGCGGCGTAGCATCGAACAGTGCTCTTCGTGCGGCAATGAAAGAAGCATGTGAAAAACGAGGCGTGAAATTCTATTATCCGTCTCCGATTTTCTGTACCGATAATGCGGCTATGATTGGTGTGGCAGCTTATTATGAATATATGAATGGAACCAGAAGCGGATGGGATCTGAATGCAGTTCCGAATCTGAAGCTTGGCGAGCGTTAAAAAGGGAAAAAAGGCAAAATTAAGGCGGGAAAAAGTAAATGAAAAAGAGATGCGTGGCAATCGTACTTTCGGCAGGGCAGGGGAAAAGAATGGGAACATCTATCCAGAAACAGTATATCGAGCTGTGTGGGAAACCCATCATCTGTTACTGTCTGGAAGCATTTGAAAAGTCAGAAATTATTGATGATGTGATTATGGTAGCCGGAGCCGGGCAGGAAGACTATGTGACAGAAGAAATTATAAATAAATATCATTTTGGAAAAGTGCGCGCAGTAGTTTCGGGCGGTAAAGAACGCTATGACTCTGTCTGGAATGGATTGAAGGCTGTCCGTGACGGTATGGCGGGAGAAGAAGCGAAAGAAGGATATGTCTATATCCATGACGGCGCCAGACCGCTCGTAGACGAAGAGATTATAAAGAGGGCTTATACATGTGTGGAAGAAAACCGTGCATGTGTTGCCGGTATGCCAAGCAAGGATACGGTAAAGATCGTAGATGAAAATCAGTTTGCAGTTACTACACCTGCACGCAAATACGTATGGAATGTTCAGACCCCGCAGGTATTCGAGACAGCTCTTATTACACAGGCGTATGAGAAGCTGATGCAGCATGACAGGGAAAATGTAACCGATGATGCCATGGTAGTAGAACAGGAGATGCAGATTCCTGTGAAATTATTCGAGGGTTCTTATTGTAATATTAAGATTACGACACCGGAAGATCTGGAAACGGCGAAGGGATTTATTGAACATCAATAATCCTGTGCCGGGATCTGTGAATTGCCATGCATTTGGAAGAATTTGCCGATGGTGGGTTCTGTAGATATCAAAATATGCAATAGAAGCTGCCGATGGCAGGTTCTATGTATAAATAATGAAAAATAAGTGTATTTATAGATGAAAAATACAGGAAAATAAGAAAAATAAAAAAAGTTTGAAAAAGGTGTTGACGACAGTGAAAAGCTGTGATAGAATACATCTTGTCGCTGAGGTGATACGGAAGCGGCAGACAAATAAATAGATGGAGAGGTATCGAAGTGGTCATAACGAGGCGGTCTTGAAAACCGTTTGTCCGA
>OLOQ01001643.1_pt1 | contig 20770 bp, 21 predicted proteins | sample 1673101 | NCBI WGS metagenome assembly OLOQ01 (sample SAMEA3136754, study PRJEB25190) | human gut metagenome | biome: human gut; feature: human-associated habitat; material: faeces | place: Austria | collected 2013 | reverse complement strand
AAGCATGAACTTGTGGCCGTTGAAATCGGAAAGAACATTGATGATGTGGCCGATGCTCTGATTAAAGCAGCAGCGGATGACCTTGCTGGTATGCCGGAATTTGAGCACTGTGAGACAGCAGCCTATGCACCGGAGCCGATCAAAGACTTTCGGAAGGTGCGGCGTTATCAGTATGAGATGACGGGTATTGTTTATCCGCCCAATGCCGATAAGAACATCCTGATTGATTATGGCATTGTAGAGACGGAAGAATGAGGAATAATACTTGATTTCTGCCTAATCGCTGTGAGCAATAAACTGACACGGCAGAAGTGATGGTGGTGATAGAGTGAATTATCTTGAATACGGTGATGCCTGTAATCCTACAATTATACTTCTGCATGGCGGTGGATTGGCTCCATGGAACTATTTTGAGGAAGCAAAGCTACTGCAATACAGATACCATGTAGTGCTTCCTGTCATTGATGGTCATAGTGGAAGCGATAAGGATTTTACAACAATAGAGAACAATGCAGACGAGATTCTTTCTTACATAGACAAGAATTGCAACGGCAAAGTCCTTATGATATGCGGTCTTTCTCTTGGAGGGCAAATTCTCGTTGACTTACTTGCAAGGAGAAAAAATATTTGTAAATTTGCAATCGTTGAGAGCACACTTGTGTTACCAATGAAAGCGACAAACGCACTGATTCAGCCGATCATTTCAATGTGTTATCCCTTGATTAAAACTCGCTGGTTTGCACAGGCTCAATTCAAAGCTCTACATATCAAAGGGATTTTCTTTGAAGACTACTACCGAGGCAGTATTGCTATCACGAAAGAGAATCTGTTGGCATTTATGAAAGCAAATTCAGATTACAGGTTGAAAGAAAGTATAAAGGAAACAAATGCAGCAGTTCTTATATTAGTGGGGAGCAAAGAATCAGCGATTATGAAAAAGTCAGCCAAGCTCCTATGTGAACAAATTCCAGATGCAACATTAGAGATTTTGCCCCAATATTATCATGGCGATTTAAGCATAAATCACTCTGCGGAATATGTTCAAAAAATAGATATGCTCATTTCTGAGCGATAAATCGGCGTTTGCTAATATAACGAACGGGATGAAAAAGAAATGCTTGAGTAATGAAAGGTGGGTGATATTGTGCCTCTCCATATTGTGCGAAATGACATCACAAAGATGAAGGTAGATGCTATCGTCAATGCGGCGAACAGCTCTCTTTTGGGCGGTGGCGGTGTTGACGGCTGCATCCACCGAGCTGCGGGACCGGAGCTGCTTGCCGAGTGTAAGACGCTGGGTGGCTGCGAAACCGGCAGCTCGAAAATCACAAAGGGATATAGACTGCCTTGCAAGTATGTGATCCATGCCGTCGGACCGCGCTGGCGGGACGGTAAACACGGAGAACGGGAAAAGCTTGTCTCCTGTTACCGCACTTCCTTGGCGCTGGCGAAGGAGCATGGCTGCGAGACGGTTGCCTTTCCGCTGATCTCGTCGGGCATCTACGGCTATCCGAAAGACCAGGCATTGAAGGTTGCCATTGACACGATCAGCGACTTCCTTCTGGAAAATGACATGACCGTCTACATTGTCATCTTCGACCGCAAGGCATATCAGATCAGCGAGAAGCTGTTCTCCGACATTGCCGCATACATAGACGATAACTATGTGGATGAGCATACCGACAGCCGTTCCATGCAGATGATGCGGTTGGAGATGCTTTCACAGGAAGAACCGGAAGAGGTATCGTTTGGTGCTCCACCGGCTCCTATGGCTGCAAGTGCAAGGACGCTGGACGATGCCCTTTCGCAGATTGACGAGAGCTTTTCCGAAATGCTGCTTCGTAAAATCGACGAGAAAGGCATGACTGACGCGCAGTGCTACAAGAAAGCAAATATCGACCGCAAGCTCTTCTCGAAGATCCGCAGCGACCGTCTGTATAAACCGTCGAAGCCCACGGCGCTTGCCTTTGCGCTCGCCTTGGAGCTTCCGCTGGATGAAACGAAAGAAATGCTCATGAAGGCGGGTTTTGCCCTCTCACACTCCAACAAGTTTGACATCATCATTGAGTATTTCATTGAGAACGGGAACTACAATGTCTTCGAGATCAACGAGGCTCTGTTTGCCTTTGACCAGAGCTTGCTCGGAGCGTAATCGGCTCGCGGTTTTTGCAAGCCCTCTAATGAATCAGAAACAAGGGGGAACATAAATGGAAGAAATCATTCATGTACCGGAAGAACAAAGCGAAACCGGAAACTTAACCGAATACACAGAAAGCGTGGTGGAGTGCTTTGATAGCGTTCCCGAGGTCGCAAAGCCGTTGATTGGAAGCGCAGGAAGGCTGCTCAACCGTATTGAGAAGATGCTTTATTCTGCTCCGGCGTTTGTCGGTGCTGTCAAGGCTGTAATTCCCGAGGAAGCTTATCAGGTGATCCTCACGGATGAGCAAAAAGCAAAAATAGCGAGCGGCGCACTGAAACTCATGACGAAAAAAGATGGCTCGCTTATGGCAAACCTCATCAACCCCGAAACGAAGAAAATTGTTTCGACCGTTTCGCTCGGCAAGGTCAAGCTGTCTCCTGAGCTTTCACAGGCAATGACGAATTACGCCACACAAATGCAGATGGCTCAAATCGCGGAGCAAATTCAATTTGTTCAAGTCGCAGTTGAAGAAGTCCGGCAAGGTCAGGAGTATGATCGGCTTGCGACGGCGTATAGCTGCCAGCAAAAGCTAATCCAAGCTTCCGCCATTCAGAATCCTCGGTTGAAGGAAATGGCACTCATGCAGCTCGTATCAGATGCCGAAAACAGCCGCAATCTGTTGATGCAGAGCCAAAGCGCAAATGCTGCGTTTATTAAAAATCAGCCGGAATCTACATGGGGCAAGATTTTATCCGGCGCAACGCCCGAAAAGATAAATGCGCGAATGAATGAACTGCGAGAAAGCTTATGCGCTGTAAACATGGTGTCTCTTGCCGAAGCCATTGCATATCAGGAAATGGGAGAAACCGACGCAGCAAAAGTGAGTTTGGAGTATTACGCAAAGTTCATTCAGAGAACCTACCTTGAAACAAAGGGCTTCGTTGAGAGGCTGGACATGATCGATCCGTCACCGGAAAACTATTGGACGCAAAAGCTGCCTGAGATAGAGAATCGAATCTTGGCGCTGCCGTGCGACAGCCCTACACTGCGTTTGGAGGAACAGAAAGATGAGCCAGAAACTTTGTAAAAATAAAAAGTGTCAGCGTCCGCTACCGGAAGGGTACAAATATAAATACTGCGAGCACTGCCGTAGCGAGCGGGCGCAGCAAATAAAAAGAGCTGGAAAAGCGGCGCTGGGCGTTGTCGTAATGGTGGGCGGTACTGCTGTTACCGTTCTTACCAAAGGGAAAATCAACCCGAACAAGAAGTAAGCCCTAATTTATAATAAGAACGATATTGAATAAACAAGAACATAAGGATGCTGAGTAGATGACACACGGAAGAATCACTATTATAACCGGATCACCCGGGACAGGTAAAAGCACTGTGGCTGATAAAGCGGCTATGGAATCGGATATGGAGAAGTCCGTTTGTATTAGAACAGATGATTTCTTTCACTATCTCAAAAAAGGTGCAATCCCTCCACATTTTCCGGAGTCAAACGCACAAAACGGAGTGGTGATCGAAGCTTTTTCGGAGGCAGCCAAACGATTTTCCAGAGGCGGCTACGATGTGTATGTAGATGGGATCGTCGGTCCGTGGTTTTTAGAGCCGTGGCTGGGGGCAGCACGCAAAGGATATGAGGTGCATTACATGGTGCTGCGAGCATCCAGAGAAATAACGCTGAGACGGGCGGTGGAACGGTCGAAGCTGGATTTGAAAACTAACACCGAGTTAGTGGAAATCATGTGGGAACAGTTCTGTGATTTGGGCAAATACGAAGCAAATGTGATTGATACAACTGCGCAGACTGTTTCTGAAACAGTCCAAAGTATCAAGGCACACCTGAAAAGCGGACAAAACCGCATCAAGTGAAAGGAGGCAACCGGAGCATGAAGCAGCGCACCTATATCGCCATCGACCTGAAAAGCTTTTATGCTTCGGTTGAGTGCCGTGAGCGCGGCTTAGACCCGTTGGACACAAACCTCGTCGTTGCGGATGAGAGCCGGACGGACAAGACCATCTGCCTTGCGGTCACGCCCTCTCTCAAGAGCTACGGCATTTCCGGGCGCGGGAGGTTGTTTGAAGTCAAGCAGCGCGTCAAGGAGGCAAACGCCGGGCGGCAGCATGACGCGCCGGGGCGAAAGCTGGAAGGCTCGTCGTATCTTTTCTCTGAGCTGCAATCAAATCCGTCTCTGGCCGTTGACTTCATCATTGCCCCGCCCCGTATGGCGTACTACATGGAGTACAGCACGAAGATATACGAAGTTTACATGAAGTACATCGCGCCGGAGGACATCATTGTCTACTCCATCGACGAAGTTTTCATGGATGTTACCGACTACCTCAACACCTACAAGCTGTCGCCCCATGACCTCGCTATGAAGATCATTCTGGATGTACTTTCGACAACCGGTATCACTGCAACCGCCGGGATTGGAACGAACCTGTTCCTCTGCAAAGTTGCGATGGATATTGTCGCCAAGCACATCCCGGCAGATAAGAACGGAGTCCGCATTGCCGAGCTGGATGAGATGAGCTATCGGAAAACCCTGTGGGCGCACCAGCCCCTCACTGATTTCTGGCGCGTTGGCCGTGGCTATGCAAAGAAACTTGAAGAACACGGGATGTTTACGATGGGCGATGTTGCCCGACGCTCCATTACCGATGAGGACTTGCTTTATAAGCTTTTCGGTAAAAACGCAGAGCTGCTGATTGATCACGCATGGGGCTGGGAACCCTGCACGGTCGAAGCGGTCAAAGCATACAGGCCAAGCACAAACAGTTTAGGCTCCGGTCAGGTTTTACACTGCCCGTATGAAGCGGAGAAAGCAAAACTCGTCCTGCGGGAGATGGCCGATCTCCTTGTGCTGGATTTGGTAGACAAAGGGCTTGTCACCGACCAGCTTGTTATCACGGTTGGCTATGATATTGAAAATCTTACCGATCCTGAGCGGCGGAAAAAGTATCATGGGGATATTGTCAAAGACCATTACGGGCGGCAGATACCCAAACACGCGCATGGGACAATCAATCTCGGAGGGCACACATCCTCTACCAAAAAAATCATGGACGCAACGGCTGAACTGTACGACCGCATTGTTGATAAGAGTCTCCTTATCCGACGGTTGAACATTGTGGCAAACCATGTGATTGATGAAGCGTCTGCCCCAAAGCGCGGCGGAGATTTTGAACAGCTTGATCTTTTTACGGACTATGCTGCTGTCGAGGCAAAGCGCGAAAAGGAAAATGCAGAGCTTGAGCGTGAAAAGCGAATGCAGAAGGCAATGCTTTCGATTAAAAAGAAGTTTGGCAAGAACGCCATACTCAAGGGCATGAACTTGGAAGAGGGTGCAACCGCTAAAGACAGGAATGAGCAGATTGGAGGTCATAAGGCATGAAGGATCAGTATGATGACATCATCAATCTGCCGCATCATGTTTCAAAAACACGACCGCAGATGTCAATGGTGGATCGCGCAGCGCAGTTTTCCCCGTTTGCGGCATTGACCGGCTATGATGCTGCTATTAAGGAAACTGGGCGTCTGACAGATGAAAAAGTAAATCTCAGTGAAGAGGAAAAAGAGGCACTGGACAGGAAGCAACAGATCATCATGGAATGGCTTGGCGACCATCCTGCGTTGACCATCACCTTCTTTGTCCCAGATGAAAAAAAGTCAGGTGGAGCGTATATGACGAAAAGCGGGAATCTGAAAAAGATAGACGAGTTTGAACGGGTGATGCTTCTCACAGACGGGACAAAAATCCCGTTGGATGATGTTGCTGAAATTGAGAGCGAGCTGTTCCGCGATATGTTCTGAATGTCGCTTTCCATGCGACCAAACCGAAGACGATTTCTCCTATACTGTGACTGTAAGCAAAAGCAGTCACAGTTTTTATTTGGAGGTTTTGATTATGAGAAAGAATTTGACAGAGATCGTTTTCATCCTTGACCGCAGCGGCTCCATGAGCGGCCTTGAGGCAGACACCATCGGCGGTTTTAACTCCATGATCGAGAAGCAGAAGAAAGCAGAAGGCGAAGCGCTTGTCTCTACCGTCCTCTTCGACAATGTGAGCGAGGTAATCCATGACCGCGTGAACATCCGGGATATTCAGCCGATGACCGATAGGGACTATACCGTTCGGGGCTGTACTGCTCTTCTGGATGCCATCGGTGGCGCAATTCATCACATCGGGAATATCCACAAGTACGCCAGAGCGGAAGATGTCCCGGAGCATACGCTGTTTATCATCACGACGGATGGAATGGAGAATGCGAGCCGGTTTTACAGCAGCGACCGTGTAAAGCAGATGATTGAGTGTCAGAAAGCAAAGTATGACTGGGAGTTCCTATTCCTCGGTGCAAACATCGACGCAGTAGAAACGGCGCGGCACTTTGGGATCGGAGCTGACCGAGCCGTCAATTACCACTCTGACAGTGCTGGGACACAGCTTAATTATGAGGTGTTGAGCGAAGCAATCACCACCGTCCGCAACAGTGCCCCGCTCAGTGCGGATTGGAAAAGCCGGATTGACGAGGACTATGAGAAACGCGGAAAAGGCAAGAAGAAATAACCTATGCAAGTATGGGAAAGGCGCTTTCGAGCGCCTTTTTCTTTTATGATTAGTGGACAAATCTTATAAAATTGTCCGTTGTAAAGTGAAGGGGATTTTTACGGGGAGATACACCGGGAGTACGATTTTGAGAGAATAGCAAGCACAGCCGGTGTCCGTACACACGGCGATTTTCGAGTAAGGAAACCCTACCCTTACTCTTCAAAATGCTTGTTGGGAAGTCTCCCAAACCCTCTATCTTTACGAAAGGACAGATTGCCTATGGCAAATAGAACAAGGCCAATACGCATTGAGTTCTGCGTATCGGAAAATGAGCACCAGATCATCAAATCAAAGATGGCGCAGCTCGGGACGAAGAATATGGGCGCGTACCTCAGAAAGATGGCGATTGACGGCTATATCATCAAGGTGGACTACACTCAGCAGAAGAAGCTCGCTGCCGCTGTCAGCCGTGCTGCGTCAAATATCAATCAGATTTGCCGCCGCATCAACTCAAAGGGAAATCTCTACGAGGATGATGTCACTGAGCTGAAAGAGAGGCAAAAGGAAATATGGCAATTACTAAAATCAAGCCAATCCGGGGAACTGTAAACAAGGCGCTTGCCTACATCCTTGATCCGAAGAAGACGGATGACCAGCTCTATGTTTCCTCTTTCGGATGTGCTGCCAGCGATGCTGCGGCAAAAGAATTTGAGTGGACGCGCAATCTCGCTGTCCAACAGGGAATGCAGATGCCGAAGGTAATTGCCCGGCACCTGATTCAATCTTTTGATGTCGGAGAAGTCACTCCGGAACAGGCACATGAGATCGGCAAGCAATTCGCCGACGAATGGCTGAAAGGCAAGTATGAGTATGTGATTGCTACCCACATCGACAAGGGGCATTGCCATAATCACATCATCTTCAACGCCGTCAACTTTGTGGACTATCATGCCTACCGAAGCAACCGGCGCACCTACCGGGAAATGCGCCAGCTCAGTGACGAAATCTGCAAGGAGCATGGGCTTTCCGTGATTCCGCCCTCGCAGAGTAAGGGCATGGACTACAAGGAATACACGGAGGCCAAACGCGGCACGAGCTGGAAGCAAAAGCTAAAGCAGACCATCGACCGCTGTGTTATCACAGCGAAGGACTGGGACGAGTTTTTGAAGCTCATGCAGGAAGCCGGATATGAGATCAAGATCGGAAAATACATCTCTTTCCGTGCTGAGGGGCAGGAGCGCTTTACCCGTGCAAAAACGATTGGTAACAACTATACCGAGGATCGGATCAAAGAGCGCATACAGGGACGCGGAAACCGTAAGCGTCAGATGCAGACTTCCCGCCGAGGCATTTCCCTCATCAGCGACATTCAGGAGCGCATCCAGCTCATCGGCAGCAAAGGTTACGAGCACAAAGCGAAGCTCACCATTCTCAAAGAGGCTGCGCGTACTCTCAACTATCTGACTGAGAACAACCTTCTGCAATATGCTGACCTTGAAAAGAAAGCCGAGGACATTCACAGCTCCTATACTCGCACCGGCAGCGAGCTGAAAAATGTTGAAGCCAGACTGCGTGAGGTACAGCCGCTTATCAAAAACATCTCGAACTACCAGCGGCTCAAACCGGTTTATGATGCCTATATGAAGGCAGCGGACAAACCGGCATACCGGGCCAAACACGAAGCAGAGCTTGTCATCTATGAGGCGGCAAAGAGCACTCTTCTCGCCATACAGGGTGACGGGAAATTGCCGAGCTTGAAATCTCTGCAAGCCGAACAACAACGGCTCGTGGACGAGCAGCAGCGCCTTTATGACGAACGCGCCAAGTTGAAAAAAGAAGCTCGCCTGATTGACACGATGAAGGCGAATGTGGATGATTTCCTCAGTCCCTCGATAGCAAAGGAACAGGAGAAATCCCGCAGCGGAGAACTCGAATAAGCAAAAAAAAGGCTCACCGAAACCTACTGCAAGATTTCGGTGAGCCTTCGTTATTTCAGGGCTTAACTTGTTTTGAATGCTTGATCATCGTGTCGATGACATCATAAATCTGAGAGCGATCCTCCGCAGGAAGTTTATCAAGCTTTTGAGCCAGAAGCGAATCTTTTACCAAATACCCATTGTCAAGGACATCCGCAAGGATCATATCCGCTGAAACGCCGAGAGCGTTGATTATGGAAATCAAGGACTCAAGAGAAGGCGTTTTTTCGCCGCGCTCTATTGCGCCCACATAGTTAATACTCAGGTCGGCTTTTTCCGCAAGGTCCTCTTGACGAAGCTTCCTCATCAGGCGGTATTTGCGGATATTTTTGCCGACGGACTCAAGCCTCATCACAGCACCTCCTATCAGCGTGTAATACACACTAATAGTATAGGTGACACGGCTATCACTATACACATTCTATACGGAAGTCGCCAACGCTAATAGCGTTGATTTGTTCATGGAGTTGTGCTATCCTTTTATTTTGAAGAGGTGTATCTTGAGATGGGAAAAGAAGCGACAGCGACCTTCATTGGTCACAAGGAATGCTACGGTGTCCAAGCAGAGGATGTCCGTCGAGAAGTTGAAAAGCTTATCGCCTCCGGGGTTACTGACTTCTTAAATGGCGGCATGGGCGGGTTTGATTGGATGTGCGCAAGGGTTGTCTTTGACCTGAAAAAGAGCTATCCGCAGATAAGGAACTACCTTGTCATCCCCTACCTCACTTTCAACATTGCCGAGCCAAAATACTTCGATGACATTATCTATCCAGAAGGCTTTGAGAAGTATCATTTTAAGGCTGCGATCCCAGCAAGGAACCGGTATCTCGTTGATAACGCTGCATACGCTTTGTGCTATGTGACTCACGGCTGGGGAGGCGCTGCGCAGACACTCGAACGCGCTCAGAAAAATGGGCTGACAATAATCAATTTAGGAGAGAGGAACGATGGGAGAGATAATCTATGAGAAACACTTTCACAAAGAAACAATAGAGGAACTCGAGAAAGAAAGAATCGACCTCGTAGAAGCCTTCGGAGAAGATGCAAAGCAAGCACCTTCGTTCAACGAAATCATGAAAAAGATTTATAGCAATGTAACTTACCTTGCCTTGCCGGAACGCGAGAAAATGGCGCAAACTTTCATCGAAACAGCCATAGAAATCTCAAATGACTATGAGCTGGATATTGAGATTGAGGAACATCTGAGCCACATTTCTGCCACCTACTATTTTGATTGCGGCGCGTGCATGGGCTTCCTTAGAAGAATTATTGAGATGTCGGATGACATCTCCTTCTTTGACCACATTAAAGGTTTTGATATGGCCATGTCCCTTGACTTTTACACAAAGGCTGTATTCAAAAGGGAACGGCTTATTCAGCCCCAATGGTCTGACCTGAGCCGCTGAAAGGCGCTCAGGTTTCATTTGCCCCCTAATGCTTCGAGAGCTTGCAACTTTTTTGTAAATACTCGAAGAAATGCGTTGTAGGCACCAAGCGTTTCTGCTATAATGTAAACTGTGTTTTTGTACCCGTCACAAACCGCAATATAAGGAGCGTTTGTATGAGAATAAGCTACAAGAAATTATGGGTGCTACTCATCCAAAAAGATATATCAAAAGCGACGCTGCGCAAGGATGTAGGGCTATCCACAGGCACTATGAGCAAACTCAACAAGGGAGAGGAAGTCGCGCTGACAGTTTTAATGCGTCTATGCGACTACCTTGATTGCGACATCGGAGATATTTGCGAAGTGCTGCGCGACGAATAAGTTGTTCCCTACGGTAAAAACAGTTAGATAAAATCCGGGGGTCGTTGGGCATCCAAATGATCCTCAAGTAATGGAGATGAAGATATGGCATATCAAAGCGAAGCAGAGCTTGAACTGCAATTCATAGATCAACTGAATAAGCAGGGATATAGCACCGTTTCTGTTCCCGACTATGATGCGTTGGTCGAGAACTTCAAGGTGCAATTCGAGGCTTTCAATGCGGATAAACTTGATAAGCCGCTCACAGATAAAGAATGGGAACGCATTCTCAATCTGATGCTTGGCAAATCTGTTTTCCAAAGTGCAAAAATCCTCAGAGACAAATTTGTCTTAGAGCGAGAAGACGGGACGAAGGTGTATCTTTCGTTTTTTGACAGCGAGCACACCAAGAATATTTTTCAGGTAACGCACCAGACGACAGTTGTCGGAAAGTATGTCAATCGCTACGATGTGACGATCCTTGTCAACGGACTTCCCTTGATTCAGGTAGAATTAAAACGCAGAGGCATCGACATCCGAGAAGCGGTCAATCAGGTGATGCGCTACAAAAAGCATTCTTACAACGGGCTGTATCATTTCATCCAAATCTTCGTTGTTTCCAACGGTGTAGACACGAAGTATTTTGCAAACTCGGATCGGGAGATGCTGCACAGCCTCGCATTCTTCTGGACAGACTTCGACAATGTGCGGCTTACCAATTTGAAGGATTTCTCGATTGCCTTCCTCGCCCGTGACCATATTATCAAGATGCTGACGCGGTATATGATCCTAAATGATACGGATAAAATGCTTATGGTCATGCGCCCCTATCAGGTATATGCGGTCGAAGCTCTTGTCAGGCAAGCAACATTGACCAACCGCAATGCCTATGTCTGGCATACAACCGGCGCGGGAAAAACGCTGACTTCCTTCAAGACGGCGCAGATTCTCGCAGCCAATCCAAACATTAAAAAGGTAATCTTCCTCGTTGACCGCAAGGATTTGGACTCTCAGACCACGGAAGAGTTTAATAAGTTTGAAAATGGCTCGGTAGATGCCACTGACCGCACCGATGTCCTTGTGAAGCAGATGCAGGACAAAAACCGGCAGCTTATTGTAACCACCATGCAGAAAATGGCGAATGCTGTCAAGCGCCCTCAATATGCAAAGATCATGGATGCGTACAAGGATGAGAAAGTTGTTTTTATCATCGACGAGTGCCACAGAAGTCAGTTTGGCGATATGCATAAGGACATTGTGCGACACTTCCAGAAAGCTCAATTCTTTGGCTTTACAGGAACGCCACGCTTTGAAGTCAACGGAAAAGTAGAAGGAAAAATCACGCAAACCACAGAGATGCTGTTCGGGGAGTGCGTCCATAACTACCTGATCAAAGACGCTATCTTTGACAACAATGTCCTTGGCTTCCATGTGGAATACATAAAGACGATGGAGGGTGATTTTGATTGGGATGATCCTACGCTGGCGGATGCTATTGATGTCAACGAGCTTTATATGTCCGAAGAGCGTATGTCGCTCATTGCCAATCATATAGTCCAAAATCATAAAGCAAAGACACGGAACAGGCAATACACCGCAATCTTCGCCGTTTCGTCGATTGAGGCGCTGATCAAGTATTATGACATCTTCAAGAGCATAAAGCACGACTTGAACATCTCCGGTATCTTCTCTTATGGGCAAAACGAGGATGCAGAAGGCAAGGATGAGCACAGCCGCGATGCTTTGGAGAGGATCATCAAAGATTATAACGAGATGTATAGCACCAACTTCTCGACCGATACCTTCGCAGCCTATCACAAGGATATTTCTGACCGTGTGAAGGGCAAGAAGACAAAGCCATTGGACATCCTGCTTGTGGTCAATATGTTCCTCACCGGTTTTGACAGCAAAACGCTTTCCGTCCTCTATGTGGACAAGGACTTGAAGTATCACGACCTGTTGCAAGCCTATTCCCGCACGAACCGCGTGGAGAAAGAGACAAAACCCTTCGGCATTGTCATCTGCTACCGCAACCTCAAAAAGCAGACGGATGACGCGCTTACTTTGTTCTCAAAAACGCAAGATACTTCCGGCATTATTGTCCCGGACTATGACTTCTTTGTCGAGAAGTTCAATGAGATGGTCATAAAGCTCAAAGAGATCGCCGCCACTCCCGCAGCCGTGGACACCATGCAGAGCGAGGATGATCAAAAACTCTTCGTTGTCACCTTCCGCGAGCTGACCAAGTATCTGCAATCGCTGCATACCTTTATCGAGTTCAGCTTTGACCAGGATGCACTCACGATGTCTGAGCAGGAGTATCAGGATTATAAGAGCAAATATCTGATGCTCTACTCGAAGCAAAAAACAGACCGTGAGGTTGTCTCTGTTCTGAACGATGTGGACTTCTGCATTGAACTTATGGAGAGCGACCGAATCAATGTCGCCTACATCATGAATCTCATCCGCAACATCCACTTTGATGACGCGAAGCAGAAGGACTATGACATCAAGCACATCAAAGATGAACTTGGAAGGACAGACAACCCGCAGCTGCTCAAAAAGGTTGAGATCCTGCAATCGTTCTTGGACACGGTTGTTGCGGGGCTTAACAGCGCGGATGAAATTGACGCTGCCTACAACGACTTCGAGAACGCGGAAAAGCAAAAAGAGATTGAAGCCTTTGCCCATCAGGAGGACATCGACTCTAAGGTGCTCACCGACTTCATCTCAGAATACGAGTTCTCCGGTACGATGGATGCCGGAAACATCCGCGACCGGCTCACAAAGCCGATGCCGCTTTTGAAGAAGCGTTCTTTGGTCAACCGTATCGTGGACTTTATCAGAAAACACGCCGAGAAATACCAATAAGGAGAATAAGAAATGGACAACTCTATTCAGGCTCATCAGAAAGAGCTTTGCAACAAGCTCTGGGCAATGGCAAACGCCCTTCGCGGCAATATGGAAGCCTATGAGTTCAAGAATTACATCTTGGGCATGATCTTCTACTACTACCTTTCGGACAAAACCGAAAAGTACATGGTCAACCTTTTGAAAGATGACGGGATCAGCTATGAAGAGGCATGGGCTGATCCTGAGTACAAAGAAGCTGTCGTAGAGGAAGCTCTGCGTGACCTCGGCTATGTGATTGAGCCGCAATTCCTCTTCCGCAAGATGGTCAAGATGGTCGAGAACCGTTCCTTTGACATCGAGTTTTTGCAGAAGGCTATCAACTCTCTGATGGAGTCCACCATAGGTAACGACTCTCAGGAAGACTTCGATGGCTTATTTTCCGATATGCAGCTTGATTCTACAAAGCTCGGGCATACTGTAAAGGATCGCAGCTCTGTAATGGCGAAGATTATCTCTTCCCTTGACGAAATCAACTTCGGCGTGGAAGACACCAAAATTGATGTGCTGGGCAATGCCTACGAGTACCTGATCGGTCAGTTTGCCGCGACTGCCGGAAAGAAAGCCGGTGAGTTCTATACCCCTTCGGGTCCTGCCGAGTTGCTTTGCCGTCTCGCTTGCCTCGGATTGACGGATGTGAAGGATGCAGCCGACCCGACTTGCGGTTCCGGCTCGCTGCTGCTGCGCCTGAAAAACTACGCGAATGTCAGAAACTACTATGGGCAAGAGCTGACCTCGACTACATACAATCTCGCCCGAATGAACATGATCCTGCGTGGCATTCCGTACCGCAACTTCAATATCTACAACGGAGACACCTTGGAACATGATTATTTTGGCGACAAGAAGTTCCGTGTTCAGGTTGCCAATCCGCCGTACTCCGCGAATTGGTCTGCCGATATGAAGTTCATGGAAGATGCTCGATTCAACGAGTATGGCAAGCTTGCTCCGAAGAGCAAGGCGGACTTTGCCTTTGTGCAGCACATGGTCTACCACATGGATGAAGACGGACGAGCTGTTGTTCTTCTCCCTCATGGTGTTCTCTTCCGTGGCGCTGCCGAAGAGGTGATCCGCAAGCACCTCATCCAAAAGTTGAATGTGCTGGATGCCGTCATTGGTCTTCCGGCAAACCTCTTCTTCGGCACCGGTATTCCTGTCTGTGTCCTCGTACTCAAGAGGGAGCGCAACGGCAATGCGGATAACATCCTGTTCATCGACGCTTCCAAGGACTTTGAAGCCGGAAAGAATCAGAACATCCTCCGGCAAAGCGACATCGACAAGATCGTAGACGCATACCAGCGCCGTGAGGACATTGATAAGTATGCTCATGTGGCGACGATGCAGGAGATTGAAGAGAACGGCTTCAACCTGAACATCCCCCGCTATGTCGATACCTTTGAGCCGGAAGAGGAAATTGATCTGAACGAAGTGGCTGCGGAAATCCGCAAGCTCCAAAGTGAAATCAAAGACATCGACGCGGAACTGAAGCCGTATTTTGATGAGCTGGGGCTGGATTTCCCGTTTGATGTGGAGGGCAAATAATTATGGCAAATGTATCCTCAAGTAACGGTCTCGAAAAGCGCCCGAAACTGCGCTTTCCGGGCTTTGACGAGCCGTGGCACGGCAAACCATTTGGCGATCTTATTCAGGAGTATAGTGATCGCACTCAAACGGAAGACGAAGATACTCTTCTCTCTGCTGCGATAGAAGGAATGTTCCTAAATTCAGAGTTGTTTGGTCATCAGCGTGGAGCGAGCAACAAAGGTTATAAGAAAATCAAATACGGTACAATGGTCTTATCTACCCAAAATCTGCATTTAGGAAACGCAAATGTAAACCTCCGTTTTAAGAACGGCATGGTATCTCCTGCATATAAAACCTATGATATAACGGGATGCTCGATAGAACTGCTGGCACATTGGATTAAATCAGATGCTGCAAAACATTTCTTTTATAATGCTACAACCGTCGGTGCGAGTATGTGCCGACGAAATGTGGAATGGGAAACGCTCTATGAGCAGCCCCTGTTTTTGCCATCCACTGACGAACAAGATAAAATCGCTTCCTTCCTGAGCTTTTTGACTCAAAGAATTGATGCGCAGCAAAAATATGTTGCGACACTCAAGAAGTATAAAAGAGGATTACAAAACCGATTTTTCTTTAAGCGTTCACATTTGTCCCCAAAAGCCTCTGAAATTGATTCGCATGATGTGGAGCCATTGGGAAGCGTAGTCCATATCAACCCCAAGACCGGATCGCTTCCAGAGGCGTTCATATATATTGACTTAGAGTGCGTAGAGTCGGGTGTTTTGAACAGTAAAAAACTTATATCTCGTAACTCTGCACCAAGTCGAGCACAAAGGCTTTTGGAGGAAGGCGATTTACTCTATCAAATGGTCCGACCTTACCAAAAAAACAATTACTATTTCCAAAAGGGTTTTGAATATCCAACAGTTGCATCTACCGGGTATGCACAAATCCGATGCTCAGAGATGGACACTCAATTCATATACGAGCAACTTTCGTCAGACTATTTTGCCCGTGAAGCAATGCTTCGCAGTACAGGTACAGGGTATCCAGCTATCAATGCAGATGATCTTGCGGAAATTCCCATTTGGGTTCCGCCACTTAATCAGCAGGAGAAAATTGGTGCGGCGTTATCCTCTCTCGGGGAAAAGATAGAAGTACATCAAAAGCTACTTTCCGCCTTATGCAGTGTTAAATTCTCCTTGCTGCAACAGCTCTTTATATGAAGAGGTGTTGCAATAGCGATGCTTTTAATCTGTTCAAGCTAAGGAGTGTTGAGTCCGCAAAAGTAATCTTTTGATCCAGCCCCTCAAGAAGAGAGACTACTTTACGCTGAACAGAGAAATCAGGGATAAAAAACTCAGCTTTTTCAATATTAGACCACTCTGCTCTCGGCATCTTTGTACCTGAGCTGATGTTGGCTACTCGAAGAAAATGCTCAGTTTGAACAAGGTAGAATAAGAACTTCGGCAAAACAACATCTGACGGAATAAGCGCCCATATCTCTGATGAGCAAGCCATTGTCTTTTTAGCAAAAGCATATTTACGAAGATAAGGGCGCAATTTGCCAAAAAGTGTGTCACCGGGCATTGCTATATTTTTTATGCTGCTTTGCGCTGTTGATGGAACTGTGGCAAGGATTTTCCCCGTTTCCTGTTCGATGTTCTCCAACTCCACACAAGGATATTCGATGCCAGAAGAGGGATCATATTTCTCGCTTCTTCTTTGGGCAATCTCCGAGAAATAATAACTCTTTGTTGTACATCCCTGAGTTATCTTTTCACCGAACAGATTTGAAAGCAACCCTCTTTTATACTTCTGTTCAAGTACGCAGATAAAGCTCCACGAACGCCGAAATCCCTTGCAATAGCGGATTTACCTCTGCTACTGCAAGGGATTTTGCTATGAGGCGGTATTGATTTTGGAAGTCTAAATAGCCCTCAAGTAACGGTCTCGAAAAGCGCCCAGCATTATCGTTTAGAGATGATTGCGGAAGAGAGTTTCCAAGTTGGCATCGCACTACCCTTGGTACAATTATTGAGCCATATTCAGAGAAAGTTCATGGAGAACATGACTTTGAAGTCCTTACATCTTCTCGTGAAGGACTTCAAAGACAAATAGATCATTTTGGCTCTCAACAAAGGCACGATACAGACGGCTATAACATTATACCTCTTGGCTTTTGCACATATAGAAATAGAAGCGATGACGGAAGGTTTACCTTCAACATTAACAAAATCAGCGACAAGGCTATTGTAAGTAAATTCTATCCGGTCTTTCGATTCAAAAATGCGAACAGCACTTTTATGACAGAATATCTCAACTCGTCAGCCCGAGCACGAAAAAAACTGTCAGTGCTTGCGGTCGGAACAAGTCAAGTTGTTCTTTCGTTCGAAGCGTTAAAATCTGCAAAGTTTGATCTTCCTTGTAAAGAGGAACAGGATAAAATCGCTTCTCTGTTAGAATGCTTGAACGAACGAGTTGAGCTTCAGCGTTCCTTTGTCGATGCCCTCAAGAAGTATAAAAGAGGACTCTCAGATGAGCTTTTTGGGGAGAAAGGACCAGGCGAAAGATGGATGACAGTTCCGTTTAGTGAAGCATTTGATCTGTTACAGAACAACACCTTCTCGCGGGATGAAATGTCAACTGAAAACGGAATAGCATATAACATCCACTATGGAGATGTTCTGATTAAATACGGCGCGGTGGTTGATCTGTCCAAGTCAAAGGTACCATACATTCGCTCGGATGTGAGCCTTTCAAAGTTTGCTCGGAGTAGTTATCTGCGAAATGGTGACATCGTGATCGCAGACACCGCAGAAGATTATACAGTTGGTAAGGCGGTAGAAATTGTTGGAGTCGCTGATACAAAGGCATTATCAGGTCTTCACACAATACCATGCCGCCCTAAGATTTCGTTTGCTTCTATGTATCTTGGTTACTTTATCAATTCCAAAAGATTTAGAACGCAAATACTTCCGCTGGTACAAGGGACGAAGGTTTCCTCCATCAGCAAAAGCGAAATACAAAAAACATCCATTGCATTTCCCTCTTTCGAAGTGCAGTCACAAATAGCCTCTGTGCTTTATGCTTTGGATCATAGGATTGATATTTGTCAGGCTTGTGTTCATGGACTTGTACGCACTAAGGAAGCATTGTTACAGCAACTCTTTATATGAATAGCTGCTGTAATAACCCCTCTTTTAGATCGGACAAAAAAGCAAGCGCATTTTCTTCATTCATGATCCTATCATCAAGCGAGGAAAGGAATCCTATAATCGTGTTCTGCGTGCTTTTATCCGGGTATGTCAATGTGAGCTTGCACAATTCGCTCGCTTGAATATGGACAACTGACTTCCCCTGTGCTATGCGGGCGATTTTTGCATTAACAACATGGTTAAGCAGATAGCTCATAATTCGTCCATCCACCTTATCGCCACGGAAAATATAGAGGTCTCCGGCAAGAATGACATTGGGCAGCATAACGCAGGAAGCCGTTGAAATCTCTTCTGGCGTCTCGCCGGAAGTCGGGATCACGACATCACCCACACGGCTCAGAAAAGTTTCATCAACTTGTGCTTGCGTCCGTCTTTTGACGCTGGTTACAACCTCGTTGTAGGTGGTATAAAGTTCTCCATAAAGGATAAAGGGGGTACCATCCTCGGATATATCGGCTTTGGAAAGAGGCGCACCCTTCACAAAGCTGCCGAGTTCGCTCATCTTTGCAGTTGTCCATCTCGCATTTCTGAGCGGACATGATTTTGCCGAAAGAAGACACCTTACCGCACCTCTTTTATACTTCTTGAGGGAAGTAATAAGCCTCTCCTGATAAGCAATTCTCTCATCAAGTTTTGTGAGGAAGTTGGCTATATGTTTCTGCTCGATAAATGACGGTAGATGCAGTGTTACACTCATATAATCTTCAAAAGAGATGTTTAACAGACCATCCATACGAACACTTGATGAAACTAGCCTTTTTAATTGCTTGTCCATCTTTGGATTATTTAACTCCAAGGCAATATAAGGAGTGTATTCGGTGTCTCGCACTTTGAAACAATGGTAAACATACGGTATTCTGGCTTCTTCCTCATGCAATTCGTAACAGCAGCCGAATTGTTTCGCTTTTGAGGCTCCGTGATTGTATGCCAACTCTCCTTTTTTCAAAAGAATATATTTTTTAAGGCTTTGTCCAGCATTATCTCTGGAATATTTGTCCGATTGCATGATAAAGCCGTTTCCGGCGCTGAGCATCATAATAGGTGCTTTGGATTTCGGATCTGTTCGATTTACAAGTGACGCTATTTTTCCTAATGGAGTAGTTCTGTACGGCTCATCAAAGCCCGGAAAGCGCAGCTTTGGGCACTTTTCGAGACCGTTACTTGAGGACGATAATGCTCTGTTTGCTCCTCCACCTGATAATGTTCGTGGAGGTGGTCAATATGACTAACAATACACAAATCAAGACGCTGCTGAACACTTGGCTAAATCAGAAGAAGCCAATGATCACACCGTCAACCCACGCCAGCTTCACGCTGATTGCCGAAAATCATCTGATCCCGTACTTCGGCAAGCGCAAGATTGGCAGCATCACCGAAACGGACATTCAGAGCTACATTTCGTATCTCTACAATGCCGGTCGGCTTGACAACACGGGAGGGCTTACTGTAAAGACCATACGGGATGTTATTCTCGTTCTCAGGCTTGCAATGGAGTTCGCCTATAAAGAGCGGGCTATTCCATTGCTGAATTGGGACTTGATTGAGTACCCGAAAGAGCTGGGTATCAAGAAAGTCAACTCGCTCTCCAAAGATCAGGAACAAGCCCTTATTCAGTGCATCTACATGGACTTGAACAGAAAAACGGCGGGTATTCTGATTGCGCTGTTTACCGGCATTCGGATCGGTGAGCTTTGCGGACTCCAGATGAAGGATATTTCCCTTACGGACAAGACCATCAATATCAACAAGACTGTCCAGCGCATCTATGACAAGCGAAAGGGATCGTCCTATCTCCATATAGGACCGCCGAAGACGAAGACATCTGCCCGTGTTATCCCGGTTCCGTCGTTACTCATGAACATCATCAAGAAGTTCTACACGGAAAATCCGAATCACTACTTCCTGACGGGCAAAACGAGGCCGACCGAGCCGCGTACATACCGGCAATTTTTCACCCGTTTTCTCAAGCGTAACGGGCTGCAAAAGGTAAAGTTCCATGAGATCCGGCACACCTTCGCAGTGAGGGCAATCGAGATACCGGAGTTTGACATCAAATCGCTCTCTGAAATCCTTGGACACAAGAATGTTTCATTCACGCTGAATGTCTATGGGAGCGCCAATCTCCAACAGAAGGTAAAGTGCATGAACCTTCTGAACGATCTGCTGTAAACAAAAAAGAGCCTCAGCCGACACCCGCAAGGGCATCGACCGAGGCTCTTCGCTTTTGATAGAAATACGACCTTTATTCTGACATTTCAGGCGTTTGGCGCTTAGACAGGAAAACATACGGGGCAATGCGTCATCTCTGCTCAGAGGGCAGGAAATCAGCGATTTTCAACCTTTAATCCGACAGATTTTGGCTTTGTCCTGAGCGCTTGGAGAAGTAATGCGGACAGGCAAGGATAACGGCGCGGAAGCTCTGCTTACAGGGATGAACGCAGCGGCGGCACAGGTCATTGTATTTGCGGCGACCGTCGCTGCCTAAAAAGAAGCTCCATTCGAGCTTCCATTTCTTACTCCGGCTCATAACTCACGCTCGCTCTTCTTCTCCTTGTGGGGAGAAGGCTTATCCGTCTGCTGGGCGGTTTTGGCGGATTTCAACCGATCCATGATAGAGGTTTTCTCGCCTTTCTCGCTCGCTTTGTCTTCCTTCGGACCGTTGTTGATGATCCCGTCAATCATGCCGTAGTCATCCT